>Ga0256841_1000160_pt1 | contig 75021 bp, 69 predicted proteins | sample 356308metaG_FD_185971 | JGI IMG/M metagenome (GOLD analysis project Ga0256841, IMG submission 185971) | Hydrothermal vent microbial communities from Mid Atlantic Ridge, Atlantic Ocean - 356-308 | ecosystem: Environmental > Aquatic > Marine > Hydrothermal vents | place: Atlantic Ocean: Mid... | reverse complement strand
CGAGGGAGCACTGATGAAGATTTTGCCAACGCTATTGGCCTACATGTCAACATTCCTATAGGTCTCCATGTACACACCACACCAAAACTAACAGCGGCAGAATTGGAATTGACACGAAAACAGAGTGAACTGGAACTACTCCGCAGGAAACTCGATCTCCAGATACAGGACACGCACCGGGAATTGCTGGTGACCCGTGAACAATATGCGTTTGCACAACGCGATTACGCACTTTCCAAGAAACACCTGAAAATGGCCCGCAAGGCCTTTGAGCTGGGCGAATTGAGTCTCCTCGACCTGATCCGGATCCAAGCCAAGGCCTTTGCCGCCGAACAAAACCTGCGTGAAAAGAAACTTGAGATCGGCCTGATGACGGCACGTTTCAATCAAGCACTGGGAATTTTGCCATGAGAGACTTTCGATTGATCCTCCTTTTATTGCTGGCATGGAGCAATAGCCTACCCACGGCACACGCTACCGGAGATGAGGCAAACCATATTTCGCTCACACAGGAGCAGATCCGTGCATTCGGTCTCCAAACGGCCACTGTTGCAAGAACGGATATGTCCCCCGGTTTCAGTTATCCTGCCGAAGTGGTGGTGCCCAGTACACAGTTACAGATCATCAGTGCACTGCAGGGAGGACTACTAGAAACCCTGCTCGTGGCAGAGGGCGATTCAGTGACAAAGGGTCAAACCGTTGCCCGGATCAAAAGTCCAGCACTTTTGGAACAACAGCGTGACCTTCTGCAAACCCTGATCCAGCTCAACCTTACACGGGCCAACATGAATCGGGACAAACAGTTGCTCGAAGAGGGTATCATCCCTAAACGTCGTTACCAGGAGTCAGTGGCTGCCTGGCGGGCACTCGATACCCAGAAGAAACAGCAAGAAGCTCTGCTGTTGCTCTCGGGCATGTCCAAAGAGGACATAGCAACACTCGAAAAGTCAAGGCAACTGGACAGTACACTGTTGATCAGTGCACCATTCGATGGGACCATCCTCAAGCAGCTCGCCATTCCCGGCCAAAAACTCGAGATCACCGATCCCATTTTCAAAATTGCCCGACTCTCCCCGCTCTGGCTCGAAATCCATGTCCCCGTCATGGCAGTCTCCGGGCTTAAACCGGGTGATCCCATCACGGTACCTGATCTGGATATCAAGGGTAAAATCATCACAATTGGCAAAGAGGTCCATGCTGCCGATCAAGGAACGCTGGTGCGGGCTCTGGTCACAGAACACACTGACCGCCTGCGGCCAGGTCAAATTGTTCAAGCACTCATTCTGCGTAAGGGTGATGACCAACAACGGTATCTCATACCGCACAGTGCGATCGTCAGAATCGACGGCAAGCAAATGATTTTCATCCGTACAGAAAAGGGTTTCCGTGCGCTCCAAGTGAGTGTGGCCGGCCGTCGAGGAGAGCAAACCGTTATCCAGAGCGCAGAACCGATCGATGCCCCCGTGGTGATCAAAGGTGCTGTGGCTCTCAAGGCAGCTGTCACCGGTGTGGATGAAAAAACCGCAGACTGAGCCGAACCATGCTGAATCAAATCATCAAATTCTCTCTGACCCAGCGCCTGCTGATCCTGTTGTTGACGATCTTGCTGGCCTTGGCCGGGTGGAAATCGTTCCAGGCGTTACCGATCGATGCGTTTCCAGACGTTTCAACTACCCAGGTGAAAATCATCATCAAGGCACCTGGGATGACACCGGAAGAAGTCGAAACCCGGATCACGGCACCCATAGAGGTCGAGATGTTAGGGATCCCCAAACAGACCATGCTACGCTCCATCTCAAAATATGCATTGACCGACATCACAGTGGATTTTGAGGAAGGCACTGATATCTACTGGGCCAGACAACAGGTCTCGGAACGGTTGGGGACGATCTGGGACGATCTTCCCCCGGACATTGGTGGCGGTATCGCTCCCATGACCACACCGCTCGGCGAAATGCTCATGTTCACCATTGAGGGACCGCTGTCACTCATGGAAAAACGGACACTGTTGGACTGGGTTCTGCGCCCTGCCCTGAGAACCGTACCGGGTGTTGCGGATGTCAACGCTTTGGGTGGTTTGGTCCGGACATTCGAAGTCACACCGGATAGCCGATTGATGAATGCCCAAGGGGTGACACTGGAGCAGTTGTACTCCGTCCTGGAAGCCAACAATCGGAATGACGGTGCCGGACAACTCATTGATGGTGAGGAAACCCTCCTGGTAAGAAGCGAGGGCAGCATTCAAACCCTGGCAGATGTGGAGAACATCATCGTCAAGTCCCACCCCGTGGAGCCGGTCAGGATTGCCGATATCGCCTCTGTTCGTATTGGTGCCTTGACCCGGTATGGCGGTGTGACACGCAACGGCGAAGAAGCCGTCGAGGGCCTGGTACTGGGATTACGAGGTGCCAATGCCCGACAATTGGTGAACGGGGTAACCCAAAAGCTTGAAGAACTCAAGGCAGCGCTGCCTGAAGGCACCAGAACCCGGATATTCTATAGCCGTGGCGATTTAGTGGATCGTGCGGTTGCCACGGTGGCAAAAGCCTTGCAAGAGGCCATCATTCTGGTCCTGATCCTTTTGTTTCTGTTTCTGGGCAATCTGCGCGCTGCCCTCACCGTGGCTTTGATCCTTCCGTTGGCAGCGCTGGCAACTGTGATCCTTATGCGCCAGTTCGATTTGTCAGCCAATCTCATGAGCCTCGGGGGACTGGCCATCGCCATCGGCATGCTTGTGGATGCCGCGGTCGTGGTGGTAGAAAACATCGTCTCTGAACTGGCACAGAAAAAAGGAAACGATAGGCTGCCACGCCTACATGTGATTTTCCGTGCAGTCGCCAACGTGGCCGTTCCGGTGACCACGGGAATCGTGATCATCATGGTGGTGTTCCTGCCACTATTGACGCTGCAAGGGCTGGAGGGCAAACTGTTCACACCGGTCGCCCTGACCATCGTTTTTGCCCTGGGTGCCTCGCTGCTGCTTGCATTGTCCGTGATCCCTGTGCTCTCTTCTGTTCTGCTGAAGAACATATCTCATCGAGATCCATTGCTCATGCGGATCATGGACAGGCTCTACACACCAATCCTCCGCTTCTGCCTACGTTTCAGCTGGATTCCCATCTTGCTCTCCCTGGCCGGGCTCGCCTTCATGATCGCACTGTATCCTCAACTGGGTAAAAGCTTCATGCCTACCATGGACGAGGGCAGCATCATCGTCCAGACTGAGAAACTACCCTCCATCGCTCTGGAAGAATCCATACGGATCGACAAGAGGGTAGAAAAAGCGATTCTGGAGAGAGTACCGGAAGTCACAGGAATCGTTGCCCGAGTTGGATCAGACGAAATTGGCCTCGACCCAATGGGGTTAAACGAGACGGATATGTTCCTGGAACTCAAACCCACCAATGAGTGGAGCGTGCACAGCAAAGATGCGCTGATAGAAAAGATCCGAGCTGTTTTGAATGATTTCCCGGGCCTCATCTATGGCTTTACCCAACCCATTGAAATGCGAGTCTCCGAAATGCTGACAGGCGCCAGGGGTGATGTAGCGATCAAATTATTTGGGGATGATCTCCAAGTGCTCAATCAGAAAGCGAAGGAGATCGCCGAAGCCGTCAGAAAGATCAAAGGTGCTGAAGAGGTCATCGCTGCACAGAATGAAGGGGTGCAATACCTGCGTGTGATCATCGATCGTCGAGCTGCCGGCCGTATGGGGCTCAGTGTCGATTCCGTAGAAAAAACACTTCGCGCACTGGTGGAAGGTCAACGGATCGGAACCGTGTATGAAGGTGCCCGGCGAACCCCTCTGCTCATCAAGGGCAGTGAGGATTTGAGACATTCTGTTGATCGGTTTTATGAACTTCGGATCACCCTGCCAAATGGGAGCAGCCTCCCTTTGCGCAGTATTGCTCGTCTAGAACGAATTGAAGGACCGGTCAAAGTTGCACGTGAGATCGGCAGCCGATCGACGACCATCAATGCCAATGTCAGCGGCAGGGATCTGGTCGGTTTTGTGGAGGAAGCCAAACGGGTTATCGCTGAACAAGTGGATCTGCCCACCGGTTATTACCTTGCCTGGGGTGGGCAGTTTGAGAACCAGCAACGGGCAGCTGCTCGTTTTGCCATTGTCGTGCCTGCGGCGATCGGGCTGATCTTTCTGCTTCTGTTCAGCACCTTCCGTTCTATCGGCCAGTCCATCCTGATCCTGACAAATATACCCTTTGCACTGATTGGTGGCGTCGTTGCCCTGTGGATTTCGGGAGAATATCTATCCGTTCCAGCATCGGTGGGGTTCATCGCTCTTTTGGGTATCGCCGTATTGAATGGTGTCGTGTTGATTACTTTTTTCAATCAGTTGAAGGTTCTTGGACTCGAAGTTAATGAAGTCGTTATCCAAGGCGCACGCAGAAGGTTAAGACCTGTATTGATGACTGCAAGCATTGCTACATTCTCCTTGATCCCGTTACTCTTCGCGACCGGGCCCGGTTCTGAGATACAAAAACCCCTGGCCATTGTCGTGATTGGTGGCCTGATAACCTCTACTCTCCTGACCCTGATACTTTTACCTGTTTTCTACCGCTGGATTTATCGAAAATGAAAGAAACTCTACTGACGCTTATCTGCGCGCCTTCACTCGAACATCCCATTACCGACTGGCTGCTTGAACAGGAGCAAATCACCGGCTTTACAACATCCACAGCTTCTGGTCATGGGGGAAACCCTAACAGGCTTATTCCTACAGAACAGGTCGAAGGAAAAAAGAAGCAGGTCATGTTCCAAATCCATCTAGACTCAGAAACTGCCAAAGTGATTATTAACGATTTACATTACGACTTTAAAGGAGCAGAAATCCACTATTGGATCCTGCCAGTCTTGTCAGCAGGTGATCTCTCTGAAAGCAATAGATAGCCGGTTCAAAACAGAATGGGTTTAGTGTAATTTATTAAGGGTAATGCAATTCATATCTCCGGAGATACGATGACACTGACCCGTTTTTTCAAATGTCTGTCTGATGAGACACGTCTGCGGTGCCTGATCCTGTTATACAGGCAGGGTGAACTCTGTGTCTGTGAACTCACCCAGGCACTGGACCTTGCGCAACCGAAGATTTCCCGACATCTCGCCCAGTTGAGGCAATGTGGATTGTTGAATGATGAACGTCGAGGTCAATGGGTGTACTACAAGATTAATCCAGAGTTACCAGATTGGGCCAATAAAGTGCTTGAGTTATCTGCTGAGGCCTTTGAAAAGGAAGAACGTTACCAGATGGATCAACAACGGCTATCCTCCATGACCAATAGGCCAGCTGATACTATCTGCTGTTGATTTTTTTTATATTTTATAAATATGGTTATGCATATATATAGATAAACAATGAGAAGTGGAATGAAAAACATCCTTGTACTTTGTACCGGTAATTCTTGCCGCAGTATTCTCGGGGAAGCACTATTTAACCATCTTGGCGAAGGGCGTGTAAGGGCCTTTTCTGCTGGAAGTTTTCCTGTCGGCGAGGTCAATGCAAATACGCTCGCCGTTCTCACCAAGCATGGGCTATCGACAGAAGATTACTCAAGCAAATCCTGGGATGAATTCTCTGATCAAACCATAGATATCGTTATTACAGTGTGTGATACCGCTGCCGGAGAGACCTGCCCTGTCTGGCTTAACAATGCCATCCGCATCCACTGGGGATTGCCTGATCCAGCTCAAGTAACTGGAACTGAAGATGAAATTCGAAAGGCCTTTGAGACAACCTATGCCATGTTGGAAAAACGCATTCGCAAAATGCTGGCCTTACCGTTTGAAAAAATGAGTGATGCAGAACTGAAAGAAGCATTACAGAAAATCGGAGAGAAGGAATGACAACCGTAGAACACAATATGAGCATGTTTGAACGTTATCTGACGCTCTGGGTTGGTCTTTGCATATTGGCCGGTATTGTCCTGGGGGCGGTCGTTCCAGACTTTGCGAATGAGTTGAATCGTATGAGCATCCATGTGAAAGGGGCGCCTGTTGTTTCGATCCCAATTGCCATCTGCCTCTTTTTCATGATGTACCCAATCATGGTCAAGATCGACTTTGAGGAAGTGGTAAAGGCAGGAAAAAGTATCAAGCCCGTGAGTCTTACACTGATTGTAAACTGGGCCATAAAACCCTTTACCATGTACGTTATCGCGTATCTTTTCCTTGGTATTCTTTTTCGAGGCTTCATCGGTGAGAATGCTCTTGATTACGTGAAATTTCCCTTGGGTCTCGACCTGCCGGTCGGCAGTGAATATGGTTCGGGTACAGTCGTCCTGAAGGATGGGACCAAGATGCTCGCTATTCCCTTGTGGCGGAGCTATCTGGCGGGTTGCATTCTGTTGGGTGTTGCCCCTTGTACTGCAATGGTGCTCGTCTGGGGATATCTAGCCAAAGGTAATGATGGGCATACACTGGTTATGGTTGCGATCAATTCACTGATGATGTTGCTGTTTTATGGCCTTATTGGTGGTTTTCTGCTCGATATCAGCAGGATTCCAGTTCCTTGGGAAGCGCTGCTGTTGTCTATTGGAGTCTATGTCGCCCTGCCCCTAATCAGCGGTTATCTTTCCCGGAAATGGATCATTGCAGCAAAAGGAGAGCAATGGTTTGAAGGCAAGTTCCTCCACTGGCTTACGCCCGTCACAATCATGGCATTATTGATCACGCTTGTTCTCCTCTTTTCACTCAAGGGGAAAATGATTCTAGAAAATCCTTTGACCATATTCTGGATCGCAATACCGCTTTTTATCCAGACCATGTTTATTTTCGCGATCACTTATTTTGCAGCGAAAGCCATCAGACTTTCCTATGAAGATGCGGCACCCTCGGCACTGATTGGCGCTTCTAACCATTTTGAAGTTGCGATCGCAACTGCAGTCATGCTCTTCGGTCTTTCTTCTGGAGCGGCACTTGCAACTGTCGTTGGGGTATTGATTGAGGTACCACTGATGCTGGCACTGGTTTGCTTTTGTAAAAGAACCAGCCATTGGTTTAGTAAGTAAACTTGCTGATCAGAACTCAAATTCGATTAGGAGCCGGTATGTTGTTTCGGGGGTTGATTGTTGCAAGCGGCCTATTACCCCGGCCTCCCAGTTTATCTGTTTTCCTTTACCAAGCCGGATGTTGCCGAGTAGGACAGGGCCAAAACCATAACTGTTTTCACCCAAATATAACTCCAGTGCGGGTTCAAGCATGCGGGAATAACGATAACGTGCCTGCATGGAAAGACCGGTATCAAATTCATCCTTCGTTTGTTCACCCCACTCATAACTTAAATGTAAGTTAACAGTAGTGATCCATTTATTCCATTGACTTTCAGTGATAAGGACCGCTGAAATTTCATTTTTTTCATCATTGAAGGAGCGTTCGAAATCAAATAGAACACCCCAATCTGCCAAATATTCTCCTTGTTCGGTCAATTGCCATTTTAGTTCCAGCTCAGCAGCACTAATCGAAAAACTGCCTTCAGGTTTCTTTTCCCCGACAAGATAAATTTCACCAAACAGATTTTCTTTCAAGGTTTTTCCGTATGCAATCCGATAAGTATCTGTACTGTTCGCCGGACTTTTCTCATCATCACTTCGCAAACTGCTTCTGAATTCGATCTCTCTTTCCATAAGTTGCACATAGGGATGATATATCTTGTCTATCAATGATCCATCCGCGAATGCTTCAACTGGAATAACAGCCACACAAAATACAAAAAAGGGCTTCAATTTTTTATAACTCATTCGACCCTCCATTTGTTCCTGGTCATGGATAATATGGCTAGGATCATCGCTACTACAAGCCCACCAAAATAGATTGCTGCATGCAAAACAGTCGGTGTTGCCTCATAACCCATGATTGCATAAAGAAGCTGGCCTGAGATGGATTGCTCAGAGATAATGGAAGATGTATTCCATATAGGTAATTGAGAAGGCAGCCAGTCCGCCTGAATGAGTAGATTGGTAGCATGAGACAGCATTCCACCGGAAAACAAAATCAATAAAAAAACACCTGTGTAAGATGAATAATGAGGCATCACATTCGTCAGGACAAAATAGATTAGAATACCAACACTAACACCGATACTTGTACCGATGACTGCTCCTGCTATGACGATAGGAACATGATCTTGAACAAGAAAAAAGTTGCTGAGGTAGATCAGAATTTCACTGCCTTCATGAGTAATGGACAATATTACAATGAGTGCCATTATGCTTGAAATGATCCATGATTTGGCAGTGGGTCGCTGAGTTTTTCTGAACAAAAGAACAATAATACACAGGATCAGTATATATAACAGATATTGTATAAATGCATTTGTTACTTCCTGTCCCATCCCCTCGAACCAACCTGATATCCTGGTAAAATTTCGGCTATAGAAATAAGCAGAAACGAAGCCAATAAAAACTGATCCTGGTGCCCAGCGAGTCGAGAGGCGTGTTTGTTTGGATAAAGATAGAAGTACCCCAATCAATAGCGTTGCTTCAAGTACCTCGCGAAGAATAATTATGACAGAACTTAAAAGCATGAGACTGTTCTATTCGACAATGATTTTCCCCTGTGCTGTTTTTGGATAAAACTCACCAAAAAAAGGGTATTCACCCGGAGAGAGTGGGCCAATAAAGATAACAGCCTTTTGGTGCCCCAGGATTACTTTTTCACGGTTAAGTTCATAACTCTCGAACTCCTCTGCTGTTGAATCAAGGTTCTTTATCATAAGTTTTACCTTTGTATTCGCAGGGACTGTAATTTCTGAAGGTATGAAGAGGTGATTTCTTATTTCAATTGTAATCACAGGTCTTTCAGCAAATGTAGCAGGAGATAGACATATATACAAAACGAGGATGCACCACCCTGCTTTATGAATTCTTTTTCTATCCTGTTCCATAGGCTCCATCCTCCGGCGAACATTCAGGAAAAACAACCTTTACCTTGAGACCGGTTTCGTAAAACGAGTCCTCTAGCGTAATTTCTGCCATATGAAGATCCACGATTTGGTGAACAATCGCAAGTCCCAAGCCGCAGCCAGGTATACCAGAGGCTTTTTGTTGATCAGAAAGTCGATAAAATCGATCGAACAATCTTTCACGTTCTTCCTCGGAAACACCTGGACCGGAATCCTGAACAGCCAGTTCGACCTTGCCTCCATAAGATTGGACCGAAACATGAACAGATCCTCTCACGGGAGTGAATTGGCTGGCATTTCGAAGCAGATTGCTAAGCATGGTCTCAAGGGCAAACTGATCACCATTGATAAAACACGAACTCCCATCAAATTCCAGTTGGATATCCTTTTCCTCAAATGCAGGATATTCCTTTGCCATGACCTCCTGAACGATTTTTCTGAGATCGACTTTTTTCAGCTGGGCCATGAATTGCTCAGGTGCTGTACGGTTCATAATCAGAATCTGTTCGACAAGATATCCCATTCTGTCTGCAGCAGATTTTATTTCTTGCAGATTTCCATCGTCTTTTGACACATGTTTCTCAAGATTGTGCAGATGAACTTTTAGTGCACTGATCGGTGTTCTTAACTCGTGTGCTGCGTCTGCAGTAAATCGTTTCTCGCGCAGGAATGATGCTTCCAACCGTGACAGAAGCTGATTGATTGTCTGAACGACCTGTTTTAATTCAGCAGGTTGATCGTCGGCTGGAAGAGGGCTCAGATCGTCTGCACGCTTCTCGTTCAAATTGATGGTTAACTTTTTCAGCGGATAAAGGCCATAGCCTACGATCACCCAGATCAAAAACCCACCCAATGGGAGTATCAGGAGGGTCGGGAAAAGCGATTTGATGATAATGTTTTCTGCCATTGTATAGCGAAGATCAAGTTTCTGCGCTGTCAGAATCCAAGCATCCGTTTTTCGATCATGATAACTGTAAGTCCGCCATCGGTGATCTTTGAAATTATGCTCCTGATACCCTTCTTCCAGTTTTGCAATCGTATCATCAGGCATATTTTTCGACCGAAGTCGCAGCTTGTTTCCTTCCCATATTTGAAAACCGATAAATCCCGTTTCGATTACCCTTGCTCTGTTTTCCATCTCCCGCGACCAGACTCCAGCAAGCAGATGTGCTGTATCTGCGAGTTGTCTGTCAAATAACTTTTCCGCGGAAGCGAGATTGAGACGATAACCTTGTAACTCGGAAAGAAAAACCATCAACGTAATGGTGGCAAGCAGGACAACCACCAGAAAAATCTTGATCGATTTCACACTTTCTGCACCTTGTACCCAACTCCACGCACAGTTTTAATGAAACCTTCTGGCAACTTTTTCCTCAAGTGGTGAATATGGACTTCAATAGCATTACTACTGATCTCGTCACCCCAACTATAGAGCTTGGATTCCAAACTGTCACGCGTCATGATCTTTCCGGCATTCTGCATCAAAGCCTTGAGTAGCATATATTCACGCCGTGATAACTCAATGCTATTGCCATCGATCCGTACATCCAGATCATTGATATCAAGACAGACATCACCCACACGGATCAAATTGGTTGCTGAAGCCCCTGCCCTCCGATCAAGCACACGTAATCGTGCGAGCAACTCTTTCATTTCAAAGGGTTTGATCAAATAATCATCCGCCCCGTAATCCAGACCGGTCACCTTATCCTCAATCGTATCTCGTGCAGTCAGGATCAGAATTTGGGTCTGAATATTTTGCTGACGAAGTAAGGAGAGTAATTCCAGACCATCCATATCAGGAAGACCAAGATCAAGGATCACAATCCTAGGATGCTGAACCTTTATACTATGTAACCCATCACGACCGGAAAGGACATGATTGACAACATAACCTTCTTCGCTTAGCGCTTTTTGCAACCCATTGGCCAGAGAATGATCATCTTCTATCAGAAGGATTTGCATTCTATTGAATACTCCTGAACATGATGCGCAATAATAGCTCAGGATCAAGCCTGATCGCTATGGATCGATTATCACCTCTAGAATTCAGTCGGTTGCTTCTTCTCTCAGGGCATAAGGTCTTGCCAGCCGGTTTTGCTTACGAACCACGTTATCGACCAAACCAGGCAAGATGGCATTGATGCGTACAAAAAGAGATTCAGGAAAACCAATATAGTATTCCTTCTTTCTCGTTTCGATGGCATGGATAACCTTCTCTGCAACCTCTTCCGGTTCATCCATGTTCATCTTGATCACTTCTGCCATTTCATAAACAGCAGCAGAATTGATCGATGTTTTGATGGCTCTTGGTGCGATATAAGTCACATCAATGCCTGTATCGGCTAGTTCACGACGGAGACTCTGTGAAAACCCCCGCAGGGCAAACTTGCTGGTTGAATAGGAAGTAAACCAGGCAAAAGCAATACTGCCAAAAATTGATCCAATATTAACGATCTGTCCACTGTGCTGTTTATGCATGGTCGGCAGAACATCATGAGTCAATAGCATTGGAGCAATGGTGTTGACTTCCATGGTTTTCTGGATCACCTCACTCTCCTGTTTGGTGAATGAACCGAACGGATTGATTCCAGCAAGATTGATCAGGATATCGATACCCTGAAAGGTGTTTAGTGTTGTTTTGACGATCTCATTCCGACCTGAGGCCAGGGTAATATCCGTCGATATGGTAATTGTGCTATCCGTATCGAGGTTCTGCAACGTGTTTTTCAGGGCGCTATGATCAAGATCAACCAGGATCAGTTTGGCTCCCTGAGCAGACAGCAATTTCGCAACATGGCTGCCAAGCCCTCCTGCAGCGCCTGTAATTATTATTCTTTTATTTTCTAGTGACATGTTTATCACCTCTTTGTTTTGAGTTTATCTTTGGCAATGACCAGTTTTTCGGCGATCTCTCTCTGACGGCCTTTGTCAGCCAATGGGCGATCAGGCCGAGGGGGTGCTGCCTGAGCCTTTTCAAGATATTTGATAGCCTCTTCGTAGTTACCCTCTTCCAGCATGAAGTCGCCATAGAAATAGTTGGGGTCGATTCCATTCGGATTGACGGCCAGTGCTTTCTTCAGATACTCCTCTGCCTTGCTCTTTTTACCGAAACCAATTGGCCAGCCTGGCACCTGGTAATACAATGAACCCAGTGAGGTATAGATGGATCCGTTTAAAACGGTTGGATCGATCTTCTCGGCTTCCTCGAGCAATTTTTTCGCTTCCTTGACCTTGCCAAGTGCACCGAGTCCACCAGTAACACCGGCTTGCGTGCTCAGAACAATAGCCAACCAGACCTTCGGTTCTGCTTTGTCCGGTTGTGCGGTAACCAGATCTCGTGCCTTATCAACCAATGACTCGAAGGCCTTTACCTGTTCCTTTTTCGGCGTCTCATAATTGACTACCGCCCATTCGTGCTGGATATCTTCCAGGGTGGCAGCCGCATCGACAGTGATCGCTTCCACCCCAAGCAAGATACCAACAAGAAAAGCTACTCCTCTGATTTTATTCATAATTTCTTCCCTCTCACAGTGGTATAGAACGAAAAACATCGCCATAAAGTTTGTACATCATATTGGCCATGTGAATAATGGCCTGCTGATCGGTTTCTTCTTCGATCCGGTTCATCAGCTTTTCAAAGAATTGCATATGGCTGATATCCAGTGAACCGTGCGAAGTCAGATAGGAGAAGGCATTTTCCGGTAACTGCAACACCTCCCGGATCGCCCCTGCCGCGGTGGTAGCGAGTTGGATACTGGTCCCTTCGAGCACCAGGACCATACCAAAAAAAGCCACCGGATTGACTCGATAAATGGTGTCATAGGCATAGGCCACCATCAGCTCGGTCGCTGGTTTGGGTTGGCCATACCGGACGGCTTCACTGTCTCCGCCACAGGCCTTGATATCGTTGAGTATCCATTCCTGATGGCCAATCTCTTCTTCAATATATTCTGCAACCGCATTGCGCAGCCACTCTTTCTCGGCAGGCAGACGGCTACCACAGGCCATGAGCAAAGGCGTCGTATGTTTGACATGATGGTAGGCCTCGGTGAGATAGGCGATATAGCTGGGCAGGGAGATTTCGCCTGCCGCACCACGCTGTATCTGTTCGATATTCATCATCTCTTCTCTTGCTACTGCAGTCTCTGCCTGGAGGCGATCAAAAAAGCGTTCTTTTTCCTTCGGCATAAAGTTTCGTAATCTCCGTAAAATAGCGTGATTCAATCAAATCGTGACGTGGTCGCCCGTTCGCCGTACACAACCCGTTTTTCAGTGTGAAAGGCTCTTCTGCAATAAGAAACTCCTGAATTTGGGCGTAATCTGGCAGTGCTTGATTGACAGATCCAATTGCTTTTTCAAGCACGGTAATTTGCTCGTGCACAGGTCGGTGACGGGAAGGAACCAGAACTGCAATCAGATAGGGTTTATCGCTTCCCAGAACGGCGGCTTGTGTGATAGCAGGATGGGATTGCAACTCGGATTCCAGCCATTCTGGTGAGACATTACGCCCATAACTGGTAATGATACGGTTGTTGATCCTTCCGGTCACATAGAGATACCCGTCATCGTCAAGATAGCCCAGATCACCGGTCATGAGCTCTGTATTGATGTTTCGTTTTGGTTCATTGAGATAACCGGAAAAGGTCTGCCCAAGAATACAGATTTCACCCTTGTCTGTAATCCGGACTTGTTGATGCGGCAAGGGCCTGCCAACCGACCCTTTACGGTTCGCTGCAGGCGTATTGACGGCAACTACGGAACAGGCCTCGGATAATCCATAACCTTGAAAGACGGGCAAACCCAATGCTTCTGCCTGATCAAGAAGGGCCTGCCCAACCGGTGCACCACCCACTGCTATAAACCTGATGCTTCCGGGCAGTAGTTGCTGGCGGGCGAGCATGACAAGCAATTTTAACAACTGCGGAGGAACAATCAGGGTTGTTGGATGGCAAAGGTTCAAGGTCTTTGCCAACGTTTCAGGGACGATATGACTCGAACCGAAGATCCCAAGCGCCTCGGGAGAAGGCACCAAAATCTGTGCTCCCTTGAGAAGCGGCACATAAACAGAGCCAATGTTTTCCAACAGGGTAGATAGCGGCAGTAACACCAGTGCCCGGTCATCCGGCCGTCCTCTTGCTGCTTCTGCCAATGATTGTGCAACTGTCTCAATCTGAGCTCGCATCAACTGAACGCCTTTTGGGCTTCCAGTTGTACCCGAGGTATAGGTCACCTTGCATACTGAATCAGTATCCGAGATGTGGATAGTTGAACGTACTTTAAGCAGTTGGCAGGGTATCCCGGCAATCTCCAGCGATTCGGCTTCGATCACGTCTACCAAATCCATGATCCTTTCAGCTTGATCGGTAAGGACATGATCGATCGATGCATCAGTCAGGGCATGGATCAATTGTTCATCACTGAAAAAAGTTGGCAAAGGAATATTACAAAGCTCTGCATCCAAGGCTGCCAAATCTGCAATCACCCAGGCCGGTGAATTTTTCATGAGTAAGCCCAAACGATTGCAAACAACAAAGTGACCGGTCAGTTCATCAACCGCCGAAGCAAGATCCTGCCAAGTAAGGTTCTGCTCAAGAGCAGACAATGCCACTTTCTGCGGCTGCTGTCTGGCATGGTTCCGCAATGACTCAAGGAGCAGATTCTTCATTCAGTAACAACCTCCTCCGAACCCCACAATAGATGTTCACGAAAAACTGCGCCTGCCTCTTTTGCACGATGGCAGAGATCTTCCAGAGACTTGTCGGTTCTTGCGATCTCGTTTAGTGGTTCTTCACCGAGGCGTAAATCTCCCACACAAACGATGGGATCATTCTGATAATAGTTTCCCCACAACGACCTTTCCGCTTCACTCAGGTGATCCGGCGTTGCCTTTGCAAGTTCTGTCAAAGGGAGCCCCATGCGCTGGAAGGCATTGCGCAGTCTGGGAACGGCGGTAAAAACAACGTGTGAAAAACCCGCTGCGGTAAGAAAAGCACACAAAGTAGTGATCAACCAGCGGGCCTGGCCAGCATCAGCCGGTGCAAGATTTCCAATTTCGACGATAGTATGACGGGGTGCCTGAATCACTTCTTCCACGGACTGATCGAGATAATGTTCCAGAAAAAGTCTTTCCTGTTCAGCGGCACGAATACCTGCGACTGTGGCAAAACTGCCATCGTATCGGATCAGTACCAGAAGTAATGGGTAGAATGACTCAATTTTTGCACCATATGCCTTGTAGAAGATTTTCTGTATAAATCTCTCTGCAACGGGTCGAAGCATATCCTTTCGCCCACACAACTGCAGTTCAAGATAATCCGGTTGTGAAGCCGCGCATTTCGTTCCGGACGAATAATAAATTTCAGTCTCAATAGTCTGATTGTACATGGCATCACCTCTTTAAGATGGAAACAGTATGAAAGGAAAAGCTTAAGAGACTCTTAATAGAGGTCGGGAGTGCGATTCGGTTGTGTGAACTAAGTCACAGTGTGGGCAAAACGAGTCTTACTCCTGAAAGGATCAGAAATAACGGGCGAGAGACAGTTGAAGATAGTCTTCTTTGCGGAAAACAAACTGCAGATCATTCTCATCAACATTACTGAAAATCCGGGCTTCCAGTTCCAGTTTCCAGTTGTCGCCAATCCTCCGGCTGGCTTCGATATTGAAAAAACGGGTAGAGTTATCCCGATCAATCACGACACCCGCCAGGAGTTCACTACTCTGCACATCATTAAACGCCACTCTCAACCCCACCATGATATCGTCTTCAAACGGTGTGAGGGCTTCTGTATCTCGGTCGTCATATAAATATTCTGCAACCAAACCCAGGTCCACAGAGGATTCAAAAACACCAACAAACGTGTATTCGAAGCCGCCCGTGAGTGCAAAAAAATCATCGTCTCCCGAAGGTCCTGATTGTCCTGTCCGGTAGATCGTCTCGAGTTTCCACAACCAGTTGCCTTTGGTTGCCTGTAGATCGAGTCCAGTCTGATCGATGATGTCATAATGAGGAATGAGTACCGGCTCCGTACCGTTCAAGCCTACTGTAAACCTGGGCTCACGACTTGTTCCATGAAAATGGGAGAGACCAATATCAAAATCACCCACCACGTGAGACCAGCGCAAAGCAAAATCAACGTGGGCATCTTCAGCCGCGGACTCATACACCGGATGATCCGTATCAACGCGTGGCTGGGTACGCAGCCGTCCTTCCCTGCCGGGAAATGTTCGTTCGCGAAAACCAGGAAGAATAAAGATATCCACGGTCCCCCAGTCCTGGATCCAGGCAACGTTAATCATAGGTTGCCCCAGTTTGTCTTCGGTATCGATATTTTCCACTAAATCGGTCTGATTGATGATATCGACCAAGTGGTTCGATTCAGCCACACCCCAGAATACCTGCCTGAATCCAATCCTCACTTCCCAATCACGACTTGCCATGAGCCAAGTCAATTCTCGAATATCGAAATGAGTCCGTTGACTGTCCTGCTGATCGAGACGCAAAAATGGAACGAAAAGAAAACTCTGCCGACCCTCATCCCACTCATGATAAAACTCGGGATGTGCAGTGAAAGAAAGATCGAAAATGTGATCCTGGGTGGGATCCAGCGCATCCTGCGGAAAGAACCGTGTTTCAGCACCAAAGTATCCTGACCATTCACTTGCAAAAGCCGGCAGTGAAACAAACAAAAAAAGAAGCAGAATCCTCCGGAGCATTTAGGGTTACCTCGCCCGCTTCAGTGCGTTCTTATCGAAGTCCCGATCAGTGAGTCCGGTTTTAAATTTGTAGTTACTCCAGATCAGTTCCGTACTTTTTTTGTTTTGGTGATTTACCATGTTCTGGCCATCTGGACGCCAGTATTTTCCAAGATATTGCCGATAGCCACTGAATGTGAGTGTTTTCAAAAGTGCATTTTTTCTATCGTAATACTCTAGCTTCAAAGGCATGTACATCTCCTTGTCAATCCAGACAATCATGCGCTTATAACCAGAGTGCTTATAGGCCGGATACCTTTCGATCACAAACGTATCCCGACCATCGAGATTTTCATCCCGCAGCCATTTATAGGTATATTTTTCCACTTCCTGAGAAGTGAGATCCTCATAGGCAAATTCACTGCCCATAAACGGGCCAGACTTGTTCGCCGAAGAGATTCTCTTCACCCGCTTCAGTGCTGGAAGATACAACCATTGATCATCGGGTTTTGTCGCATGAGTAAAGCTCAGGAATGCCGTTCCCTTAACGTCTCTGGGTGAATCAAAAATACTCAGGCTCTTGTCACCGTCACCTTCGACTTCCAGTGCCTTGATACGGATGTGCCGGCGGCTTTCCTGGCCGTGAGCATTCCTCAGAATCATCACCAGATCAGCCGTCGAGTCGACCCATCCGGAATTTCTCTTGTCCGCTTCAGTGGCAATGGAAAGCCCCTTCTCCTCGGGCGTTTCAGCAAATGCATTGGATGCCAGTAAAAGCAGAATAAAAAACGATAACAGTTTACGCATATTTTCTTTCCTCGAGTTTCATAAGTAATGGAGGTAACAGGAAAAAATCAGCCAACAAGGCAAAACCGATAATGATCGCCGTCAGCAGTCCCATACCGGAATTCAGTTCAAAAGTGGACAGGGAAAGGATCAAAAACCCGGTCATCAAAACGAATGAAGTAATTGCCAGGGCTCGTCCAACAGTATTGAAAGCATAAACAACCGCTTGTTGAGCATCCATATCCTTTTCACGACGGGCACGCAGATACTTGCTCAGGAAGTGAACGGTGTCATCGACAACGATTCCAAGTGTCATGCCGGTCACAACCGAGAGGGCCAATCCGACCTGACCTACCATCAACCCCCACAATCCGAAGCCCATCGCCGCAGGGACAAGGTTCGGAATCAGGCTGGTCAAACCAATTTTGATCGATCGAAAGGCGATCATGAGAATAAACGAGATGAGAATCAGTGCAAGTGTAGTACCTATGAGCATACTCTTGATATTCCGCTTGCCAATATGGGCAAACATTTTTGAGGGCCCTGATCCCGGATTTTGGGTAAGATCAATATGTGACGTATTGGCCTTGAGCCAATCATAGGCACGTTGATCCATCTCAATGACTTGATTACTGGAGAGCGTCTTGAAGGTGGCAATAAATCGTGTTGCCGATTTTTCCACATCAATCTGATTATTCAGATCAAGCCCCTGTGGCAAGGACATCTCATACAGTAGAAGATACTGTGCCGTCAGATCCCGTTCTTTCGGAAGACGGTAATAGGCTGGATCGTCACCATGCATGTTTTTATTGAGTCGTTTGATAATATCAGTAATGGTATTAACATGGAGGGTCTCGGGCTGCTGCCGATACCACTGGGCAAAAGCTTCGACATCTTTCAGATACCCTGGGTCATTGATACCGCCCGGCTCCCCAGATTCCAGTGAGTAATCAAGTATGTAGATACCTGTCAGGTTCTCTACCATAAAATCCGTATCGGCACGGAATGGGACCGATTTATCAAAATAATGGATAAATACATCATTCAATTCGTTTTTGGGTATCATCAACGCCAAACCGATCGTCAGAACAGACATGCTCCAGAGTAGTACCGACCGGTTCCTGACAACGAATTCTCCGAGTCCTATCATGAGCCTGTCTCTGTGATCACCCGACTTTCTCGTTCGTGCTGGAAGAAGGGACAACATGGATGGTAAGAAAGTCACCGAGAGTACAAAGGCGATTGCTACTCCCATGGCGACAAAATTCCCGAGATGCCGGAACGGAGGGGCATCAGAGAAGTTCATGCTTAGAAAACCGATACAGGTCGTCAGACTGGCAATAAATACCGGCTGTAGGTTAAGGCGGATACTTTCACGAATCGCTTCGAATTTCTCTTTCCCGTCATGCAAAATGTGTAGAAAAGTAATGATGATATGGACCGAGTTGGCGATTGCCATGGTCAGAATCATTGTAGGAGCTGAAGCAGATGGAGGTGAAAGAGGGAATCCAAGATACCCACCCAGCCCCATGGCAGTCACAATGGAGAACAGGATGACCACCACAGTCAGCAGGGTTCCAACCACAGTCCGCGTCAAGAACAGAAGCATCAGCACCATCATGGCAAAACTGATGGGTACCAGTTTTTCCATATCTTCCCGGGAGGATTCATTGAATGCATTGTTCATCATGACGATGCCGGTCAGATGAACCTTGACCGAAGGATGTGCTTCCTCTGTTTGTTTCGCCAATTTGCGCACAAAAGAGACGACTTCGGGCAGTTCCTTGTTCGGTTCTTCACCTGGCAACAGTATCGTTGCCGCAACAGCGGTTACATGGCCAGAGGGAGAGACAATCCGATTGACAAGCAAAGGTTCATTCAGTGCGATATTCCTGATCCTTGCGATTTCTGCTTCATCAAGAGTGGCACCATTTTCATAGAGATCGGCAATCACCAGGTCATCTTCTTCTGCCTGAGTATGCTGGAAATTGGAAAGAGAGTCGATCCTGGAGGAATAAGGGATCTGCCAAGCCTGTTCTGTCAGTTCTTCAACAGCAGTAAGTACTTCGGGTGTGAAAACGTTTCCATTTTTTGGCTCCAGGATGAAAAGAACCTGGTCATTCTTGGAATATCGTTTTTCCAGCGCATCAAAAGCCTGCAATTCAGGATTATCGCTACTGAAAAAAATCCGGTAATTGTTGGTAAATTTAAGATATTTGCCTCCGCTGGCGGCAAGAGCAACAAAAACAAGAGTCATAACGATGATCAACCAGCGGTAACGGATGTCCCATTCGCCCAATCTTGTTGCCCATCTGCTCATGTCCCTTTCCTCTTTTTTTATTAATAGTAAATATTTTAATAAATATTCAGATTCAGGCCTGTAAAGGTTACCGTTTCTTTATCCCTACCAGCAGCAGGTTCACAACACCATTCGCCAGTTCTTTGAACCTTTCCTGCGAGTACAATCCCATCAAGGTCGGGACATTGAACATGACGATAGCCGTCTGGATACTTGTAGCTGTCTCGATCAGATCTGCCACCTCAAACTCGCCTGAACTGTTTCCTTGGGCAAGAATTTCTGCAATCAACCCTATTTCTGCATCAACCTTTTTCTGCACCAGATCCTGACGTTCATCTAGAATCTTCTGTACTAGATCATTGATATTATTGTCCTTCCCTGCTCCTTCATAGCATTGATAGAGGCACGTTAGAACATAAGTGCGCAATTTTTCACTTGCCGGAAGTTTTGTATTTCGTACAACTTCACGCAAACGGGCAGTATGTTCAGCCATGCAACGGCTGGAAACTGCACAACCGATCTCGTACTTGTTCTGAAAAAACCGATACAGATTTGCTGCGGACATACCAGCATCTGATGCGATCTCAGCCATGGTGGTCTTGCCATAGCCATAAGTACGAAAACGCGCTTCCGCTGCGTCTAGAATCACACGCCGGGTATCCTCAATATTTTCTTCAGAAGCTATGCGAGCCATGAGAGGAGTATATACACTGAATAATGAATATTCAACTAATTATTCAGTATTCATTTTCAGAAACCTACTACACAAAGTTTACCTAAGATCAAATTGAGTGGACACTCAGATCATCAAGCCGATAGAAGCTTTGAAGTGCCTGATACAGATACCAGGCATCCGCTGTGCCAGCCAGTTCACGAATGGAATGCATGGCAAAGGTCGGAACTCCAACATCCACGGTTCTCACTCCCAGAACAGTCGCCGTCAATGGTCCAATTGTACTGCCACAGCGAGTATCGGATCGGGAAACAAAAGACTGAACCGGCACATCTGCTCTTTTGGCGACATGGCGAAACAATCCCGCCGTTTCACTGTTCGATGCATAGGCCTGATTACTGTTGACTTTGATCACAGGCCCTGCATTGATGAAGGCGGTATGATTAGGATCATGTTTCTCGGGAAAGTTTGGATGTACTCCATGTGCATTATCTGTCGAGATCAGCATCGAATGTGAAATCATGCGGGCATAATTTTCATTATCACCTGCAATCCGTTTCAGAATACAACTGAGGAAATTTCCCTTTGCCCCTGCCGCAGAACTACTGCCTACCTCTTCATGATCATTACAGACCAGTAGTTGACACGTTTCTTCATCATTGCTGATCAATGCCATAAGGCCAGTATAACAGCTTAGAAGATTGTCGAGCCTTGCACTGGCAATAAACTCTTTATGCAACCCGATGATGGCCGCATTTTCTGTCCCATACAGACACAATTCAAATTCCAGGATTTCTGAATCATTTTGACACTGATCAAGGGATTGAAGCAGCTTTTTGATCTCTGCTTTCAAACTGAAATTTTTATCCGAGACCAGACTGAGTACGGGTGGAAGATAGGTCTGCTTGTTGACCGTTCTCTTTTCATTGGCTTCACGATCGAGATGAATTGCCAGACTGGGGATAACGCCTACAGGCTCTTTAAAATCAATCAACTTGTTGTCAAGCCTGCCGTCAGCATGTTCCAGAGTTACCCTGCCAGCAATGGATAGATCCCGATCAAACCAGGGATTGAGCAGAACGCCTCCATACACCTCGACTCCCAGTTGATTATACCCCTTACTCTCGATCTCTGGATTTGGCTTAACCTTGAGACAGGGACTATCAGTATGTGCCCCTACCATGCGGAAGCCCGTTTCAACTGGTGATTTGGTTCCGAGACGAAAGGCAACGATCGATGAATCGTTCCGGATCACAAAATACCGGCCACCCGGTTCGAGTTTCCATTTATCCTCCTCATACAACTGGATAAATTTTCCTCTGATCAGAATATCCCTAAGAGTAAAAACTGCATGAAAAGGGGTTGGCGAGTTGTCCAAAAATGCCAACAGCTCCTGGTTAAATTCATCTTTTTTCATTTATTGAGTTCAGCCCTGAGAGATTTAGTTCAATTCAGACAAAACGCGCTCGGCCTCATCTCTTCCGGGGAAATCTTTATTGCTTTTTATAGCAAGTTCGAGGTGTTTCCTGGCCTGACTCAGATTCTTACCTTGTTTGAAGTAAGCCATACCCAAATGGTACTGAAGTACGGGTTCTTCGGGAAGCCCGGCTATGGCCCTTTCAAGAACTGATACTGCCCGATCATAATCACCTGCTATTAAATGAACCCAGCCAACTGTATCCAGATAAGCAGGATTTTTTGTATCATCAAGGAGTTTGATATATTCCTTGGCCTTTTCTAGAGCATCATTCGTTTTGATCCTGTCCGCATACAGCATTGCCAAATTATTCACTGCTATAAGGTTCTTTGGATTAACTTCCAATACTTTATTGTAGACGCTAATTGCTTCTTCCAGATGCCCCGCTTGGTCATGTGCTGTAGCCAGACCGTTCATTAAAACAGGATCGTTTGGAAGTGCATTTAAACCGGACTGATATGTTTTGATCACTTCATCGATTTTTCCTTCGCTTGCATACGTCCTTGCAAGACTGATATAGGCACTCCGGTAATCCGGCCTGATCTCGATCGCCCGATTAAGGGCCGCCCTTGCCTGTTCCAGTTTCCCTTGGGAGGCGAGAATCTCGCCTTTAATCGTGAGTGCAACATGATTATCGGGGTTGTTTTCAAGCACTTTATTGACTCGGGCCAAGGCTTCTTCTACTTTGTTTTGGGCCATATAGCCACGCACTAATTGGACCAGCGGTTGTATTGCATCTGGTGCTTTTTCAAGAGCCTTTACATAGTCATCAACACTGGCAGTAAAATCTTTATTCATCTGATGGGCCAAACCAGAGAGGTGATAACCCTCAGCTTTCTCGGGGAAAGCCTCTTTAATCTTTTTCGCTGTTGCAAGGGCTGCTTTCCAATCATTCTTGGCTGACTGGAGCTTGAACAATGTTTCCAATGCCGCTTCATTGTCAGGCGCGATGTCAAGCACTTCCTGAACTTGCTCAATCGCAAGATCAGGTTTACCCAACTTCAACAAGACTTCGGCTAATTCAGATCGAATAACAGCATCCTTGGGATCAAGCTCGGCCGCTTTCTCCAGGGCTTCACGCGCCAGTTCTTTTTCATCATTCATCAAATGTGCGCGAGCGAGTAAACGGTAATATTTGGCTGTTGTCGGGTCTCTACTTATCAGTGCCCTGAGATCCGCGATCGCTTCTGTTGGTTTGTTATCAATCAATGATAAACTGGAACGCACAAGAAGCGCATCCGTATCCTTAGGACTTTCATCCAGAACCTCTTCGGCCAGTTTCCTGGCCTCATCAAAGTTTCTTAGTTGCATATAAAGAGTGGCCATTTTAGACTTGGCCTTCAAACCATCTGGTGCTCCATACGTATTGTCTTTCGCTATCTTTTGAAGAACCTTCAGACTTTTGTTTAGATCTTTTGTTTTATAAAGTTCCGCCAACCCGAACTGATAAACACTTTCATCAGGGTGCTTTTCAATTTCGGCCAACAACTCTTTTTCAGCGGCTTCAAAGCCACGTTTTTTGGCAAGAAAATCGATAAGAACCATTTTTGCCTTGTTGTCATCTTTCTCATATGCGGCAGCATCCCTCAGAACCTTTTCGGCTTTATCCAGCTTATTCTGGTTGCTATAAAACCCTGCCAACTGAAAACGGTGGACCATTTGATCGGGCTCGATAGTTATAATTTTTTCCAGGATCTCACCTGCTTCATCGACTTTTTTCTGAGACATCAAGACCTTTGCCTTGAGTCCAAGCAGATTGGTGTTTTCGGGATGGCTTTTCAGCCCCTGATCGATCAATGCAAGGGCCTTATCAGATTCTCTTTGCGCCAAATGCAGTGCAGAAAGAAGAGCAATACTGTTGACGTGCCCCGGATCTTTCTTCAAGGCAGACTGACCATCAGAAAAGGCCCCCTTGATATCACCACTCTTCGCTCGAACGCCTCCTCGCAAGGCCAGCGCATCCGGGTCTTCTGGGTCGATTGCTATGGCTTTCTCTGCATTTTCCAAGGCTTGATCCAACGCATTGCCAAGCAAATAGATTTGCCCTGTATGAACAAGCGCACCCACATGTGCATCGTCCAATTTCAAAACAGCCAAAAACTGGCTCAATGCAGGTTTCCATTCACCCAGTTTTTCCAATGCCAACCCTAATTTGTAATGGGCATCTGCATCCTTAGGATCAATTTGAAGAGCATTTTTGAATTCCAGCCGGGCTTTTTCGTAGTTCCCTTCCGAGAAGAGCTGGTTTCCTTTTTCCAGATAGGCTGCTTTCCGCTCATCAGCACCTCCACATCCTGCGAGGATTGCCAAAATAACCGAAATTAAAGCAAATCGACTGACCTTTAACATAAACAATTCCTAAGAATAACTGAGACCGGAGAAAATTCTACTGATTAACAAGGATATACTACAATGAGCGTAGTGGAAACATTTGTAAAGTATCGAAATCTGCTTCCGAGAAGCATCAATTCCTTTTTACATCAAAGAGTTGTTCTTTAATGACCAGACAAACTCTGCCAATCTGTTGATGATCACGACACACGACAACCCTGACTTAGAACGCCTGATTTCATCTTTGCAAAGGGCAGAATGTTTTGATCATCCGATCAAAACATTCGGGGTAATTGAAACGCATATATCCTTGGTCCTTTTGACCGGTATCTTTGCCTATAAGTTTAAAAAAAGTGTTGATCTGGGTTTTCTCGATTTCTGCACACAAGAAAAACGCAAATTTTATCTTGATGAAGAGTTACGGCTAAACAAACGACTTGCCCCACAACTTTATCTTGAAGTCCGCCCTGTAACCGGTACAGTAGATAACCCTTCATTGAAACGAACGGATGATCCCGTGCTCGAATACGCATTGAAGATGCGGCAGTTCAACCCTGAGGATCAGCTCGACAGAAGATTGGAAAAAGGTGAGCTCCTTCCCCAGCATATCCACCAACTGGCTCAGGTCATCGCAGACTTTCACCTCTCACTGAAACCTGCAGACACCACTACAGTTTTTGGTGACCCCGAACAAATCAGCAAGCCGGTACGAGAGAATTTTGTCGAAATAAGACCTTCCGAAAATGAAACAGACTTGCTTGATATGTTAGCACTTCTAAAAACATGGAGCATTGACCAACTGGACAAACTGAGACCCCGATTCGTTCAACGAAAACAACTGGGGTTCATTCGTGAATGTCATGGAGACATGCACCTCGGTAATATGGTGTTGGTCAAGGGTGAAGTTGTTATATTCGATTGCATAGAATTCAATGAAGCCTTTCGCTGGATCGATGTGTTCAACGAGATCGCTTTTGTGCTTATGGATCTGGACTACCACAATCGACCCGAACTGGCCAACAGGCTGTTAAATCTTTATCTAGAGAAAACGGGGGATTACAGTGGAATTCACGTCCTTAATTTCTACCTGGCCTATCGCGCGCTGGTACGAGCCAAGGTTGCCGATATTCAGCGACGACAGAATCCTGATGTAAAAAAACAGAAACAGCTCTCCGGGAGTGTGATCGCTCATGTCTCGTTAGCCAATCGTTACCGACAAAGCAAAAGGCAACCGCGCCTAATCATCTGCCACGGTTTTTCAGGGTCAGGTAAAACCCGCTACAGTCTCGAGCTTGCCATCCAATCCGGGGCTATTCGCATTCGTTCGGATACAGAAAGAAAACGACTCTTTGGACTTAAAACCCAAGATCGGACAGGTAATGATCCGGGAAAGAAAATTTATTCAGAACACGCCAGCCGGATCACCTATGATTATCTGGCAAAACTTGCCCGTGACATCATTGTGGCTGGTTTTCCTATCATCGTCGATGCAACCTTTCTCTCAGCGGACAGACGCCAACAGTTCAGGAAAGTCGCCAGTGAACTTTCCGTTCCTTTCCAAATCCTTGATTTCACAGCTCCAGAAGATGTTCTTAAAAAGAGAATTACAGAAAGGAACATATTGAATAAAGACGCCTCCGATGCTGATCTTGATGTTCTTGAAAGCCAGCTTAAATATCATGACCCACTTGAGGCTAATGAGATGCCGTTTGTTCTCTCCATCGATACTACTCAGACAATTGAGATTAAAAGGTTAATTCAGCAGCTCGACAGCAAAATGTGACCGGTTCTTACCTCCCTCGTCCATTACTCTTTAAAAAGATCATCAATAATAAAGGCAAGAAAACTTGAGAATTCACACCCTAAATCGATGTAAAAAACTGCCACCATATCAATAATACATATTAGAAGACAGTTTCAACTCTATGTTTCTGATAGAAAAAACAAGCCACATGGAAAAGTCGTCATAATATTGACAGCAAAACGGGTCGAGAATAATATTTGTCAAACATTGCACGGATGCAATGTAACTGGAAGGTCGAAGGATAGACCGTTCAAAAAAACAGAAGAGGTTATATAAAACTTCCGTCCTTTGCAGGGAAAGCGAAGGGATAATAAAATAGATTTCAGGCGGCATCGTGCCGCCTTTTTCTTGCCATTTCTATCCCTTGAACTCACAGGTTATGCTTTTGCATGCGATACCGCATGGCCATGCGAGTGATCCCTAGTAGACGTGCTGCTTCCGACACATTGTTGTCTGTTCGCTTCAGTGCCTGTTCCAGCATAAATTTCTCAGCCTCGTCCAGGGTCATACCAGCCAACTCTACTACGGCACTGGATGACTGATCACTGACTGCTAATGGTTGGTTGAGCATCAATGTTTCCGCCATTATTGGCTTTCCTCCCGAGAGCAAAACAGCCCTCTCCATCAGATGCTTTAGTTCTCTCACGTTTCCTGGCCAGTGATAAGACATAAGTGCCTTTTCGGCATCTTTGGTGATTTCCAGATCACCTAGTCCGTATCTCAATGCCGTTTGTTGGGTGAAGTGCCGTGCCAGCAAAATGATATCGTTTCCCCGCTCTCTCAATGGTGGCATGACTATACTTAGCACATTGAGACGAAAAAACAAATCTGAACGCATTTCCCCCTCTTCAACCATTTTTTCCGGATCACGATTGGTTGCCGAGATCACCCAGGCATCTACAGGCCGCTCCTGTGTACTGCCTACCCTTCTCAGAGTTCTTCGTTCCAGTACGGCAAGCAATTTGGATTGCAGATCCAGGGGCAGTTCGCCAATCTCGTCAAGAAAAACAACACCATCTTCAGCCGCTTCGATCAACCCGGTTCTGGCTTCAATGGCGTTTGTGAAGGCACCTTTCTCATGGCCAAAAAGTTCAGCTTCGATCAAATCTTTCGGCAGTGCAGCACAATCGACGTGAACAAAGGGTTTGTCTTTGCGTGCACTGAGACTGTGAAGCATGCGGGCTGCCATGTCTTTACCCGTACCGGTTTCCCCCAGAATCAAGATATTGGGAGGAAGAATCTCTGGATCGTGACAAAGCGATGCAATATGTCTGGCCTGATCGCGAAGGTTTTTGATCGCTTCACATTCACCAAGAAGTTCGACTTTTTCTGCGGCCACACTCTCACGTTTTCTTGAGTATTCAAGCTGGCGGGAGATCCTCTCCCGATTCAGGACTTTCTCGATATTCAGTAACAGCTCATCCAGATCAATAGGCTTTTTCAGGTAATCCGATGCCTGAAGTTTCATGGCTGCGACAGCATCTTCAAGCTCACCATAGGCTGACAATACAAGCACGGGAACCGGATTCTCCTCCTTCTCCCTGAGATCTTTTAGAAAATCGAGACCGGAGCCGTCGGGCAACCGCATATCCAGAAGGATCAGATCAGGATTAAAAGTACCGACAGATGAATGGGCGATCTCAAGGGTACCAGCAACCTCCAGCTGGAATCCTGAAACTTCAAGACGTTTCTTGACCGCTTTGGCAAAAAGTGCTTCATCTTCAACGATCAATATTCGGGTTTTTGTTTTGTCATTCTCTGTCATGTTTCTCTTGCTTCCTTTGGTACGGTGATCACGACACGGGTTCCGGGTGATCTCTTTTCGTAGGCTATCTTCCACCCATGACTGTTGCATACCTTGAATGCGACGGGAATACCAAGCCCGGTCCCAAACCGTTTCGTTGTCTTGCCGGGAGAAAGATCGTTGGCCTTGGGTTCGAAAGGCATTCCAACACCTTCATCTTCAATTGTAAGAAAAACGTTACCCTTTTCTTCATAGATGGAAAGAAGGACTCTACCCAAAGGAGGTGAAGCATCGATGGCATTGGAGATTAGGCCATAAAGCGCCTGTTCCATCAAATCCGGATCGACTGCAGCAGATAACTGCTCATCCCACTTTCCATGTTCGATTCTGACCTGTTTCTCCTGCAGACGAGGTTCAAGCAGATCGGCAACGGTTTCCAGTATCGTAGTGAGACGCATGATCTTTTTATGTGGTTTGAGTGGGTGCAGGTAGGATACAAGTGCACTTACCCAACGTCCCAACCGGTCAACCGTTTCCAGAATAGCACTTTTGATCTCCTGTTTGTCTTCAGCATCTTCCACATGATCCAGAAGTTGGGCACTGGCCCTGATACTGGCCAGTGGATTCCGTATGTTATGCGCTACCACAGGCACCAATGCACCCAAGGCTGCCTGTTTTTCGGATTCGATCAGTGCATCACGGCTTCTTGCCAGTTCGGATGCCATATCATTGATTGTCCCGGCCAGATCAACCATCTCTGCGACACCTTCCGGCGGGATCTGATGATTGAATTTACCCTTGCTGATCAGTGCTGCCCCCTGCTTGACTGTCTCTACCGGACGAACGACCTCTCGCTGAATACTGCTGCGTGAAAACAGAAACAGGATCCCTGCTAATAGCAGAGGAACCGGAATCAGGATGGGAGCAAGGCCGGTCCAGTATTCCATCTTTTCATCGAGTGCCTTTTGCTTAGTGTTCAGCAGATCTTCGAAATGATTCCAGGCCTCTTCAAAGTGACTGACCATGTTGCGTTCGTAGGCAGGATCCAGCATCCTCAACCTGACTACTCGACTGATCAGATAAGGATCGGTGAAAATTTTGTTCATGTCTTTTTTGATAACTCTGTAAGCCTCTGAAATCTGATCGATAGCCTTTTCTTCTTTCTCATCAGCTGAAATCTTTCTCAACCGACTGAAGTTGTTATCAATTTTACGAGAAAATTTACTGTAAAGATGGATCGCGTCCGGATCTTCCCGTAAACGAGCCCATGAGACTTCCTTGATCTGGCGAAAAAGATCGGTACGGATCTGTTGTGCCGCATCCCGCAATTGTCCCAGGCGCACCGATTCCGCTGAACTCTGCTGCCAGTAATGCGCCCACAGGCCTCCCAGCGAACCAGTCACTACTAACAGAAGCAGAAAAGCCAGTTCATAACGAAAAAGGAGATGTTTTAGCGGCCTGTTCATGAGATTCAACAGAGAGAATGATACTATATGACCATATGAAAAAAAGAATATTACCCTTTTTTCTTTTTCTCTTGCTGTTTGGCTGTGACAAGTCATCTAAACCTGTGCCTGGTGGAATTCAATGCGATCCAGACAATGGAGGGTTGACACTTCCTTACGGATTTTGTGCTTTGATCGTCGCCGATCACATCAGTTTCTTACGCCACATTACTGTCACCCGCAATGGTGACATCTATGGTTCACGCAGGAGCAGGCGGCTCGGTATTGGTGGTCTGGTAGGTATCCGTGATCAGGATCAGGATGGCAGGGCCGATGTGATCCAGGAATTCTGGGATAACCCTGTGCTTGGAATCAAGATCCATGAAGGATTTCTCTATTTCGGTGAAAACCGGCGCATACTCAGATATGCCCTGAACACTGATGAACTCATTCCCACTGAGGAACCTGAAATTGTGGTGGATAGATTTCCTGAACAGGAAATCCACACCGGAAAAACCTTTACGTTCGATGAGTTGGGTCAGATGTATATCAACGTAGGCGCACCCTCAAATGCCTGCCAGGAGAAGGAACTGGTGGCCGGCTCAAAGGGTATTGACCCCTGCCCTCAGCGTGAATTACAAGCCGCGATTTGGCGTTTCAATGGCAAACTGATCCATCAGTCTTTTCCTGCCAATGGTTTCAAATACGCTTCAGGCATCAGAAACGCCTATGCGATTGACTGGAATCCGATCAATAAGACGCTCTATGCAGTTCAACATGGCCGGGATGGCTTATCCGATCTATGGCCCGATATCTATAAACCTGAACAAGGTGCAGAATTACCTGCTGAAGAATTTTTCATGATCAATGAAGGTGATGATTTCGGCTGGCCCTATTGCTATTACGATCCCTACAAAAAACTGAAGGTTTTGGCACCGGAATATGGTGGAGATGGTGAGAAAGTAGGTCGATGCAAGGAATACAATGATCCTGTTATGGCCTTCCCTGCACACTTCAGCCCAAATGACCTGCTTTTCTACACCGGCGATCAATTTCCTGAACAATACCGTAACGGAGCTTTTATCGCCTTCCATGGGTCCTATAACCGGGGACCATTCGAGCAGGTAGGATACCAAGTCATCTATGTCCCTTTCCATGAGGGACTACCCACTGGAAAAACGCAGATCTTTGCTGACGGATTCAGTGGAACAGACAAGATAACAGCACCCGAAGATGCCGAGTTCAGACCGGTGGGACTTGCGCAAGGTCCTGATGGTTCACTCTATATCGCAGATTCGGTTCAGGGCAGGATCTGGCGAGTAATGTACCAGCAACCTCCTGAAGAATAGCCTCCCATTTCAAGGTAACATCCTTTGCAGAATGGTTTTTCCATTTCCTTTCAATACATGGACAGCTACACCAGCCAGATGGATGATGATAAAAGTAGCAAGAATAACCGCGCTGATTTCATGAACATCGCTGAACAGTTCTTTTAGAGATTGGTCTTCCCAACCCAGTTTGGGTAAGGGCATACCAAACCATTTGATGGGGTATTTCCCGAAGGAGGAGGACAACAATCCACTGGTTGGTTGTAAAATCATTGAAACATAAAAAAGCTTGTGAGCAATGTTGATAAAGGTCTGTTGTGCATGGGAGATGAAATCTGGCAAAGGCGGCGGTTCATGTGTTACCCGCCAGTAAACCCTGATCATCAACAGTAGAAAAACTGTTATTCCCAGCGACTTGTGAAGTTCGAACCAAGGCTTCCTCAATGATTCAGCCCCGGGAGGTAATTCAGCCTTTGTTGGTAGTCCTGTCATATAAAGACCTATGGCAAACAAAGCAAAAATCAGGATAGCAACAAGCCAGTGAAGAGTAATAGCAGTAAGGGTATATTTTTGAATTTTATTTTCCATATAATTCTTTTTACAATAGGGTTTTTGGCAAATTTTCGAAGAAAATTTACCGTTAGAATATCATTCAGAATACTATCATGACGAAACAGTGGATTATAAAACAAAATCGTTGGTCATTTTTCCTGTCATTTCTATTCTTCCTTCTACTTTCAGCATTCCCCTTCCAGACAAATCTCGCGGCAGGTGATTATACAATCGAGATTTATAAATCATCCCGTCTGCTGTTGCTTAAGAAAGACAATGTACTGAAGAAAACGTTCCAGATTGCAGTTGGCAGTGGGGGGTTAGGAGACAAAATTAGACGAGGCGACAATAAAACCCCGATCGGAAGTTATCGAGTCACTTTCTTCAAGGAAAACAGCGATTTTCATCTTTTCATGCAACTTAACTATCCGAATGCGAAGGATGCACTCCACGGTCTGAAAAACAAGATTATCGATAGAAAAGAGTTTGGGCTCATAATCAACGCCCTGAAACGAAAGGTGATTCCTAATCAGGAAACAGATCTCGGAGGTTCTATCGGTATCCACGGTATAGGAGAAGAGAATGAAGAGAAACTTGCGCTTCACCGTGATGAAAACTGGACACAGGGTTGTATCGCCATGAGAAATGATGAGATTGACCAACTGCGAAAGTTCGTTCATATTGGCACACCAGTTATCATTTTTAATTAAACCCGGATATGAAATTCATCACACTTTTCCTGATTGCTTTTCTGTTCTTGACAGGTTGTACGGATCGATGTCCAAAAAGCGAACCTCTGATCCAGCGGTTTACCACTAATAAGTCCTTCGATGACGTGATCCAGGAACTGGACTTTGCCATCACAGAAAGGAATTTCCGGATAACAGGGCGTAACACGGTAGGAAAAGGACTGCGAAAACGGGGTTATGAAAACTACCCGGAGATTGAGGTTATTCATTTCTGTTCACTGGATGTAGCCAAGGAAGTACTCGATATCGATCCAGGTTTTGTTGCCCAGATGCCTTGCCGTGTAACAGTTCATGAAGAAAAGGATCATGTCGTCATCAGCCTGATTCTGCTTCCCACCAATCATAAAGATCCTCGTGTCAATGATTTTGCCCGACGCATGAACAAGACACTCAGGGAAATTGTCGATTATGTTCTCGAAGAAGATGCGAAACCAATGTAAGAATAATTCCTGTAGGAAGTTAGGAACTGTACCGGTATACTGGTTGCCAGAACCATTGATTGTGTCATGAATGATTTTATAAAAGGTAAGAAACACCTACTATTTGTTACTAGTCTAGTTGAAAAACTCTTGATTATTCACTCTGATTCGTCTCAAACAAAGAGCTTTTTGTTTCACAGAATCATCGCTACTTAAATCAAAGGTATTCAGAACTGAACAACAATAAGAGCATCATGAAAAAATACGATCATCACCTCTTTCTTAGCTGGTTGATACTGGCGAGCGTTATTACCTTCTGCATCATTGTCGCTTGGGATCAGGGGCTCTTCATAGCGCTGTTTAGTCTCGACAAAAGCAAGATCTCATATGCAATCATGCTGATTTATGCATTGGGAATGCTGCATTGTGGATGGCGTGCCTGGCAGATTTCAAAACAACTTCAGCTTTCCGACAAAGCAGTACAACTTATCTACCACCATAGAAACAACCCTGTCTATCTGGATGGCAATCACCTGCGCCTGGGACAACACCTATCCCTGCCTGGTAGTGTCATGACCGAATTTCTGGTGGACACGATCCAAGCCAGTATGGCCAATGACAAAACAAGAGATGAAAACCGGAGTACCGCTCTTGCCGAGATCTATACAGACAGGTTGAAGTCTTCGCATGAATACGGCTGGTTTTTCGTTGATGCCATGATCAAAATGGGGTTACTCGGTACCATCGTTGGCTTTATTTTCATGCTGGGCTCGGTGGCGGATTCTTCCAATCTGGATATCAATGCCATGCAGAAAGTCATGCAGCAAATGAGCGCCGGTATGGGAACTGCCCTATATACGACCTTGGCAGGCCTTACTGGAAGTTTACTTCTGGCGATGCAATATCAGCTTCTCGATCGAGGTGTCGATGATCTGATGCACACTGCGATCCATACTGCTGAAGTCCATATACTCCCTAATGTGATAACGACTACTGACTAATCATGGCACTTTCCTGGAGTCAAAAAGCCAAACAACGTTACGCATCCGATCCTTTTACGGACCTGCTCTTCAATGCACTGCTGGGTTTCACCTTTCTGTTTATTGTCGCCATTATGTTCATGAACCCAGTAGCCAAGAAAGGTATCATTGATCCCAAAGCTGAATACATTATTACTGTGACTTGGCCCGACAACCTGCCCGATGATGTCGATACCTGGGTCGAGGATCCAAAAGGAAATATTATCTGGTTCAGAAACCGGGAAGCTGGCCTCATTCATCTTGATCGGGATGACCGTGGAATAATCAACGACACCATTACGATCAATGGAGAAAAGATTCAGAACCCACTCAATCAGGAAGTTGTGACGATCCGTGGTGTGGTTCCAGGAGAGTATGTCGTTAACCTGCATTATTATGCTTCGGAAACAGGCCTCCCTGTTGAAGTCAAGGTCAAGTTGGCCAAGGTCAATCCAGCTCTGGAAATCATCTACTATGGTACACATATCCTCGAAAAACCAGGAGAAGAAAAGACTGCCGTCCGCTTCGTCATTGATTCTGACGGTAAAGTTTCGGACATAAACCACCTGTACAAACGATTAGTGATCAACAGTTAGGAGAATAATAAAATGATAACCTTAAGCATCGCCGGACTTCTCACTGCATACGTTCTGCTGGCCGTGCTGTTGCTCAGTCTCAACCTGTATTCCAGCTTTTCCTGGCCGGTGAAAGCAGCGGGCATCCTGCTAGTTTTCCTCTTTTATCTCGTCAGTTATTTTTCATTTCCTCCTTTGCTGGGATGGCCCACTGCAGACAAACTACCCGAGCGATTCCGGTTACTGGCTGCACATGTTCAGGAACCTGATAAAGTTGCCGGAACAGAAGGTGAGATTTATCTCTGGATTACAGATATGAGCACGGGCAAGCATGCCAAGGTACCACGTGCCTATAAGCTGCCATTTTCAACCGAACTTCATAGAAAGGTTGTGGAAGCCAAGACCAAACTGAACAAGAAGCTACCCCAGCTTGGCGAGCTGATCGATGAAGGTCAACGGGTAGATGAGGTCAAAGACAATACACAGGGAGGTCAGGCCAGTATTAATATTGAATTCTTTGATATGCCAGATCCACTTTTTCCTGAAAAATAGAGAATCACCATTAGGCAGGGCGTTGTTTGTAGCGTCCTGTCAAATGGCTGTCAAATTCTGTCATAACCCTGACAAACCTTGAAACGATTGCAAAACAGGGGTTTCTTCGTCAGTCACGATCGTGCAAAATGCCCACCAGCTAGCAGTAATCTGACGTTCAATGAAATCTAACCGAAATCTTATAAAACAGATTTTCAAGCTAATTTTTATCCTGATATTGGCTCTTCCGATAGTTCGGAGTGCATGGGCTCAACACGCCCCTGTTCTGACAAAAGATATTGGGTTTTCCTGTGACCAAACAGCCGATAAAACGGCTATCAAGTGTGCCTATCGTTTCGTCAAACCTGAAATCATCAAAAAAATCTATGCCTCTCTGGATTCTGTTGAATTACCAATCAAGGATATAAAAACCTATCCTTTCGAAGACAGTGTCACTGCTATCCTTTTGCTTGTAGATACCAGTAGATCAGAGAATCCGGAACAAATCGAGCAGATCCGGAACCATGTAATTGCCTTGGCTCAGCAAGCACTGCCCTATCATAAAATAGGACTTGCGTCCTTTGATACCACTCTGGATATCCTCAAGCCACTGGGCAGTGATCCTGAAGAGATAATTCAGGTTGCCGAGAACTTAACAGAAACTGATCAGCCCACAGAATTATATCGTAATCTACTTGACGCACTGAAACTGATGGAGAATATCCAGGCAGAGAGAAAGGCAATATATCTCTTTTCCAATGGAAAGTCAGAAGATCAGTCTGTTTATCACAGTGATGTCGTTAAAGCTGCAAAAAAAGAGAACGTTAATATTGTATCTATCGGATATCGAACTCCTGGTTCAACAGATACTACACAAGCGCTCCGCTCCCTCGCTGTTGAAACCGGTGGTCTCTATGTGGCAACAACAGAAAACGATTTTGAACTTCCGGAACCATTCATTTCCGATCCCTTTGCGGTAATCGATAATGGGGGTATCCTGACTATTGATCTCTCACCCGTTCTCTCTGGGGAATATCAGGGTTTACAGATCGCGAAGTTGGTATTTGAAACCATTAACAAACGCATCACTGTCAAATTGCCTCTTGAGCTTTCTTCGAACAACCAAAGTGCTTCAGCACAATTCAAGGGTAACAGCTCTGTCGAAGCAGAGAACGGAGCCAAGAAAGAAGAAACTGCGGAACAAACCCACCAGGATACTTTCGACAATAAGGTGATAAATACCCCAGATTCAGTGGGGAAAACCAAAGAGGAAAAACATCCTGGAATACCTGTTTGGCCCACTGTACTGCTGGCCTTGTTCGCACTGGCAGGAAGTGTGTGGTGGTTCTCCAGATCGCGTACACGTACACCAACACCTTCCGTGGTACCGGAAGATGAGGGCAAGCCCCTTGCGTGGCTTGTTTCTCTCAATGATGAGTCAATCAAATATCCCATAGAACGTACACCCTGGCAGATCGGACGAACCCGCCAGAATGATCTTTTTCTGGAGCACTCTTCCGTATCCAGAAAACATGCGGTAATCAAACGGAATCGTGATGGAAGCTTTACAATTACTGATCTGGATTCACTTAACGGTATCTACGTCAATAATACAAAGAGTTCCACTAGCCTGCTTCGTGATAAGGACAAGATCGATATTGGTGATGTACGCCTGAGATTTGTTACTAATATAAGCGACTAATCAGGTATAAATTCGATCATCCAGCCCATGGTATTCGTATCAACAGAAAATTTATCAGCGATACAGAGGTCAGCTATAGCTACCAACTCTCCATCCAGATAAATCAAAGGAATACGATCCCGTAGCCAAGGAGGAATCCCTTTTTCCTGCAGATACTTTTTCAATGTTGTCGTGTGTCGTTTGCCAGCTTGTCTAAAGGTTTCGCCTCCCTGACGAAATCTGACCTCTACCGTATTCCCATCAATTCTGAAACCGGCACCTTTGATCTTTCGGGCCCGTAGTGTTCCCGTCGAAATCTTCATTGGGTGTTCAAGATTCCAGCAGTAACTTAAAGAACTGTCATGCTCGCCGAGAGGGTTCAGAATCATCAACTGATCACGATAACGCCGTACTTCGACTCCTTGCCATTCAACACAAGGAGATCGATCCTCCTTCGCTCGAATTACCGTATCGATGATCTGTCTGAGCTTGCATTCTGTTGGTACCGGAAAACCTTCCTTTCTGATCCAGTAGTGGAGAAGATTTCGCAATCGGATCTCACATAATCCAGATAATGTTTTTATCGAGATAGAAGTCGATCCTTGATCAGTCACTCTGGCCAGATCTTGAGCCGCAATTTCATCAAGCAATACAGTAGTATCAGCCAACAGGGAGATGGAGCGGTTGATGTTCACAGTAAAAGAGGGCCATCGCTCCCTGATGACAGGGATCACTTTCTGACGCAGATAGTTCCTGTCATAACGGAGTTCATGATTAGATGGATCTTCGATCCAGTGTAATGCATATCTTTTCGCATAATCTTTCAAATAATGGCGTTCCAGCTCTAGAAAAGGTCGGCCAATCCATCCCCCAGAAAAAAAAGTGAGCCTTTTCATAGCAGAAAGACCATGTGGCCCTGCCCCCCTCAACAAACGTAAAAGAAAAGTTTCTATCTGATCATCGCGATGTTGTCCAAGTAGCAACAGATCATCAGGCTCCATAAATCTTCGAAATGCCTGGTAGCGTTTTTCTCTTGCCCAGGCTTCCGGGCTCTCTCCCACTGGTGCTTTGCCATTGATAACTAGAGGTCTGAAGTCAACACTCAACTGTTTGGCAAATTCGGCACAATGCCGTTGCCATTCATGTGATTGTGGATGGATGGAGTGATCGATATGTATTGCAATGATCGGGACTTCAAGTTTGAGTTGGAACAGTGCATGAAGCAGTACACTGGAATCGAGTCCGCCACTGAATCCAACCAGGTAACGATGCGGCTCAGGGAATTGCTCAAGTTGCAGTTTCAGATAGGCCAGAAGATCCGTAGCGGAAGGCATCATCTCCGGATCAACTAGTAATGAAGTGACCCGCCCCAATTATGCGCTGATAACGTCTGGCTAAAAGTTCATCCCTGGCGATAGAAGAGAACTCGGCCAGTGATGCTTTAAGTGCTTCCTTCAATACTGCTGCCATCTTGGCATAGTCACGATGAGCACCTCCTAGAGGTTCATTGATGACTTCATCCACCAACCCAAGATCCTTCAGACGATCTGAGGTAATTCCCATCGCTTCAGCGGCCTGTTCAGCCTTCTCCTGGCTCTTCCAGAGAATACTCGCACAACCTTCTGGTGAAATTACTGAATAGGTGCTGTATTGCAGCATCAATAATTTATCCGGAACACCAATAGCCAGCGCCCCTCCTGAACCACCCTCACCGATGACGGTAGAAATGATCGGTGTCTTCAGCCGTGACATCACAAACAGGTTTTTGGCAATAGCCTCACTCTGCCCTCTTTCTTCAGCCCCGATACCCGGATACGCCCCAGGTGTGTCAATAAAGGTCAGCAAGGGGAGATTGAATTTCTCTGCCATTTTCATGATCCGGCGGGCCTTTCGATATCCCTCAGGACGTGGCATACCAAAATTACGATGGATATTCTCCTTTGTATTTCGACCTTTCTGATGGCCGATAATAGCAATTGGCTCTCCATCCAGCCGTGCCAGACCACAGACAATTGCGGCGTCATCGGCAAACTGTCGATCGCCATGCAATTCCTCGAAATCCGTGAAAATGCGTTCCACATAATCCAGCGTATAGGGGCGCTTGGGATGCCGGGCGAGTTTTGCAATCTGAACCGCATTCAGATTAGAGAAAATCGACTTTGTCAGTTCCTCAGAACGTGCCTTGAGGCGCGCTATTTCCTCATTGATATCGATTTCCGCATCATCTCCAAGGTAACGCAGTTCCTCGATCTTCGCCTCCAAATCAGCAATCGGTTGTTCAAAATCAAGAAAATTCAGCGCCATTCAAGCGTTCTCACACGTGTTTCCATAAATTTTAGAATTCTATCACAAAGGATGGATTAATATTCTACAATGACCTGGTCCTGCCCGAGCTTTGCTGTCAGTTGATCGAGCAAACGATCCGGAAGTTGTAATCGCCAATCTGTTCCGAGACAGATCCTCGCTGATGCCTTTTCCTGCTGAAAATCGATCATCACGCGGCAGGGACCGTTTCTGTAAGGTTCCAAAATCTCCTTTAACTCGGGTATGAGCCCATTCAGTTTACCTTCTCTTCCGTTACGCCTAATTCTCAGAACCAGTTGTTTTGCATTTTTGGCCCTGGACTTTTCAATATCTACAATCTGCTCTGCAGTGAATGAATACCCCCCGTTGAAATCATCTTCCTTACATTGACCGTCCACAATCACGATCCGATCCTTGTTTAAATATTCACCGTACTCTTCCAGTACATCGGAATAGACGACAACTTCAACACGACCCGTTTTGTCGTCAAGGGTAGCTATCGCCATACGCCCTCGCCGCGCAGAGATCATACGAATCGCGATGATCTGTCCAACGATTCTGCCCGGACCGGGTTTCAGTTCATTCAATCTGTTACTGACCAGATGTTGGAGTTCTTTTTCATACCGATCGATCGGATGTCCTGAGAGGTACAAACCCAGGGTCGCCTTCTCATTCGCGAGTCGCTCTTCTTCATTCCACTCGCGTATAGCAGTAAAAGCATCAATCGATTCTTCGACATCCACCACCGGTTCCAGACCAAACAGATCGTTCATACCAATGGATCGATTCCGGGAATACTGTTCCGCCATTTTAAGGGCGTTATCCAAAGAAGCCATGATGGTACTCCTCCCTGGACCAAGCCCATCCATGGCACCCGCCTTCGTCAGTGCTTCGAGCACACGCCGGTTGATACGGCGATTGTCCATACGCCGGCAGAGATCGAAGAGATTAACAAATGGACCATGCTTGTCCCGCTCTTCCACCAGACAATCGACCGCCGCTTCTCCCACTCCCTTGATTGCGCCAAGACCATATCGGATTGTTTTCTCGTCCTGAACCGTAAACTTTGAATGACAGCTATTCACATCCGGTGCCATGACATCAAGCCCCATGTGACGACACTCATCTATAAGACCCACCACCTTATCCGTATTATCCATATCGGAAGAAAGAACGGCTGCCATGAAGGCAGCAGGATGATGGGTCTTTAACCAGGCTGTCTGATAAGCCACCAGCGCATAGGCTGCAGAGTGCGATTTGTTAAAACCATAGCCTGCGAACTTTTCCATGAGATCAAAGATATAACTCGAAACTTTCTCTTCAATCCCATTTTTGCGGGCACCGTCGATGAAAATCTGTCGCTGTTTGGCCATCTCTTCCGGTTTCTTTTTACCCATAGCTCGGCGTAGCAGATCAGCTGCCCCAAGGCTGTAACCGGCCAAAACCTGAGCGATTTGCATGACTTGCTCTTGATAAAGAATGACCCCGTAGGTAGGCTTCAATATAGGTTCCAAATCAGGATGTGGATAGACCACTTCCTGGCGACCATGTTTTCTCTCGACGAAATCGTCCACCATCCCGGACTGTAAAGGGCCAGGCCTGAACAGAGCCACAAGTGCAATGAGATCATCAAACACATCTGGTTTCAGGCGTTTGATCAATTCTTTCATTCCGCGGGACTCAAGCTGAAAAACAGCGGTCGTTTCAGCCCGGCAGATCAGCTCATAAGTAACCTTGTCATCTAGTTGTATCTGACTAATATCGATAGGCTCTTTTCCTTTCTCCTGTAACAGACGGTTTGCATCCTTAATCGCCCAATCAATAATTGTCAGAGTCCTCAGTCCCAGAAAGTCAAACTTGACCAAACCAATGGTTTCCACGTCGATCATGTCGAACTGGCAGACTACACTACTGCTATCAGCTTCACAGTAAAGCGGAACAAAATCCGACATCGCCGATGGAGCGATGACAACACCGCCTGCATGTTTACCAACATTCCTGACCGTTCCTTCCAGTTGTAGTGCCAGATCAATCAGTGTATGAACATCCTCTTCCTGCTCATAACGTCCCTGGAGCAGAGGCTCCTCTTTCATTGCCTTTTCAAGGGTCATACCAATCTCGAAAGGAATCAGTTTCGAGATCTGATCGACGAAACCATATGGAAGACCCAGCACACGACCACAATCGCGTACTACCGCCTTAGCCGCCATGGTGCCATGGGTGATGATCTGGGAGACGTGATCGCGACCGTATTTTCGTGAGACATAATCAATAACCTCGTCTCGTCGATCCATACAAAAATCGATGTCGAAGTCTGGCATGGAAACACGCTCCGGATTGAGAAAGCGCTCAAATAGCAGATCGTGTGCCAGTGGATCGAGATCGGTGATTTCCAATGCATACGCCACAAGAGAACCCGCACCTGAACCACGGCCTGGACCAACCGGGATCGCATTTTCCTTGGCCCAATGGATGAAATCGGCAACGATGAGAAAATATCCGGGAAAACCCATAGCAATGATCACTTCGAGTTCCATTTCCAAACGATCTTCATAGATTTTTCGTCGTTCAGAATAGTCGGAAGCTTCTGGATTCAGCAGGATTTTCAGCCGTTTTTCCAGTCCTCTCCTGCTCTCCTCCCGAAACCACTCCTCCATTGAATAACCATCCGGAACTGGAAAATTGGGCAAAAAATAGTCATCAAAATTGAATTCAACATTACATCGCTGGGCAATGAACCATGTGTTTTCAATTGCTTCAGGAACATCTTTGAATAGCTCTACCATCTCCTCAGGAGATCGAAGATACTGCTGGGGAGTATAGTTTCGGGGTCGCCTCGGATCATCCAGAGTGCGACCTTCGTTGATACACACTCTGGCCTCATGGGGTTCATAATCTTCGGCTGTCAGGAACCTTACGGCATTGGTTGCCACCACTGGGATTCCATGTGCTGCTGCCAAAGTGATGGTGTCATCAATAAATACCTCCTCTCCTTCCAGGCCAATACGCTGGATCTCCAGATAGAAACGATCACCGAAAAGCTGCTTCCATTGCAGACACTGTTCTCCGGCTTGCTCCATTTTTCCGATTGAAAGCAAGCTACCGATTTCACCATTTGCACCTCCAGACAGAATGATCAGACCATCTGCATGGTCTGACAACCACTCCCATTTGATCGTCGGTTGCCCCGTCTCTTGCCCTTCAAGATAGGATTTCGTGATCAGGTGGGAAAGGTTTTTATAACCCTCATAATCCTGACAGAGAGCGATAAACCTTGAGGTTCCTCCTTCCTTGTCTCTTCTCCGTAGTGCAAGATCCGCACCGATCAAGGGTTTGATTCCAGCCGCCTGAGCTGCCCGGTAGAACTTGATTGTGGCATAGAGATTATTTCTGTCAGTGATTGCAACAGCCGGCATCTGCAACTCGGAAACCGTTCTGATCAACGGCTTGATACGGTTCAACCCATCAACAATAGAATATTCAGTGTGCAGGTTTAGATGAACAAAACGGCTCATTTCAGTTGTTTTTAATGCGTTTTCTTACCGGTGCAAATGATTTTCGATGTTCCGATAGAACTCCGTATTTTTCAAGTGCTTGGAGATGTTCTTTGACAGGATAACCTTTGTGTCTTGCAAAACCGTATTCGGGAAAACGCTCATGCAGCTCTCTCATCTCCCGATCCCGTGTTACCTTGGCAATAATGGAGGCCGCGCTGATCGCTGGGACGGAATCATCCCCGCTGATGATGGCCTCAACTGTACAAATGCCATCCATATCCGGACAATGGTTACCATCGACCTGGATATGATCCGGCTTCTCCTCAAGGCCCTCTACGGCACGACGCATGGCCAGCAGCGTTGCTTGGAGAATATTCAGTTGATCAATTTCAGCAACTTCCGCACGGCCTGTAGCCCAGCAAATAGCTTCATGGATGATGATGTCATAGAGTTTTTCACGTCGTTGTTCGGATAACTTCTTGGAATCACTTAACCCTTTAATTATGCAATCTTTCGGCAGAATGACAGCTGCAGTGATAACTGGACCAGCCAAGGGCCCGCGACCGGCCTCGTCAACACCTGCGATCAGCCCTCGCATAGGGCAATGATTGCTTCCGCCGCCTGTTCACTGGCATTACAGCTGAGTTGCCGGTGAACTTCGAGAAACCTCTGTTCCAGACTGAAGACTTTCTCAGGATGATCAAGCCAGGACAATAACGCCCGCCCCAGGGTTTCCGGCGTTGCTTGACCCTGTATAAATTCGGGAACGACCATATTTCCAGTCAGCAGATTGGGTAGCGCGATATAGGGTAGTTTCACCAATCTTTTGGCGATTTGGTAGGTTATCCAGGCCATCCTGTAGGCGACCACCATGGGACGTTTGATAAGCATGATCTCCAGCGTTGCTGTTCCTGAAACAGAAAGCACCACATCAGATGCGGCAATCGCATCGTATGAACTATTCAGAACTGGCGTTACGGATAGTTCGGGTACAACTTGTTTGAATCTTTCTTCAAAGAAAGTTTGGGCTTGTTGATTGACCATAACTGCAATAAAATGCAGATCCGATCGCTGCTCGGCGAGCCATTTTGCCGTCTGGAGGAACGTGTCAGTGTGGTAGTTCCACTCTTTACTACGGCTTCCTGGCATCAGTGCAACTATCTTTTTGTCTCGCGGCAGCCCCAGTTTTGCTCTTGAAGGATGTTTCTCTACTTTCTCCGGAATTTCATCTGCCAACGTATGGCCAATAAAACAGGCTTTGATGTCATGGTCTTTGTAATAAACCTCTTCAAAGGGAAGTATGGTTAGGATCAGGTCGGTAGCCCGATCGATTTTTGCCAAGCGGCCTTCCCGCCAGGCCCATACCTGTGGACTAACATACTGGACCGTTTTTATCCCAGCCCTCTTCAAATGGAACTCTAAACCAAGATTGAATTCTGGTGAATCAATGCCAATGAATACATCAGGTGGGTCTTCAAGGAAATATTTTATCAATTGTCTACGAATGCCATGAAGTTCATGGAAATGTCTGATCACCTCTACGAGCCCCATGACAGACAATTTTTCTATCGGGAAAAGACTATGGCAGCCTGCTTCGATCATCTTCGGACCACCAATCCCAGAGAACTCTATCTCCGGCTGTCTTGCCTTGAGTGCTTGAATCAGGCTGGCACCCAGTTTATCTCCCGAAATCTCACCGGCAACGATACCCACTCTCATGTAGAGACCTTTAGTTCGGGTGGATCAACGTATAATGCCTCGCTCGGTTGTGCGCAAAAAATCCAATAGAGGCATTATTTCCTGACAATCCTCGGACATCTCTTCGAGCCGTACACAGGCTTCGTTTATCGTCAAATTCTTACGGTAGATAATTTTGAAGGCCTGCCTCAGACACTCAATGGTCTCTGCAGAAAATCCGCGGCGTTTGAGACCCTCCTTGTTGATACCCTTTGGTTTTGCCGGATCCCAAGCAGCCACCAGATAAGGAGGGATATCCTTGGATGTACCGGTTGAAAACCGAGTAATGGTGTGCATGCCAACACGACAGAACTGGTGCACCAGCGTAAAACCACCTAAAATGGCAAAATCACCCACTTCGACATGCCCAGCAAGTGATGCATTATTGGCGAAAATCGTATGGCTCCCAATCCTGCAATCATGAGCAATATGTACATAGGCCATGATCCAGTTATCGTCACCAAGCCGGGTCAGTCCTCCTCCTTCATCTGTTCCTCGATTGATGGTACAAAACTCCCGAATCGTATTTCGATCACCAATTTCAAGTCGGGAGTTACTTTCACCGTGATATTTCTTGTCCTGCGGATCATCCCCAATCGATGCGAACTGGTAAATCCGGTTATCTTTTCCAATCCGCGTTGGACCCTTGATAACGACATGTGGACCAATCCACGTGCCTTCGTCAATCTCGACATCTGGGCCAATAACCGTTCCCGGGCCGATGGTTACGTCGGCTGCAATCTGGGCATCAGACGAAACCATGGCACTGGGATCAATCAAGGTTGAAATTCCTGTTTTGCTGTCATGATTTCAGCTGAGGCGACGATTTTTCCATCGACTCTGGCCAAACCATCGAAACGATATATCCCCCGAATTTCACGAGTGAGCCTTACCTCCAAACGCAGCTGATCTCCCGGCCCAACCGGGCTTTTGAAACGGGCTTTATCAATCCCGACCAGATAATAGAGTGTGTTTTCATCTGGTGTCTTGTTAAGGGAATAAAAAGCCAACACACCTGTTGCTTGGGCGATGGCCTCAAGAATCAGGACTCCCGGCATGATCGGTCTGTTTGGAAAATGCCCAGTAAAAAAAGGTTCGTTGTACGTAACATTTTTAATCCCGATCAAGGATTCTCCAGGAACACAATCCAAAACCCTGTCAATCAGCAACATCGGATACCGGTGCGGTAACAGTGTCTGGATTTTATTGATATCCATTTCTATAGTCATAGCTCATGGGACCTCTTGTTATGAGAGCTCTGTGTTGGCACCAGGCAAGAATGGTAAAAGAGGAATCAGACAGCCGGGGGTGTAAATTGAAGCAAATTGCCGTTCCAGTTTAACCGCCACAGGGATGCAAGTGATAGACCGACACAGCGAATATTTGCCGGGATTCACAACGAAAAGCTGTCTGACTATGCTCATTATTGGCTTTTCCATAACTTAATCAGAGGCTCCTTGGTTTTTGTTTTTTGAGGCATCAAGCCGGTGAACCCTTGCAACAGTCCTGCGCCATGCTCTGGCTTCCCGTACTGGCCAGCCTGATGAATAGGCACCTGGTTCCCGAATGGATTTGGTTACCAAACTCATGCCAGTGATTGTAACATCATCTGCAATCTCAAGATGGCCTGCTATACCGACTCCTCCTCCAAGCATACAACGTTTACCAATCGTAGCACTTCCAGCGATACCGACACATCCGGCAATAGCGGAATTTTCACCGATACGAACATTGTGTGCGATCTGAACAAGGTTATCAATTTTTACCCCACTCTCAATGACAGTGTCCTTGAGTGCGCCGCGGTCGATTGTGGTATTGGCTCCAATCTCCACATCATCTCCAATCTGGACACTGCCAATCTGAGGAATTTTTACCCAAGCCCCATTCTCTCTGGCCAGACCAAACCCATCCGAACCAATCACCGCTCCAGGATGAATCAGAACTCTTTTACCGATCGAGATATGGTGACACAGAGTGACATTAGCAACTAGACGGGAATAATCACCGACGGTTACACCTTCAGCAACAACACAGCCAGGACCAACCTGAACATGAGCGCCGATCACGGCATACTGTTCTATCACTGCATTTGCAGCGATATCGGCGGTGGGATCAACCTTTGCGTATTCATCAATGATGGCTGACGAGTGGATATCTCCTCTAGCCAGTTTCGGTTGATTGAGCCAGGCAGCGATTTTGGCATAAGCCAGATAAGGATCCTGGGTAACGATGGCAGACACAGGACAATCATCCAGATCCTCCACTCTCAGGATCACTGCTGATGCCCGAGTTATTTTCAGGAATTTCCGATACTTGCCATCAAACAGGAAGGCAATTTCTCCTTCCTTTGCTTTATCCAGTGTCGCAACCTGGTGAATGACTAGTTCCGACGCATTCTCGCCACGACAGTGCAGCTCTCCGTTGACCAGATTTGCCAGCTCTTCCAGAGTCGCCACATCAAAACCCAGATTTCCCGATTTATTTAATTTTTTTGAGTTCTTCAATGACCTTGTTGGTGATATCCACTTTGGGGCTAGCGTAGATCACACCTTCACCTACAATCAGATCATATTTCCCCTCTTTGGAAATTTTCTTAATGGCTTGAACTATCTTCTTTTGAATCTTGCCAAACTCTTCATTTCTGCGAAAATTGAGGTCTTCGCGAAATTCGTCTTGTTTGCGCTTCAACTCCCTTCTTTCGGATAGAACTTGGCGTTCCAGCTTTTTACGCTCCGCTTCGCTCATAATAGCGCCATCCTTGGCCAGTTTGTCTTCTTTCTGCTTCAGTGCTTTCTGTGCAGCGACCAGCTTTTTATCACGGCCAGCAAATTCTTTCTCAAGGCGTTTTTTGGCCTCTGCAGCCTGTGGTGCCTTTTCCAACACCTTGACAGCATTTACTACACCTATCTTGTAATTTTCTGCCATGGTTGTTACCGGCAGTACCAGGATGAAAGCCAGAAAAGCGAGCCGTTTAGCCATTGTAAGTCGTTTCAACATAATACTCCTGAGTTACTAAAATAATTTAAAAAGATGTTCCGAAGGTAAACTGGAATGATTGTGTTCTGTCACTCGCCTTGTCATTGAATGGTATAGCGAAACTGGCTGACAATACACCAAAGGGTGAAACCCAGATCCCTGATACTCCAAGTGAATACCTGAAATCTCCAATATCAAAATTCTCATCGTTGATGTCATAAACATTACCTGCATCCACAAATGCAGTCAATCGTAACGATTTAGACTCACGTGCAAATGGGACCGGCAAAATCAGTTCTGCGTTCCCTACGAGTTCCAGGTTCCCACCGATCGCCCTGCCAGAACTATCTTTTGGACCGAGTGTATTTTCCTGAAAACCTCGAACCGATCGAGGCCCACCACCATAAAAATTCTCGAAGAAAGGGAGCTTGTCAGTCGAACCATAACTATCACCGTACTTTACCGTGCCCTTAAGCAAAAGGGTATAATCCTCTAAAACCGGTATAAACCAACGCCCATCATAGGAAAGTTTATAATAGAGAAGATCCCCAAAAGGCACTGCAGCTTCTGCCCTCAGTCTGTGTAGAACGCCACTGTCAGGGAGTATGGCCCGATTACGGGTATCATAGGCAAAACTCCCTTTCAGACGCAAAACATCAAAGCGGTTACCTTCGCGATTAATGAAATCGAGTACCTCATCGGATGAAAGACTGTTAGTGGTGAGTTTGGTGTTTTCATAATCGAGTCCGAGAAAGAGATTCTGATACTCGGTAACAGGAATACCAAAATTAACCCCTCCTCCATAAACCGTTGAATCAAAACGGGTGATATTGGCATTAGCGGCATTTGTTTCACGGTAGAATGTATTGAATCCTCGGCTTACGCCGTCATCTGTCCAATATGGGTTGGTATAACCCAACCCAAAACGCCGATTGACTTCACTGTTATTGAAATCAAACGAGATTCGCTTGCCACTCCCAAGAAAATTGTCCTGGGTCACGTTGGTATTGAATATGAGGCCTTGCGTTTGTGAAAAACCCAACCCAAACAACAAATTACCGGATGGCCGTTCCTTGACTGAGAAATTGACATCGACTTGATCGTTTGTTCCCGGAACCGCCGGCGTCTCCACATTCACATCTTCGAAATAGCCAAGACGCTGAAGACGAATTTTGGAACGCTCGATCTTTTTCGTCGAGATCCAACCGCCTTCAATCTGTCTCATCTCACGCCGCAGAACCTCGTCTCGGGTCTTTGTATTTCCCGTAAAATTGATACGGCGTACATAGACCCGTTTGCCAGGATCGATAAAATACGTCAACTTGACCGTTTTGGTTTTAGTGTCGATCTCAGGAATTGCATTCACATTGGCAAAAGCATATCCCTCGTCACCAAGCCGATCCGTCAGATTTGAAGTTGTCTTGGTGACTTTCTTGCGTGAAAAAATATCCCCTTTGTGGGTAACAATCTCATTGAACAGTTCCTCGGGAGGAACAATCATCTCACCTGAGAGTTCAACGTCCGAAATTGAGAACTGGTCACCTTCATTGATATTAATTGTGATATAGACGTCGCTTTTATCAGGGGTGATGGAAACTTGTGTCGAATCCACACGGAAATTGATAAAGCCATTATCAAGATAGAGCGACTTCAGTGTCTCCAGGTCAGCAGCCAGTTTCTGTTTTGAATATTGATCTTTTTTTGTAAAGAAAGAAAACAGGGTTGGCGTTGAAAGTTTGAATTTTTTCAAAATCTGTTTATCGGTAAAAGCCTTGTTGCCAACAATGTTGATCTCTTTGATTCTCGCTGTTTTTCCTTCCTTTATATTGATCGTGACTTCAACGCGGTTATCGTCGAGTTTCTTCACATCCGTAGTAATTTTTGCACCATACTTGCCAAGGGCAAAATATTGACGTTGAAGTTCCTGCTGCACCTTGTCGAGGAGTGATTCATTGAAGACTTCTCCTTCAGCAAAACCAACACTGGCAAGACCTTTCAACAAATCATCTGTCTTGATATCTTTGTTTCCAGTGATCCGGATTTTTGAGATAGCCTCCCGTTCCTTGAGGTGAATCACGAGAACATTTCCATCCCGCTCAAGTCTGACGTCCTTGAAAAAACCACTTTTGAACAAAGCCCTGACTGTCTCGACCGATAAACGATCATTAAATCTGTCGCCAATCTTTACCGGCAGATTATTGAAAACATTACCCGCCGAGACCCGGTTTAGACCTTCGAGCCGGATATCTTTGATAACAAACTCCTCAATTGCCCATGCTGATAATGAGAAAAGAGTTAAAAAAGTTAGTGTAACAAGCTGTTTTATTATTATTTTATACATTATTCTGAATTCTATTGAACGTACCCCATTTTTCTTTCCAGATCAGGAAAGAAGCCGTACGATGTCATTATAAAAGGCTAAGGACATCATTGCGACCAGCAAGGCGATTCCTATGTTCTGTCCTATCTGCTGGGCGGCTTCAGAAACCGGTTTTCCTGTCACAAGTTCTACCAAATAATAGAGAAGATGCCCTCCATCGAGTACCGGAATCGGTAACAGGTTAAGAACTCCGAGGCTGACACTGACAATAGCAAGAAATGAGAGAAAAGCAGTAAGACCTATACCTGCAGACTGTCCCGCATATTGTGCAATGCTGATTGGACCACTAAGATTTTTGACTGAGGCTTCACCCATCAGCATCTTGCCCATAAGCTTTAGCGTCAGGGAAGACATCTCCCCTGTTTTTCTCAAACCCTGCCATACTGCAGAAAATGGATCGTATTTCTCAATACCGAGTTCAGACTTGTTTAGTTCTACGGGCTTAACGCTGGCACCAATCCGACCGATGGTTTTTCCATTGACTTCAAAACGTTCAGGCGTCAGATCAACTAAGATTCGATTACCCTCTCGTAGAATCTCCGTCTTGATTGTCTGTTCGGGCCGTGCCTGAACATACTTTACCCACTCATTCCAAGTCTTGATCGGTTGTCCATCAGCAGCGACAATCCGGTCACCTGGCATCAAACCCGCCTTTTCAGCAGCGCTCCCGGGTAGGATTTTATCCAGCACCGGAGGCAAATCAACATGTTTTGGGATGACACCTAATACATCAAGCAGATTCCCCTTCGACAGATCGTCGATCTTGATCGAAGTTAGATCCAATTGCAGCCTCTTTTTTTGGCCGTTCTCGTCCCTGACAGTCAGGTTGAGCTTCTTCTCATCAATGATGTGGTTGATACACTTCTGAATGAAAGCAGACCATGTGGGAGTCGGTTCATTATCCACAGCGACAATCTCATAAGCAGGTTCAATTCCGGCAAGATTGGCGGGCGAACCCTCCTTAACCTCACCAATGATGGGCTTCAACCCACTCACTCCAATCACGAAGATCAGCCAGTAAGCAGCGATCGCAAACAGAAAATTGAACAATGGGCCTGCTACGACGACAGCAATACGAGATAAAACGGGTTGTGTATTGAAAGCGCGATGACGTTCATTACCGGGAACAGATCCCTCTCTCTCATCGAGCATTTTGACGTAACCACCAAGCGGTATTGCAGCGACGACAAATTCCGTATTGTCTTTACCAAAACGTCTACCCCAGACCGGGTTACCAAATCCAACCGAAAAACGCAGTATCTTGATACCAAGCTTCTTGGCTACCCAGAAATGCCCAAATTCATGGATCGTGACCAGAATGGCAATGGCAAAAATGAATGCAAATATGTTCTGCAGAATATCCATGATGTCTGATAATTATCTCTTAGCTCGTTTTTAAAGGACCCTTGTTTGATTCCTGACACGTAGTTATAAAGGGGAGGACAGCCAGTTTGAGACAGGGATCGAAACAACTAGTAGCCATGTTTGCAACATTTGCCAAGAACCCACTTACTTTCTCCTTTACAAGCTTCTTCAGCATTGACTCAGAGAGTCCCTAAAATTTGCCTGGCATATTCTCGGGCTTCTGCATCTGCCTCCAAGAGGGTACTGATTGCATCGGCAGTGTGTATTTCAACGCCAGCCAAGGTTTCTTCTATGACCCGGGGAATATCGGAAAATTTCATCTCTCCTTCCAAAAATCTATCCACAGCGATTTCATTTGCAGCATTGAGTATCGTTGTTGCCGTTCCACCCTTATCCATCGCCTCGATGGCTAGTCTGAGGCAGGGAAACCTATCCAAATCCGGGGCTTCAAAATCAAGTCGAGCAACTTCAAACAGATCGAGTTCTTCGACTCCTGAATCTATTCTTTCCGGACAACCCAAGGCATAGGCGATAGGTGTACGCATATCCGGATTGCCCAATTGAGCGAGTACTGAACCATCGTTGTATTGCACCATGGAGTGGATAACGCTTTGTGGATGAATGACTACCTCAATATGCTGCGTATCTGTCGCAAACAACCAGCAGGCTTCGATAATCTCTAACCCCTTATTCATCATTGTCGCTGAATCAACAGAAATCTTGCGGCCCATTACCCAGTTCGGATGTGCAACTGCCTGTTCAGGGGTAATAGAATCAAGTTCAGACAATGGTGTTTTTCGGAATGGCCCACCCGAGGCCGTAAGCAGAATCTTCCTTACACCTGTTATTTCAAGACCACGATGGAAATCATGTGGCAGACTCTGGAAGATTGCATTGTGTTCACTGTCGATGGGAATCAATTCTGCTCCACTGTCCTTGACCGCATCCATAAAGAGTTGGCCCGACATCACCAGCGCTTCCTTATTAGCCAGCATTACCCGCTTCCCCGCTCTTGCCGCTGCCAAGGTAGGCATCAAACCTGCGGCCCCGACAATTGCAGCCATGACATAGTCAGTTTCATCCAGTGCGGCCACCTTTTCCAGACCAGAAACCCCGGCCAGAACTTGAGTTGGTAGAGATGCCTCGATAATTTTCTTCTCTAGCTGGTCTGCACATACTTCATCAGCCATGACTGCCCAAGGGGGAGTCCATTTGCAACACTGTTCGAACAGTTCCTCAACATTCTGGTTGGCGGTCAAGGCAGTGACCATGAAACGATCCTTGTGACGAGAGATTACATCCAGCGTATTGACGCCAATTGTGCCAGTGGAACCAAGAACTGTAACCCCTTTCATTGGATAAACCCTGTCAGCATCAGACCCATGGTAAACACGGGGGCCGCAGCGGTCAGACTATCTATCCGATCCATGATCCCTCCGTGACCGGGGAGCATATTGCCACTGTCTTTTTTGCCAGCAATCCGTTTGAAAACACTTTCTGTCAGATCACCAAGTACCGAGATCACTGCTGTCCCGAGGCAGAGCAGAAACATTTCCATAGGAATTTCGTTAATCCCGGTTCCAGTCAGGTACGGTAATAGCAATACAGAGACAAGCAAAACTGCAACCAACCCACCAAATACTCCTTCCCAGCTCTTCCCTGGGCTGATTGTGTCGGCCAGTTTGTGGCGGCCTAAAACCCGACCAGCAAAGTAGGCACCGATATCTGCCGTCCAGATCAGGATCAGCAGAAACAGTACCCATAATGGGCCCAGTTTAGGATTGTTGTGCAAATAAAGAACAGCAAGCCATGCTGGAACAAGAATGATAAATCCGATAAATAAAAATAGAATTTTTCGCTGCGTAGGTAAGCGCCTTCTTGCTTGGGCAATGAAAATGGAGATCAGAGCCAGTAACCACCAAAAGCAGGCAGACACAAGAAAAACTCCCAATGAGGGTTTACCGATCAGAGGAAAAGAAAGATACAGGATCAGTGCCGTAACAATGGTATAGGCCAGATGGACGAAAATATTCTCAAAACCGGAGAGCCCAACCCATTCCCATGCTCCGATCAAAATAATCAAGCCCAGAATTACAGCAACAGCCGGTGTGTCCAAGTAGTAAATGGATCCAAGAACCAAAGGAGCAAAAATTAGTGCCGTGATAATTCGTTGTTTAAGCATTTTCCACCTGTTCACCGGTACGGCCGAACCGTCGTTGACGTCCTGCAAATGACGCCAATGCAACCTCGAAATCGGTGTCATCGAAATCCGGCCACAATGTTTCCGTGAAATAAAGTTCAGTATACGCCAACTGCCAGAGAAGGTAATTACTGATCCTCTGTTCTCCACCTGTTCTTATAAACAGGTCCGGTTCTGGGAGATCACTGATCGAAATGAATTGCTGAACGGTCTCTTCCCTGATCGTTTCTGGTTGAAGTTCACCGGCGGCGACCTGCTGTGCGATCTGTCGTGCTGCCTGTGTTATATCCCAGCGTCCACCATAATTTGCAGCAATCACTAACGTCAGACCAGTATTGTTTCGAGTCAATTCCTGAGCTTTTAGAATAAGTTTCTGCAATTTTTCAGGGAGGGCTGACAGATCGCCGATCATGCGCAAGCGAACATTGTTTTTGTTGAGGCTTTTTACTTCCTGTTGCAGGGCACGAATAAAAAGCTCCATCAAGAGAGAAACTTCCCGTTTAGGCCGACGCCAGTTCTCACTACTGAATGCGAACAACGTCAGGACTTTTATCCCCTTGGCTCCACAGGCGCGGACGACCTTTCTCACTGTTTCGACACCGGCCCGGTGCCCAGCGATTCTAGGAAGTTTCCTGCCTTTTGCCCAGCGGCCATTACCATCCATAATAATGGCAACATGGCAGGGCAGTTTTTCAGTCATCGTAAATGCGGATTCTGTACAGGATCAGATTTCCATCAATTCCTTTTCTTTTTCGACAAGCATATCGTCCACCTGCTTGACATACGTATCGATGATTTTCTGGATGCGCTCCTCGCTCTTGCGTTCCTCATCTTCCGTGATCTCCTTCTCTTTCAGTAGCTCCTTGAAGGAACTGATCGCGTCTCTGCGGATATTTCTGAGTGCCACCTTGGCCTGTTCACCTTCAGCACGGACGACCTTATTCAAGTCCTTACGGCGCTCTTCGGTGAGTGGAGGCAACGGGATACGGATAACATCACCGGCAGTACTCGGATTCAGGCCCAAGTCTGAATTCATGATAGCCTTTTCAATCTCGCCAACCATGGTCTTCTCCCACGGCGTTATGCTAAGAGTGCGAGAATCCTGAACATTAATATTGGCTACCTGGCTCAACGGTACCTGTGAACCATAGTATTCAACCGTGACATGATCGAGCAGAGATGGATGGGCCCGTCCGGTTCTGATCTTTGCAAGATCCAGCTTGAGTGCTTCCAGTGTTTTGCTCATGCGCGTATCTGCATCTTTCATGATCTCTTCTATCATTTGTTTGTCTCCCTCAGTGAACCAGCGTGCCGATATTTTCACCCAGTGAAGCTCTCAACATGCTACCTTTTTCAGTCATGTCCAGAACCCTCAAGGGCATATTGTTGTCACGGCAGAGCACGATGGCCGTTGCATCCATCACCGCCAGTTTCTTCTCCAGTGCCTCATCATAACTCAGCTGATCATAGCGTTTGGCATCCGGATCCTTCATCGGATCCGCCGAGTAAACACCGTCTACCTTGGTTGCCTTGATCATGAGATCAGCACGGATCTCTATAGCACGAAGACTGGCAGCAGAGTCTGTTGTAAAAAACGGATTGCCCGTGCCAGCAGCAAAAATGACCACACGTCCTTTTTCCAGATGCCGGATGGCACGGCGGCAGATATAGTCTTCACAGACCTCGTGGACCTTGATCGCTGACATTACCCGGACAAAGAGGCCATTCTGTTCAAGCTTGTCCTGTATGGCCAGTGCGTTGATCACTGTGGCCAACATGCCCATATGATCACCAGTTACCCGGTTGATACCATTTGCAGCCAGACCGGCACCACGGAATATGTTGCCACCACCAATAACGATGGCGACCTGAACTCCTGCATCGACCATGGACTTAATCTCTTCAGCAACATTCTGAATGACATCCGGATTGATGCCGTAGTCATCCTCCCCCATTAGGGCCTCACCACTTAATTTGATCAGGACACGGCGATGAGCGTTATCTGAAGATTCTGTCAATGCTGTTGCTCCTGGAATTACCCCTGCTTGGCAGCCTTTGCCTGTGCTTCCACTTCGGCAGCAAAATCTTCCTGTTTTTTCTCAATACCTTCACCCACTTCAAAACGGGCAAATGATTTCACGTTGGCATTGGCCGATGCCAGGAGTTTACCTACCGTCTGGTCAGGGTCCTTGACGAAAGGCTGACCGATCAGAGTAATTTCACCAATGAACTTCTTCATACGACCTGTGACCATCTTTTCGGCGATTTCAGGTGGTTTACCACTTTCAGAAGCCTGGGCCATGAAGATTTCCTTTTCCTTTTCCAGGATTTCAGCCGGTATGTGTTCTTCACTGACACACACCGGACGAGATGCAGCAATATGCATGGCAACATCTTTGGCCAGCGCTTCATCACCGCCGTTCATGGCAACGACAACACCAATTCTGGCTCCGTGCAGGTAGGTGCCCAGAACCTCATCCGATTCAATGATCTCAAAACGGCGCACGCCAATGTTCTCGCCGATCTTGGCAACCAGTTGATCACGGCTATTCTGAACCGTATCACCTCCCTCTTCTAGATGCAGTGCATTCAGCTCGTCGATATCAGAGGGTTCATTGGCCAAAACACATTGGGCAACTTTTTCTGCAAACGCCTGGAAATCCTCGGATTTGGATGCAAAATCGGTTTCAGAATTGATCTCGACAATCGCAGCTTTTTTGCCATCACTGGAAACGGCAACTTTGACCACACCTTCTGCTGCGACTCGGCCGGACTTCTTGGCCGCCTTGGCGGTACCCGCCTTGCGCATCATTTCGATGGCCTGTTCCATATTTCCACCACATTCTGTCAACGCTTTTTTGCATTCCATCATGCCCGCGCCGGTGCGCTCACGAAGCTCTTTTACCATTGCAGCAGTTATCTGCATTTTAAATACCTCTTGATTGATCGGTTGATTCTATTATTCACCTCTATCGGCAGCCTTTTCCTCGGTTCGCTCTTCAGACTTTACCTCAGTTGCTGCCGTTTCCGGAGTTTCCTCCTCGGCAACCTCGACATATTCACCCTCACTCCCGGATGATACTGTCGGGATAACTTGACGCCCTTCCAATACGGCATCTGCAGCAGCCTGCATATAAAGCTTGATCGCACGAATCGCATCATCATTACCTGGGATCACATAATCGACACCCTCAGGTGCACAGTTGGTATCGACCACCGCAACCACTGGAATATCCAGTTTGTTGGCCTCTGCCACTGCGATCTTTTCATGACCGACATCGATCACGAACAGCGCATCCGGAATACCCTTCATGTCCTTGATTCCGCCGATGTTGTTTTCCAGCTTTTGCATCTCGCGCTGGAGCATGAGTTTTTCCTTTTTACTGCGACGATCGAGCACGCCGCTTTCCATCATTTCTTCCAGTGCTTTGAGCCGGTTAATGGATTGCTTGACGGTCTTGTAGTTGGTCAACATACCGCCCAGCCAACGTCTGTTTACATAAGGCATGCCACAGCGTTCGGCCTCTTCCTTAACAACTTCCTGAGCCGATCGTTTGGTACCGACGAACAGAATGGTACCCTTCTTTGAAGCCAATTTGCCGATGAAATTCATCGCATCGTTAAAGCGAGGAAGTGTTTCTTCGAGATTGATGATATGAATCTTGTTACGCTCCCCGAAGATGTAGGGAGCCATTTTTGGATGCCAATAACGGGTCTGATGCCCGAAATGAACGCCAGCCTCAAGCATCTGGCGCATACTTACGTCTGCCATTGTATTTTCTCCAGGTCAGGGTTATGGGAATAATTTCCCGCTTCACATACACCCTGCAGCCAACCACACAATGTGTGGCACCCTAGCCAACAGTCTGGTGTATGCTCGTCGTTTTAATTAATCTTTGCCCGGTGTTCACAAGTGTTTGCTAATCGGGCCGCGCATTTATACCATATAAGGCTTCCAACAACAATCATCCGGATTCATCCTAATTGTGCCCGTAACGATAAAATCCCCTGAAGAAATCGAGAAAATGCGAGTCGCTGGACGCCTGGCGGCAGAGGTGCTGGAAATGATCGCACCCTATGTCAAGCCTGGTGTCACTACCAATGAGCTCGATCAGATTTGTCATGATTATATGGTCAATGTTCAGAAGGTTATCCCTGCGCCCCTGAATTACAGAGGCTTTCCAAAGTCTATCTGTACCTCCGTCAACCACGTCGTCTGTCATGGCATTCCCAATGACCGGAAACTGAAGGACGGTGATATCGTCAATATCGATATTACCGTGATCAAGGATGAATACCATGGTGATACCAGCATGATGTTCCTGGTTGGTAACCCAAATCAGGCTCGACGGCGAATTTGTGAAATCAGCCATGACTGTCTGTTGATCGGGATTGATCAAGTCCGACCCGGCACGACCTTGGGGGATATTGGCCACGCCATCCAGACCTATGCGGAAAAACATAACTGTTCGGTGGTCAGGGAGTATTGTGGGCATGGCATTGGTCGCGTTTTCCATGAAGATCCGCAGGTGCTGCACTATGGCAGACCAGGAACTGGCCTCGTTCTGGAACCCGGGATGACATTTACGATTGAACCCATGATCAACCTCGGAAAACGCCATGTTTCCACCCTTCCTGATGGCTGGACAGTGGTTACGAAAGACAGGAAAATGTCAGCTCAGTGGGAACATACCATTCTTGTCACGGAGACAGGTCACGAAGTACTGACGAGACGATCTGACGAAACATTTTGAACATCGATACAGAGTTATTTGATGCTGAGGCATTCCGCCGATCGTTACAGGATGCCCCCACTTCTGTTCCAGTTTTCAAACAGGCGTTGAAAAAGGGTAATGAAATCCTGGCGCAGCGCTTTAAGATGGATATTCCTGTGTCGGATCTTGTCCGGCAAAGAGCGGCACTGATCGATCAGCTGTTAATGATCGCTTGGGAATACCACCAATTGGAGAAAGATGGCTTCAGCTTGCTTGCTGTAGGTGGTTATGGCCGTGGTGAACTGCATCCCTGTTCTGATATTGATCTTGCAATCATTTTTGAACGGGAACCGGATGCCGAGACCAATGAGCAACTTTCAACCTTCGTCACGTTTCTCTGGGACATCGGTCTCGAAGTCGGCCTGAGTGTCCGCAGCCTGGAGCAATGTGTAGAAGAAGCGGAAAAGGATATCACCATCGCAACCAATCTGATGGAATCCCGCCTCCTTGCTGGTAGTAAAGAGACTTGGTCTGCCATGCGCGAGATAACCGGGCCCGACCACATCTGGCCAAACCGGGAGTTCTTTGAAGCAAAATACCAGGAACAACTCGAGCGCCACCATAAATTTGGTGATACTGCACACAATCTTGAACCCAACATTAAGGAAGGACCCGGTGGTCTGCGTGATATCCAGATGATCGGGTGGGTGGTCAAACGCTATTTCGGTGCCGACAAGCTGGAAGAGCTGGTTCACCATGACTTCCTCACTGAAGAGGAGTTCCATACCCTGGATGCAGGACAGAATTTTCTCTGGCGAGTCCGCTACATACTGCATTTACTCACCGGACACCGGGAAGATCGGCTGCTCTTCGAATATCAGAAAGATGTAGCCAGAGAGTTCGGTTTCACCGATGAAGAAAATAACCTTGCGGTAGAAGGATTCATGAAACTGTACTACCGCACTATTACAGAACTCAATCGTTTGAATGAAATGCTCCTTGGCTTTTTCAAAGAAGCCCTGCTTGAGGATACCGAAAGTTCCGAGATCATCCCGATTAACAGCCGTTTCGAGATCAGAAATGGTTTCATCAAAATAGTGGAACCTGGTGTTTTCAAGCGCTATCCCTTTGCCTTGTTGGAGATTTTTCTGCTAATCCAGCAAAACCCGGAAATCAAAGGTGTTCGAGCCAAGACCATCCGCGCGATACGCGATCATCTCTATCTCATTGATGACGATTTCCGCAACGACATCCGGGGCCACAGTCTGTTCATGGAAATCATCCGTCAGCCCAAAAGACTTGGCCATGAACTTCAACGCATGCACCGCTACGGTGTTCTGGGGGCCTATCTTCCGGCATTCGAAGCCATTTCGGGTCAAATGCAGTTTGATCTGTTTCATGTCTATACTGTCGATGAACATACGTTGAGAGTCGTACGTAATCTACGCCGTTATACTCAAGCAGAGGTGGCAAAAGAATTACCGATCTGTGCACAAGTGTATCAGGAAATCCCAAAGCCTGAACTGTTGTATCTGGCCGGACTGTTTCATGATATCGGCAAAGGACGTGGCGGGGATCATGCGGTCCTCGGTGTTGAGGATGCAACGGATTTCTGTATAAGGCATGGGCTGGGACAATATGACACCAATCTTGTTGCGTGGCTGGTCAGGAATCATCTACAGATGTCTTCTACAGCACAACGCAAAGATCTATCGGATCCTGATGTCATCAACACATTTGCTCAGCTGGTCGGTGACAAAATACATCTTGACTATCTCTACCTGCTGACTGTGGGAGATATCCGCGGTACAAATCCAGCCCTATGGAACAGCTGGAAAGATTCCCTGCTGCGTGAACTCTACCGCAAAACACTCAAGGCCATCCGACGTGGAATCGAGAATCCATTACAAAAAGAAGAGCGTATAGCACAAGTCAAGGCCCAGGTACTCACTATGATGTTAGGGAATGATGTACGTATCAGGAAAGTACGCAGGATCTGGAACGATCTGGGCGATGATTACTTTCTTCGTCATTCGAGCGACGAGATCGCATGGCAAACAGAATCTATCCTTGAACTGGAAGAAGAGGATCTGCCTCTGATCAAACTCAGGCAACGAACCCGTCGTGGTGGTACAGAAATTTTTGTTTACTGCCATGACAAGGACAGCCTCTTCGCAGCCATGGCCTACGCAATGGATCAGATGGGGCTAACCATTCTCGATGCCCGTATCTTCACCACAAGCAATGGATATAATCTCGATACCTACATCGTCCACGAAGCGGCAACCAATCAACCCGTAACCGATAAGAACCGGGCAGAACAGATCGTTCAAACTCTGAAACAGTATCTTTCCGCACCACAACCGGTACTTAACCAGATCAATCGCATGCGGCCCCGCAAGTTACGCAGCTTTGATCAGCCAGCAACCGTTACCTTCAGTGAAGATCATGCAAACAACCGGACTATCATGGAAGTCACCGCGATTGATCAGCCTGGGTTGCTGGCCGTTATCGGCATGGCCATGGCTTTTTGTGGCGTGCGCCTGCACAATGCCCGTGTCGCAACCTTTGGTGAACGTGTAGAAGATATTTTCCATATTACAGATAGGGAAAATAATCCAATCAAGGATCCAGTCAAGTTTGAGTGTCTTGAACACACTATTCTCAGCGCACTGAACAACAATAACCATGATCGGCATAAAAAGACCGGAAACTGAGTATGAGTTGCTGGATCGTGCATGGTCCATTGCCGGACTGACACTGGAAGAACTGGCATTGCAACTGAAAAGGAAAGTGCCCGAGAACCTCTTGCGTAATAAAGGCTGGGTCGGTGAGATGCTTGAGTTGGTACTGGGCGCAACAGCTGGTTCGAAACCTGAACCTGACTTCCAGCATATCGGAATCGAACTCAAGACCATACCGGTGAAAAAAAACGGTGAACCAAAAGAATCCACACACGTCTGTATCGTTCCCATGACAGAGACACAGGGCCTGAACTGGGAAGATGCTCTCGTCAGGCAGAAACTGGCACGGGTTTTGTGGATCCCTGTTGAAGTTGGAGGTGATCTTGCTGAGCGAAGAATCGGTGCTCCCCTCCTTTGGTCTCCTTCGCATGAGGAAGAGACACTGCTGCGCGCTGATTGGGAGGAATTCATGGAGCTGATCACTCTTGGCGATCTTGATCAGATTACTGCCCATCTCGGTGAGGCCCTGCAAATTCGCCCCAAAGCAGCAAACAGTCATGCCCTGGCCGGCGGGATCGGAAAACTGGGTGAGTCAATCCGAACTCTACCTCGAGGTTTCTATCTGCGCACCTCTTTCACTGGTGCACTGCTTGCTAGACACTACCATTGTTACTGATGATGCACCGTGTTTCAATCGCACCGATGTTGGACTGGACCGATCGGCATTTCCGGTTCTTCATGCGTCTTATCACGAGGAAATCCTTGCTCTATACAGAGATGATCACAACCGGTGCCATCCTCCATGGTGATCATCATCGCCACCTGATCTTTAACCCCGAAGAGCATCCAATAACCATCCAGTTGGGTGGCAGCGAACCTGAAAAGCTGGCACAGTCTGCCCGGATCGCCACCGATTATGGTTATGATGAAATCAATCTGAATGTTGGCTGTCCAAGTGACAGAGTCAAAACCGGTCGCTTCGGTGCGTGCCTGATGGCTGAACCAGACCTTGTTGCCGAGTGCGTAAACATGATGAAACAAGCAACCCCTCTTCCCGTGACAGTCAAAACCCGGCTCGGTATCGATAATCGGGACTCCTACGAGGAACTCTGTGAATTCATCACCAAAGTTGCAACTGCCGGCTGCAGGACCTTTATTCTACATGCGCGCAAGGCTTGGCTGAATGGTCTCAGCCCAAAAGAAAATCGCGAGATACCTCCCCTTCAATATGACTGGGTTTACCGCATAAAGAAGGACTTTCCCGATCTCGCAATTATCATCAATGGAGGTATTAAAACCTGCAAAGAAATAGAACATCATCTAAACCAAGTCGATGGTGTCATGATCGGTAGAGAGGCCTACCGCAATCCCTGGTTATTGACTGAGGTTGATCAACGTTTCTATGGCGAACCGGGATTACAATTGACCCGTGCAGAAATTGTCGAACGGTTCATTGATTACGTTGACGATCAGATTGCTAAAGGCGCTCAACTGAAGCACATGACACGCCATATCCTGGGATTGTTTCAGGGGCAACCTGGAGCGAGAAGGTGGCGTCGTTATCTGAGCGAAAACGCCCATCGCTCGAATGCCGATGCCACTGTGATCAGAAAAGCTCTCGCCACAGTACAATGCTAAGACTATTTATCACACTAATACTGTTTTTTACCACATCCATTGTTCAGGCGGTTTCTATCGGCAAATCTGTTGAACTTTCTAGACAGTATAGAACCGGAGATCGATTCATGGGCATCCGTCTGCTCGGCACTCTCGATCTTTCTGGGCTTACGGTAAAGGGTTTAGCTGCACACGAACTCTCAGGCCTTGCATGGGATGAAGACGATCAGATTCTTTACGCCGTTTCAGACAAGGGTTATCTGCTTCATATGAAGCCGAGTTTCCAGGGAGAGATTCTTATGGATATTGATCTCGTTGACGCCTATCGGCTGAGAAACGAGAAAGGTAAACCTCCAAAACATCCTGACGCCGAAGGGATGGACATCTTCAATGGCAACAACGGGGTCAAAAATGATGCTGAACTTCTGATTTCTTTTGAGATCATTCCCCGAATCATACGTTACAGCCCAAAAGGGGAAATGATTAAAAGATATAAGCTGCCAAAAAATCTCAACAAAATAAATGACTACGATTACAAAAATGCAGCCCTTGAATCTGTTGTCATCCATCCTGAGCTGGGGATTCTCACCGCACCCCAATTGGGTCTCAGAAAAGGGCTGAAAAGCATGCGTTCCATTCACGATCTCAAAGGCAAGACCTGGTATTTCAATCCCTTCAAGAAGGAGGATTGTTCCACGACTGATCTTGAACTTGTCCCGGATGGATCATTGCTTATCCTGGAGAGAAAATTCTCCAATATTCTTGTACCATTTCAGACCATTCTTCGCCGTGTCTGGTTAGATCCCGGTGACAAAAATGGGGCCATCAAAGAAACTGAAACTATTGCTGTTCTTGACTCCACAAAAGGCTGGAAGATTGACAATTTTGAAGGACTGGCATATCACAAAAAAAATCGTTTCTTCATGATCAGTGATGATAACAACAACATTTTTCAACGAACCCTGCTGATCTATTTTGAACTTGTTAATCAAGTCAACGGAAAACTTTAAGGATCATCAGGCTTCTGAATGATCGTTATCACGTGAATTGGAATCTTGTGTGGATTAGCTCTCCCGAAGGCGTGGAATCAATTCGACCAAATTACAAGGGCGGGTTCGATAATCCAGTTGGTGTTGGATTATTTTATCCCATGCGGTAGCACAGGCATTTGATGACCCGGGCAGAACAAAAATGTAAGTACCGTTTGCCACACCCGCGAGTGCGCGGGACTGTAATGAAGAGGTTCCAATCTCCTCGACTGAAATGCTCCTGAAAAGCTCACCAAAACCATCCAGCTGTTTGTCAAAAAGGACGCGAACTGCCTCCGGTGTACCATCACGTCCGGTAACTCCAGTCCCTCCCGTAGTGATGACGACATCGATCTGGGGTTCAGCTATCCAGCAGGCCACTGCTGCACGGATCTGGTAGACATCGTCCGCGACGATAATCTTGTCCTGGCAAATATGCCCCGCCTTTTCCAACCGTCTGACCAGCAATTTTCCGGATTTGTCATCTTTGTCGGTGCGTGTATCGCTGGCTGTAAGCACGCAAATATTGAGCGGTTTGAACTCCCGGTTTGTCGATGCCATTTTCTTGTTCCTTTTTTATTCCGGCAGGTAGATTTTGCTACCTTTCTGTTTGAATTCGATAGATTTATCTCGCATACCCTGTTCCTGATCTTCGGCATACTCTCTCACTTCCTGGGTGATCTTCATAGAGCAGAAATGGGGCCCGCACATGGAACAAAAGTGAGCAGATTTGTGCCCTTCTTTAGGTAATGTCTGATCATGAAATTCACAGGCCCGGTCCGGATCCAACCCGAGATTGAACTGATCTTCCCAGCGGAATTCAAATCGAGCTTTCGATAAAGCATTGTCTCTGATCTGGGCTGCTGGATGCCCCTTTGCCAAATCGGCAGCGTGGGCGGCGATCTTGTAGGTAATGATACCTTCCTTGACATCATCCTTGTCCGGCAAACCAAGATGCTCCTTGGGTGTCACATAGCAGAGCATCGCGGTGCCGAACCAACCGATCATAGCAGCCCCGATAGCGGAGGTAATGTGATCGTAACCTGGTGCGATATCGGTCGTCAGCGGTCCCAATGTATAGAACGGTGCTTCGTGGCATTCTTCCAGCTCTTTAGTGACGTTCTCCTTGATACCCTGCATCGGCACGTGCCCAGGGCCTTCGATCATAACCTGCACATCGTGTTTCCATGCGATTTTTGTCAGTTCACCCAGCGTTTCCAGCTCAGCAAACTGGGCTTCATCATTGGCATCTGCAATGGATCCCGGACGCAGACCATCACCCAGAGAGAAAGCCACATCATAGGCCTTCATGATCTCGCAGATCTCTTCAAAATTGGTATAAAGGAAATTCTCCTTGTGATGGGCAAGACACCATTTCGCGAGGATCGACCCACCACGCGAAACAATGCCAGTGACACGATTGGCCGTCATCGGGATATAGGGTAACCGTACTCCGGCATGGATGGTGAAATAATCCACCCCCTGCTCGGCCTGTTCGATCAAGGTATCACGATAGATCTCCCAGGTCAGTTCCTCAGCCTTGCCCTCGACTTTCTCCAGTGCCTGATAAATGGGCACGGTACCAATAGGAACGGGTGAATTTCGGATTATCCATTCGCGTGTTTCGTGGATATTCTTCCCCGTGGACAAATCCATGACCGTATCGGCACCCCAGCGGATCGCCCAAGTCATTTTTTCCACTTCTTCTTCGATAGAAGAACTGATCGCAGAATTTCCAATATTGGCATTGATCTTGACCAGGAAGTTACGGCCAATGATCATCGGTTCACTTTCGGGATGATTAATATTGGCCGGGATAATCGCACGCCCTCTCGCAACTTCTTCACGCACGAACTCCGGAGTGATACGTTCTGGTATCCGTGCACCGAAATTCTGTCCAGGATACCGTCGCAACAATGTCTGATCTTGAATCTCTTCGATGCGCTGATTTTCACGGATCGCAATATATTCCATCTCTGGTGTAATAATTCCCTTGCGTGCGTAGTGCATCTGTGTGACATTGGCACCGGTAATGGCTCGCCTTGGCTGAAGGGTTCGCTTGAAATGGAGAGGGGCAAGCTTGGGATCCGCTGCTCTCTGCCGTCCGTATTCGGAAGTCAGACCAGTCAAAAGTTCTGTATCTCCCCGTTCACGGATCCATTCTGCCCGAAGCGCTGGAAGACCACAGCGAATATCGATCTCCACTTCGGGGTCTGTATAGGGCCCGGAGGTGTCATATACTGTGATCGCAGGGTTCGCCTCCAATTCATTCTCGGTTCTGGTTGGTGACTGTATAATCTCCCGCATGGGAACACGAATATCAGGGCGGCTGCCGATGACATAGATCTTGCGGGAATTGGGTAAAGGTTTGATCGCTGCCTTGTCAACCTTAGCACATTTGCTCAGGCGGGTTTCCGGTATTGCATTCATTTCGACACCTCTCTTGCAATTTGATGCCGCCAGGTAGCTTCCCCACGCCGGTACTAACCGGATCAGGTCCAAAGGGTCTGTCTCAGCCCGGCATAATCCGAGCACCCCTAGCTGCATTTTGATAGGAGAGGTTATAATAACATGAACTCGTACTTAGAAATTAATCGGAAACAACAGAAAAACCATGGATATTGAACAGGCCCGTTTTAACATGATCGAACAGCAGATTCGACCATGGGAAGTCGTTGACAAAAGGGTACTGGATATGATCGCGAAAACCCCTCGCGAATGCTTCGTCCCAGATGATTATAAACATCTGGCTTTTTCGGATATCAATGTCCCAATCGGCCATGATCAGGTCATGATGACACCAAAGGTTGAGGCCCGAATGCTGCAGGCACTTGATATCCAATCCGACGATCACATTCTGGAAATCGGTACCGGAAGCGGTTATGTCACCGCTCTGCTGGCCCAACTTGGGGGACACGTAACCACAGAAGAAATCTTCTCTGATCTCTCCGAACAAGCAGAAAATCGCCTTCGTTTGATGGAGATCGATAATGTGGAGTTTATCGTTGGAGATTCCCTCAAAAGCCGACCTTTCTATAATCGTTATGATGTCATTGCAGTCACCGGATCACTCCCCCAAATGGATAGTCTTTTCAAGGAGCAGCTGGAATTCGACGGCCGCTTGTTCATTATTGTTGGAGAGGCACCCATCATGGAGGCTTGGCTCATCACCCGGCTGTCTGAATATGAATGGGAGAAGAAGTCCTTGTTCGATACTTCCATCCCCCCCTTAATCGGGGCGGAACCGAAACACCGGTTCACAATCTAGGCCCCGACATGCAATCAATTACACCCCTTCAACTCAAAAATTTGATGGACGATCCTGAAGCCGAGATTATGATCGTGGATGTTCGTGAAGCATGGGAGTTGGAACACTGCAAAATCGACAATGCTATGCACATTCCCATGGGGCTAATCCCCTCCTCACTTCACTTGCTGGAATTCAATCTACCCATTATCGTCTATTGCCATCATGGCTTGCGAAGCATGCACGTTGCCAATTTTCTGACCTCCCGTGGCTTCATCCATGTGCTGAACCTGGAAGGCGGTATCAATGCCTGGGCAAGAGAAATCGATCCAGAAATGAGGACATATTGATGCCCCCAAGATTTTTCCGGACTTTATTACTGATCGTATTCCTTTTCAGTTCAATCCCTGTGGCTGCTGAAGATCTCCAGGAAATCTATCGACTCGCATTGAAACATGACCCTGAATATCGCGGTCGCCAGGCAGCACTTGAAGCTGAGCTAGAGGTTCGTTTTCAGGCCAATGCCCAACTCTACCGCCCGGTTGTTTCCATCCTTGCGACTGCTGATCGCAACTTTCAGGATATTGATTCCACATTTGGTAGTGGCAATACCCAGTTTACCGGCAAGAGTTATAGTCTAAACCTTCGCCAGCCTGTCTTTCACTACGATCGTTATATTCGTCTCAGACAAGTCGATGATCAAATCACAAAAGCTCAACTGGATCTTGATGCAGCAAGTCAAAACCTGATCCTGAGAACGGCAGAAAGCTATTTCGCTGTACTCTCAGCCATGGATAATCTCGCCTTCAAACAGGCGCAGAAAGCGGCTCTCAAAAAACAACTGGAAGAATCGAAAGATCGCTTCGAGGTGGAATTGAGTCCGATTACGGATGTACAGGAAGCAGAAGCGGGGTATGCGCTTGCTGTTGCCCAGGAAATTCAGGCACAGAATGAACTCGAAAACGCTCAAGAAGCACTGCGTGAAATCACAGGACAATATGCAGCGACGTTATCACCTTTGTCGGAAGAAGTTCCACTTGAAACACCCACACCAGACAATATCGAAGCGTGGGCAAAATCTGCTCTTGAAAATAATCTCGAGCTTCGGGCACGCCTGATCGAAACGACAATTGCAGAAAAAGAAATCCAGAGAAAATCAGCAGGTCACTATCCCACCCTGGATGTTGTTGGATCACACGGGTTTAGATCTTCTGGTGGACAATTTGGCGATACAGAGATTGATGCTTCAAGAATTGGAATCGAACTGAATGTCCCAATCTATCAAGGAGGCCAGATCTCTTCACAAACACGAGAAGCCATTCATCGTCACCAAGAGTCACTCGAACGGCTAGAGCAGACACGGCGTTTGGTCGACAGGAAAATTCGTGAGGCTTATCGTGGCGTTAAGTCTGGCATCAGCCAGATCAAGGCCTTTCATGCCGCTCTGAAATCTGCTGAAACGGCATTGCGAGCCACTCGAGAAGGCTTCGAGGTGGGTACCCGAACAGCTGTTGATGTGGTCAAGGCGGAACAAGAATATTTCCGGGCCCGTAAAGACTATTCACAGGCAAAATATAAGTATATCCTTGACACCCTGCGAATGAAGGAAGCCTCGGGTAAACTTTCTCCGCAAGATATCCAGCAAATAAATACACTGCTCAGCAGAAACTGACATGCTGAGGACACTTAATTCACTACAATCAAAAACAAGAAGCACACAAGGTAAACCATAATGAAGACTCCAGGGATTCACTTATGTGACGTTGAAGACAGTACATTGGTTGTTATTGATATCCAGACCAGGCTGGGGGCAGCAATGCCAACAAAAGTACTTTCCCGTGTGGTTGAAAATACGATCCTTTTACTGAAGTCTGCAGACTTACTGGGGGTTCCGGTCGTTGCCAGTGAACAATATCCCAAAGGGTTGGGTGAATACGTACCTGAAGTTCGTGATCACCTTCCCTCCACTGCTCATCATGTTCAAAAAACCTGTTTTTCCTGTTGCGGTTCAGAGGAATTTCTTGATGTACTGGAGAGATCTGGGCGAAAACAGATTATCTTGACCGGGATGGAGGCACATGTCTGTGTATTGCAAACAGCAGTTGAACTCAAAGAGCGAGGCTTCGAAGTGTTTGCCATCGGTGATGCCATTTGTTCCCGAAGGCTCGACAACTATCAGAATGCACTGGATCGTCTGGAACATATTGGTGTCAATCTGGCTAACACAGAATCCGTGGTTTTCGAATGGTTGCGTGACGCCAGAAACCCCCACTTTAAGGAGGTTGCGGGCTGGTTACGTTAACAACCGCTTTACCATTTCAAAATGACATTGTGCTGCGCCACGATGCTTATCAAGCAGCTTCCTGGCACGGTTGCCAACCATTATCCGCTTCGTTTCATCCGAGAACAGATCCAAAACACAGTTAGCCAGATCAGTTGCTCCACTGACCCGAAATGCAGCTTCTGCATTGAGAAAAGTGTCAAATATTTTCTCGATCTTGAAGGTATGCATCCCCATAAGAATAGGCAACCCGAAGTTTGCCGGCTCCAGCAAATTATGTCCGCCAATCGGCATCAGACTGCCTGCCACAAATGCAACATCGGCGGCCCCATAACACATGAGCAGATCACCCATGGTATCCACCAAATAGATTTCCCCTTTCGGTAGGTGTCCAAGTCCCCGCCTACTGGTGCTAAATCCGGAACGACTACATAATTCGTAGACTTCATCAAAACGCTCCGGGTGGCGGGGGACCAGGATCAACAAGGCTCCCGGAATGGCTTTCAATATCTTCCGATGCGCTTCAAGCACCTGTTCTTCTTCTCCTGCATGCGTGCTGGCAGCGATCCAGACAGCTCTTTCCTGACCTATCTGTTCCCGTAGTTCTTTTGCACTGTCTTCTACGTCAGAAGGGATTTCCTGATCGAATTTCAAACTGCCCGAAACAATCACACGATTTGGATCCGTGCCGAGCATGATCATTCGATCAGCATCCGACTGTGTCTGTGCAGCCACACCCGCTAGAGATTTGAACATGGACCGTGCGAGACTGCCCATGCGTCGATATCCCCTGGCTGATCGCTTTGCCATTCGGGCATTGGCCAGCATCACAGGAACGTGATTTGTCTGGCTGACATGGATCAGGTTAGGCCAGAGTTCTGTCTCCATGATGATCACGAGATCCGGATCAATACGATCGAAAAAACGTTGTTGAAAGCTAACCAGATCATAGGGAAGATAGTAGTGTCTGATTTGATCACCATAACGCCTGCGCACGGTTTCCGCTCCTGTCGGAGTGGTCGTCGTTATAACAATTGTCAACTCAGGGAGTTCAGCAGACAATTTTTTGACCAGTGGTTGCGTTGCCTCCACTTCACCCACGGATACAGCATGTATCCAGAGTGTTGTTTGTTCCTTCTCCTCAAATTGAGGGAGGATTCCCAAGCGTTCTTTCCAGCGCTGCCGATAGAGAGGATTCTTCCGGCCTTTGAGGTAGAGGCGAAAAAAGACAAAGGGTAGTGCTGCTGTCAGCAGGAGGGAATAGAGTCTGCGCATTCAGGCATTGATGATATTGAGGTATTCCTTTACCCCCTCTTCCACAGTCCTGAATCCATCCGTATAACCGGCTGCTCTCAGGGCAGATATGTCGGCCTCGGTAAAACTCTGGTAACGACCAACCAGATGTTCCGGAAACGGGATATATTCGATCTCACCCCGTCCATGCCAAGTCAGTACGGCATTGGCAACATCGTTGAACGTTTGTGAACGGCCTGTCCCCAGATTGAAAATGCCACTGACCTGTGGACTTTCCATCAACCACAAGTTCACCTTCACTACATCACCGACGTAAACAAAATCCCGCCGTTGTTCGCCATCTCCGTAACCATCACAGCCTTCGAACAACCGCACCTTACCAGTTTTCTTGATTTGATTGTTCAGATGCCAAGCGACACTGGCCATGCTGCCCTTGTGATGTTCCCGTGGACCATAAACATTGAAATAGCGCAGGCCAACGACCTGGCTATGGATTTCATGCCTATGCTGGCGTACATATTGATCGAACAACAGCTTGGAGTATCCATACACATTCAAAGGCCTCTCATTTTCCGGCGATTCCCTGAAAACCTGATTTCCACCATAAACCGCGGCACTGGAGGCATAGATGAACGGGATTTTTTCACCTGCGCTAAATTTGAGCAGACGCTTGCTATAGGTAAAATTGTTTTCGAGCATGAACTTCCCATCCCATTCCGTTGTGGTCGAACAGGCGCCCTGATGGAAGATCACGTCGATCCCTCGAGTTGCAAGCCGGTCGAGCTTGTGAGGAAATTCATCCTTGTCAAAATAGTCCAGGAGCATGCAATCTGCGAGATTCATGAATTTGGTACCATCGCTCAGATCATCCACGACAATGATATCCTTGCGTCCCATTTCATTGAGACGCTTTACCAGATTGCTGCCAATGAAACCTGCTCCCCCTGTTACGATGATCATGGTTTTTCTACTCTCTTACAGATTCGATCAGTTTCGTTGTTGAATAACCCTCGAGAAAATCGAGCACGATAACCTTCCCACCATTTTCGATTACCTGCTTCCCACCGGCAATCTCTTCCGGACTGTAGTCCCCACCCTTGACTAGAATATCTGGCAAAATGTGGCTGATCAGGCGCTCTGGCGTATCTTCCTGGAATGGCACCACCCAGTCAACACTAGCTAATGCCGAAAGTACTTGCATGCGATCTTCAAGCCGGTTAAGTGGGCGGCTGTCGCCCTTCAGACGTTTCACAGAATCATCATCGTTGACGGCCACAATAAGACGGTCGCCCATTTCACGGGCCTGTTGCAGATAGTGGATATGCCCGGCATGGAGAATATCGAAACAGCCATTGGTCATGACAATGGTTTCACCACGCAGGCGAGCTCTGGCAATTTGCTCCAGCAAGCTCTCCTCATCCAGAATACCGGTGTCCTCCTCTCGTGGTTCATGAAGTGTGCGATGCAATTCTTCTGGTGTCACACTGGCTGCTCCCAACTTCGCAACCACCAATCCAGCCGCCGTATTGGCCAGTGCCGTAGCATGAATCAGTGAACCACCCGCAGCGAGTGTTGTCGCCAGGGTTGCGATCACGGTATCGCCGGCACCGGTGACATCGAAAACTTCCGCCGCACGGGCAGGCAAATGAACGGGAGCTTCCTTTTGTTGCAACAAGGTCATGCCCTGTTCTCCCCGCGTCACCAGCAAAGCATCCAGTTCAAGATCTCGACACAGCGTTTCACCTTTGTCGATGATCTCGTCCTCATCCTGGCAGTCCCCGACGACAGCGACGAATTCTCCTAAGTTTGGTGTGATCAGGGTCGCTCCCCGGTAACGATTAAAGTCATTCCCCTTGGGATCAACGATCACTTTTTTCCCTGCTCCCTTCGCCAATCTGATAAGTTTCTCCACATCCTTGAGGCAACCTTTCGCATAATCTGAAAGGATCACCACATCAGCATCCTCCAATTGTTGCTTATACTGTTCAATTAGCCGGCTGCCATCGAATTCAATCGAAGTCGCTTCAAAATCCAGCCGGATGAGCTGCTGATGCTGGCTCAGGATTCTCAATTTGGTAATGGTGGGAAAAGCAGCGTAGCGTGAAAAATGGCATTCCACACCAGCCTGTTTCAGTTTCTGATCGAGTGTATCCGCGGCCTCGTCATCACCAGTCAACCCCAACAAGGAAACCCCCGCGCCGAGACTGGCGACATTCAAGGCCACATTTCCGGCCCCACCCGGACGTTCTTCAATCCGGTTTATGCGTACCACCGGTACTGGCGCTTCAGGAGAAACTCGCTGAGTTGGCCCCGACCAGTAACGATCGAGGATGATATCACCAACGACCAGAACGCGTGCTGAATCAAAGGGCAATGAGGTTAAAAGCATGAAACTATGGCAAAATGTAAATGTCGAATTCTACCACACGGCCATGAAACATTACTCATCACTCCTTCTTTTTCTGTTTCTTCTACTGTCTGCTGCACGGTGCCAGGCTGAACTGCCTGATTCCTTTACTGCATCCTATGCACTTTACTACGATGATTTGAAGATTGGCGTCATGGAAAGACGCTTCATCAATCAGGGCAAAACTGGAACCTTTGAATCGAACGGCAAGTTGACCGGCCTTGCTGCACTGTTCAGAAAGGATCGTATCGCCGAAAGCTCCCGGTGGGAAGTCCATGAGGGCCAGTTACGGCCACTGGAATACCGGTTCGTTCGAACCGGTGGAAAAAGAGAGAAAAAGGAATACCACCATTTCGACTGGTACCAAAAGAAAATCGTTAGCCGGACTCAAGATGGTGAAAAGATTCTCCAGGCAAAGCCAGGTGTGCTGGATAAGTTACTCTACCAGTTGGCCATGATGGAGCTGAAAGACCCGGAAAATGGGCTGAAATTTGACCTTGTTGATGGAACAACGCTCAAAACCTATACATTCAAATTTGTGGGTAGAGAAAAAATCAAGACACCCATGGGCAAGCTTGAGACACTTAAATTCGTTCGAGTTTGGCCTGAAAGTGTTGAACACAAACGCAGTAGCACCTTATGGACTGCACCCTCACTCCACCACCTTCCAGTCAGAGTCGATAATACCGACAACAAGGGGCACCTGACAAAAATCGTTATCAAGGACCTAGAAGGCTTATAATCCTCCATTGAAATATCTGATTAAATCATCCGCCGGGATATAACCACCCATTTCTCGTCCATTGGCAAGAAAAACGGTTGGCGTTCCACGTACTCCCATTGATTTGCCCAGCTCAAACTGTTGTTCGACACGATCGTCGCATTCTGCAGGGGGGATGGATTTTCCGGATTTTGCCGCTGTCAGAGCTTCCTTCTTGTTCTCAGCACACCAAGCTGATTGGGCTTCGATAAAAGAAGAAGATCCAATCCCCGCTCTCGGGAAAGCCAGATAACGAACAGTGATCCCGTTGTCATTCAGTTTTTTTATCTGTTTGTGAAATTTACGGCAGTAGGCACAATCGATATCCGTAAAGACATAGAGGATATGTTCGGTTTTTTTATTTTCCGGTGCAAATTCGATCAGCTTGTTCACATCCAGACTCGCAAAACTTTCTGCTCTCGCCTCTGTTCGCCTCTCTTCAGTCAAGTTTCTCCTTTCTACCAGATCCATCATGTCGCCTTCGAAAACATAGCGGGCGTCATCCGAAAGATAGACTACCTTACCGTTATCGATAACGATTTCGTAGAGGCTCTTGATTGGAGAGGGTTTGATGGAATTGACTACGACATCACTGCCAAGCACTTCGTGGATCCGATCAGAAAGCTGTTTCTCAAGTTCTGTGTCAGCAAGGGCTGTACTAAAAAAGGACGTCAACAATAATGAAATTAGCAGTTTTGAATGTCGCATAAATTTTCTGACTCCGGTTTTTTATTCCTAAATATAAAGGCAAGTGCTATGCCGTGTACAAGTATACTATCAGACCTGACTGACCTGCACGGGTTCCTTCAATTCAATACCCTACATGCTAAACTGATCAACAATATGGAAGATAACCGGCATCATCCACGACAGGTTTCTTCTTTCCAGATGCAGTTTATACGTATCTGGCACAGCAGGAACGTATTGCCAGACGTCTTACAGGACAGAACCGTATCCATCAGACACTCTATAACAGTTCAAGATAACCACTAACGGCAAGATAAAGCACGGTTACCACAACGACGAAAAACATTAGCATGATGATGAAGCTCAAAAGGATCGTACTCCCCTTGGCAAAGCCTTTTGCGAGCTTCATCCTCTTCTTTGTAAAAATCGAGTACAGACGAACACGGCGTGTTTCCTTGGGCGGAAGTGCTGCTGTTCTGCGTTGCTTTTCGATAACTTCATACAGGCGATTGAGGAACGCTTCGGACTTTTCAGCAAATTGATCGATCTTGTGGATGACGATCTTGAGCTCGATCAGCGCTCCGTTCTCAACCATCAACCGATACTGGTGGAGATAGGAAAACCAACTATCGACCTGTTTCCTGAGTACGGGAGACAGTGGTGGAACGGCCTGTTTTAGGCTTTCAAGTTCCTTCTCGAAGGGTTCCAGTGATCTCAGTGAGGCACGGGCGTCATTTCGTGTTTTTTCTTCAACCCGTGTATGTGCTTGACGATCGATCCGTTGATCGATCAATTTCAGGGCAGTTTCTTCGCCACTCCCTTTCTGAATCAATTGTACAAGGAAAAAGAGCTTGACAATTTCCCTGTCAGCCTGCTGGGTAAAGAACTGCTCCAGCCTCTCTTCTGTAGCGCAGTTCCAATTCCCCTTATCGATCTTGGCCTGTATGATGCGACCAAGTCGATTGAACTCCGTGGCCAGCAGCTTCAGCTTTTTTGCTTCCTTCAAGCCTTGAGCCTTCCCGGCAAGAAAAAGCAGATAATTCGCTTTCTCCTGTAAAACTTTTATCAGCCGTTGTTGCTCAAGGTATGTCTGCTGTTCTGAGTTAAGCTGTGTGGATCGCTTGGCCACACGCATCACCCCCACCCTTTTCTAATTTAAAGTAAATTATCACATAAGTTAAATAATGTATTGTTATTGTATCACTAACCTTTCAATTTAATCATTTTTTACATTTTCAGGACAAAGAACGATTCCTGCTGAGAAGAGAACGGTGAAAGATCTCTTTCCACATCAAAAATGAATAGAGAATAAACCAGTTGATGTGCTTGGAGAGCCTGTTAAAACAGGCCAATACGGCTGAAGCCTGAACCTGATAGATAGGTGAGAGTAAAAACGACCGTGATAATCACCAGTGCCATCACAACCATAAAAAAGACGCGTTCCGCGGCCCTGACCAAGTTATGGGCAACCCTGGTGAAAAACGAGGCAAGGAAACTGCCTAAAATACCCAAAGTCTGAAATATATGTTTTGACTTTTCTGGCCGAGACGTAGGTGCAAAGTCCTCTGCCACAAAATTTTCCTGCCCGGAAGTCAAGTCAGCCACTTCATTCTCCGAACTATTTGGCACAGCAGTTGGTAACGTTTCAACTTTGTCACTGGCATCCGGAAGCTGTTTTTCCTGACGCGTATAATTTTCTGGAGGGTAAAATCCTTTCTTCGAAACGGCATTGTTTTCGATGACTTCCTGATCGGCCTGAACTTCCTGATCGGCCTGAACTTCCTGATCGGCCTGAACTTCCTGATCGGCCTGAACTTCCTGATCGGCCTGAACTTCCTGATCGGCCTGCTCAGGAAG
>Ga0256841_1000159_pt1 | contig 75294 bp, 84 predicted proteins | sample 356308metaG_FD_185971 | JGI IMG/M metagenome (GOLD analysis project Ga0256841, IMG submission 185971) | Hydrothermal vent microbial communities from Mid Atlantic Ridge, Atlantic Ocean - 356-308 | ecosystem: Environmental > Aquatic > Marine > Hydrothermal vents | place: Atlantic Ocean: Mid... | reverse complement strand
CCCACCAGTTCACTGACCTTCCATTTCCCCGGTCAGCGCCAGGACCAGGCATGATTCGATTCGAGCACGTCCACAAGCGTTTCGGTCGCCAGACGGTTCTCGACGATCTGAATCTCGAGATCGGTCGCGGTGATCGGATCGCCCTCATCGGCTCCAATGGCGCCGGCAAGACCACCCTGATTCGCTGCCTGCTCGGGGAATACCGCCACCAGGGCCGCATCGAGGTGGGCGGCCGTTCACCACGAGCCCAGCGCACCGAGGTCCTGCGCCACATCGGTTTCGTGCCCCAGATCTCGCCACCGCTGCGCATGCCGGTGGGCCAGCTCCTGCGCTTTGCCGCCGGCGTTTGCGACAGCGACCCGGCGCGCATGCAGTCGGTGGCCGCCAAACTGGGGCTGGACGTGCAACGCCATGCCCGCCAGCCCTTCAACCGCCTTTCCGGCGGCATGAAACAGAAGCTGCTGATCAGCATCGCCCTGGGCCGCGATTGCGAGGTACTGGTGCTCGACGAGCCGGCCGCCAACCTCGATCCGGAGGCCCGCCATCGCTTCTTCGAGTTGCTGGCCGAGCGTCAGGAGCGGGCGGCGATGCTGATCTCCAGCCACCGTCTCGATGAAGTGGCCCCCCTGGTCAACCGCGTCATCGAGCTGGATCAGGGCCGCGTGGTGCTCGACGATCACGTGGCCGATCAACTGGACATGACCGCCCGGCTGGATTGCGAGCTGGGCCTGACCCGGGCCGATGCGGCCTTCGCCCGCGCCATCGAGGAATGGGGCTTCGTGGCCGATGAGGGTGGCCGCCGCTGGCATGGCCAGGTGGCCGGGCCCGATCGGTTGCGCTTTCTGGGCGTGTTGTCCCGATATGCGGCCCTGCTGGCACACATCCGCCTCGAGGCCGCGCCCCCCGCCGAGGAGAGTCGCTCATGAAACGCCGCACCTTCCTGCTCGCCGGCTCGGCCCTGTTGCTGCTGCCGGCCTGTTCCCGCAAACCGCAAACCGGTCCGGTGCCCATCCGCTGGGATCGGGAAACCTGTGCCCGCTGCGGCATGGCCATCAGCGATCGGCACTATGCCGCCGAGATCCGCGGCGGACCGGCGGGGGAGCGTACCCGGGTCTGGAAATTCGACGACATCGGCTGCGCCTTGCTGTGGCTGGACGAGCAGCCCTGGAAGGCCGATCCCCGGGTGGAGATCTGGGTGACCGACATGGAGACCGGGCAGTGGCTGGATGCCCGCAAGGCCGGCTTCGTGACCGGTCAGCACAGCCCCATGGGCTACGGGCTCGGCGCCCGCGCCAATCCGCCCCCCGGGGCCCTCGATCTGGCCGCCGCCCGGCGTCACGTCCTGGCGGTGGAGAAGGGCGAGCACCGGCATCGTGGCCACATGCCCATGGAGGCGCACTGAGTGGGACACCTGTTGCTCACGGCCCGGGCCGACATCAGCGAATCCCTGCGTTCGCGCTGGTTTGCCGTCTATGCGCTGGTCTTCGGCGGCATCGTGGTGGGCCTGTTCGTCTCCGGCCTCACCGAATCGCGGGTGATGGGCTTCACCGGTCTGTCGCGGCTGCTGGTCACCTACCTGCAGATCACCATGGCCATCCTGCCCCTGTTCGTGCTCATCACCACCGTGCGCTCGGTGGCCGGCGATCGGGAGGCGGGCGTGTTCGAGTACATGCTCTCCCTGCCCGTGAGTCTGGCGGTCTGGTACTGGGGCAAGTTCCTCGGCCGCTTCGTGGTGGTGTTCCTGCCGGTGTTCCTGGCCATGGCCGGCGCCGTGATTTGGGGCCTGTTGCGGGGCGCGGCGATTCCCTGGCCACAGGTGGGCTTCTACACCGGCTTCCTGCTCTCCCTGGCCCTGTGCTTTCTCGGCCTCGGCATGCTCATCTCCACCCTGGCCCGTTCCTCGGACGTGGCCACCGGTTCGGCCTTTCTGCTGTGGCTGTTCCTGCTGCTGTTCATGGATCTGATCCTGCTGGGCGTGATGATCCGCAGCGGACTTTCCCCCGAAGGGGTGATTGCCGTGGCCCTGGTCAACCCCCTGCAGGTCTTCCGTACCGCCGCCATGCTGCTGTTCGATCCCCAGCTGGTGCTGCTCGGCCCCTCGGCCTACGTGATCCTCGATCACTTCGGCCGGGTCGGCTTCCTGGCCTGGGCCCTGTTCTATCCCGCGCTGCTCGGCCTGGCCGGCGCGGCTGCGGGATTCCTGCTGTTCCGCCGGGGCGATCTGCCCTGATTCCTCTGCCAAGGAGAGACGCCATGCCCGTTGCCGAACCGACGCTCGAACGCTTTCCCAACCCGCTGGCCGCCTACTTCGCCGCCACCCGGCCGCCCTTCATCCTGGCGACCGTGGTGCCCATCCTGCTGGGCCTGGCCTGGACCGCCTGGAGCGGTCACGCCATCGATCCCGTCAATGCGGTGCTGACCCTGCTGGCCGGGATCCTGCTGCATGCGGCGATCAACGTCCTCAACGACTATTACGACGATCTCAACGGCACCGACGTTCTCAACGACGAACGGATCTTCCCCTTCACCGGCGGCAGCCGCTTCATCCAGAATGGCGTCCTCAGCCGCCGCCAGACCCTGGCCTTCGGCCTCGGCCTGGTGCTGGCGGTGATCGTCCTCGGTCTGTGGCTGGTCCACGTTGCCGGTCCCACCCTGCTGTGGCTGGGGCTCGCCGGCCTGCTGCTCGGCTGGGGCTACTCGGCGCCGCCCCTGAGCCTCAACGGCCGGGGCCTGGGCGAGCTGGCCGTGCTCACCGGCTTCAGCCTGCTGCCCCTGGGCGCCGCCCTGGTGCAGACCGGCACGCTGAACTGGCCGCTGGTGCTGGTCTCCCTGCCGGTGGGCCTGCTCACCGCCAACCTGCTCTACATCAACCAGTTCCCGGATCGCAAGGCCGACATCCAGGCCGGCAAGCTGCACTGGGTGGCCCGCCTCTCACCACGCACCGCCCGCTGGGGCTACGTGCTCATCGCCACCCTGGCCTGGGGCCTCTTCCTGGCCCTGGTGGCCACCGGCCGCCTGCCGCGGCTGGCCCTCATCGCCCTGCCCCCGGCCGTGCTCAGCCTGCGCGCCGCCCGCATCCTCCTCGCCCACCCCGAGGAACCGCAGAAGCTGGCGCCGGCGATCCCCCTGACCATCCTCGCCATGCTCACCCACGGCGCCCTGCTGTCGCTGGCGCTGGTGATCGAAGCGTTTTGATTTTCACTGCAGAGGAGGAAGGGGGGAAGAAGAAAGAGAACGGCGTCAGAAAATATCGCTTCCGGCTTCATCCGGCAGGCGGGTTGACTTTCAGGCCGACGATCCTTCCGCGGCCTGCACCACTCGGTGCTCGGCGCGAATGTTTTCCCGGAACGATTCCGGCAGGTCGTCCCAGACGAAGAGATCCACCCGGAAGGGCAGGTTGCTCTCCTCGAAGGCCTCGCGCAATGCGGAAACGGCGGCGCGTTGCGCCGGCGACGTGAAGACGACCAGATCCAGATCGGACCAGGGCCGGGCCTTGCCGGTGATGCGGGAGCCGTACACCCAGGCCTCGGTGCCGGGCAGGTGCCGGGCCAGCAGTTGACGCACCTGTTCGAAATGCTCCGGTGCAAGGTCGAGGGGGGCGGGTTTCATGGGGCTTCGTCCGGCGGATGCCCGGTCATCGCCTGATAGAGTGTCGTGGCGTCCGCGATGAAGCTGGCCATCTGTTCGAGAGCGTCGGCGGCTTTCCTGCCACTGTAATCATGGGACGTGGCGATTCGCGCATCCGCATAGGCGAGCCAGCGGTCGATGTCTCCCGGCAACAGCCGGTTCTCGTGCGCCAGGCGCAGGAGGGGTTTGGGGCCATTGGGAACGTCCGCCAGGCCGATTTCCTCCTGCAAATGCCGTTTGAGCACTTTCCAGAGGCAGTCCCAGGTGGTCTCGAAACGCTGAATGACCGATTCCTTCACCGCCTCCTGGATGAGCGGGGGCAGGTCGGGATCCAGGGTCCGGTAGTTCTCGAACTGGGCTCTGAGATGGTTCAGGGACTGTGCGAACTTGCTGTAGTCGATCATCACGGCGCCTCATGGAGCAGTTCTTTCCATGATAGCGCAGCAGGGCAAGCCCGTGGGTGAACGGCTGATGGTGACAGGGTTTCCCCAGCTACCCGTCCCCCGCCACCCGCTACGCCTTCAACGCAGCGTGCTCAGGCGTCGGCTGAAATAGAGGCGGTCGCGGGAGCCGTTCTCGAACTCGAGGGTGTCTTCCTCGCCCTTCAGGCCGGGAAGGGTCTCGTGCTCGGCGCGCACGAAGCGGAACATGCTCTGGCCGATGTGGATGATGTCGTCGTTCTGCAGCAGGCAGAGGGTGATCTTCTCGCGGTTGACGTAGGTGTGGTTGGTGCTGCCCAGATCGCGTAGGAAGAAGTCCACCTCGCCGGGCCGGTCGGCGCTGGGCTTGACCTCAAGGACCGCATGTTCCTTGGAGGCGTAGCTGTCGGTCACGCAGATGTCGTTGCGCTGGGCGTTGCGCCCGATGCGGATCTGCGGCTTCTCGATCTTCAGCCGGATGGAGGGAATGCCGTTTGCGTATTGAACCAGTTCAGCCATTGACCTCACCTCGAGATGCTTCCGTTGGCCCGTTCAGAGCCGGATTTTGCCCTATCTGACGAAAATGCGGTAGGGCTACGCCAAGTATCGACAGGGCGGATGAAAGTTCAAGGAAAAAAACGGCAAAATGCGATGCAAATCCGGTTTTGTCCCTACTTGCGATAAGGTTTGCAGCAGGTGGGGATTTCCGCTAGCCTGCCTGTCCTGATGAACCCCCACCACCCACCAGTTCTGGCCGCCGCCAGCCATGTTCCCACCCCCGGCCATGCTCGAAGTCGTTGATCTGGAATGTGTCCGAGGCGACCGTCGCCTGTTCTCGGGGCTCGGCTTCCGCCTGGAGGCCGGCGAGCTGCTGCATCTGGAGGGGCACAACGGCTCGGGCAAGACCACCCTGATGCGCATGATCTGCGGCCTGATCGCGCCGGCGGCCGGCGAAGTGCGCTGGCGCGGCGAGGACATCCGCCGCCAGCGGGAGGCCTATCACCGCGAACTGGTCTATGCCGGCCACAAGAGCGCCATCAAGGGGGATCTGACCGGGGTCGAGAACCTGCGCATCGCCTGCCGGCTGGCCGGCGTGGCGGTGGACGAGCAGGCGGCCTGGGCGGCCCTGGAACGGATGGGCCTGCGTGGTCACGAGGATCTGCCGGCCCGGGTGCTCTCCCAGGGACAGAAGAAGCGGGTGGCCCTGGCCCGCCTGCTGCTCAACCGGGCGCCCCTGTGGGTGCTCGACGAGCCCTTCACGGCCCTGGACAGGGCGGCGGTGGCCTTCCTGGAGCAGGTGATCCGCGAGCACCTGGCCGAGGGCGGGCTGGTGGTGCTCACCACCCACCAGGCCGTGCCCCTCACCGAAGGCCGGATCAAGACCCTGAAACTGGGCTGGAAGCGGGAAGGCGATGTTTGACGCCATGCTGATCCTCATCCGCCGGGATCTGACGCTGGCCATGCGCCGGCGCTCCGACGTGCTCACCACCCTGTTCTTCTTCGTCATCGTGGTCAGCCTGTTTCCGCTGGGCATCGGCCCCGAGCTGGAGACCCTGCGCCAGATCGCCCCCGGCGTGTTCTGGGTGGCGGCCCTGCTGGCCTCCATGCTGGCCCTGGAGAAGCTCTTCGCCGGCGATTTCGACGACGGTACCCTGGAGCAGATGCTGCTGGCGCCCGAGCCGGTCTTCGTGCTGGTGCTGGGCAAGGTGCTGGCCCACTGGCTGATCACCGGTCTGCCGCTGGTGCTGCTCGCACCCCTGCTTGGGTTACAATATGACCTTCCGGGTGAAACTTTGCAGGTGCTGGTGCTGTCTCTGTTGCTGGGGACGCCGGCCCTGAGCCTGATCGGCGCCATCGGCGCGGCGCTCACGCTGGGGCTGCGCGGTGGCGGAGTTCTGATTTCCCTGCTGGTCCTGCCCCTGTACATCCCGGTGCTGATCTTCGGTGCCGGGGCGGTGGAAGCCAACGCCTCGGGGCTCGGCGCGGCCGGGCACCTCTACATGATGGGGGCCATCCTGTTGCTGGCCCTGGTCGCCTCGCCGCTGGCCACCGCCGCGGCGTTGCGGATTTCGGCCGAATGAGCGGCCCAACAATACAAGGTTTCGCGTGAGTTCCCGACTGGTCAACTGGTTTCACTTCGCTTCACCGGCAACCTTCTATCCCCTGGCGGGCCGACTGGTGCCCGTGTTCGCCGTGCTGGCGGTGATCCTGATCGGCATCGGTCTCTATCTGAGCTTCTTCGTTGCCCCCACCGACTACAAGCAGGGCGATGGCTACCGGATCATCTTCGTGCACGTGCCGGCGGCCTGGATGTCCATGTTCATCTATCTGGTGATGGCCTTCTGGGCGGCGCTGGGGCTGATCTTCAACACCCGCCTGTCGATGATGATGGCCCAGGCCCTGGCGCCCACCGGCGCCCTGTTCACCTTCCTGGCCCTGTGGACCGGCGCCTTCTGGGGCAAGCCCATGTGGGGCACCTGGTGGGTGTGGGACGCGCGCCTGACCTCGGAGCTGATCCTGCTGTTCCTGTATATCGGTTACATCGCCCTGCAGGGCGCCATCGACGACACCCGCCGCGCCGATCGCGCCGGCGCCATTCTGTTGCTGGTGGGCGTGGTGAACATCCCCATCATCTATTTCTCGGTGAAGTGGTGGAATACCCTGCACCAGGGGGCCTCGGTGAGCATGCGGGGCGACGTGCGCATGGCCACCACCATGCTCTGGACCATGCTGATCATGGCCCTGGGCTTCTGGGCCTATGCCATCGCCGTGGCCCTCAAGCGGGTGCGCTGCATCATCCTGGAGCGGGAGCGCGATGCCGCCTGGGTGGCGAAACTGCCGGAGGCGCAGGCATGAGCTGGTCCGAGTTCTGGCACATGGGCGGCTACGCCCTCTACGTCTGGCCCTCCTTCGGCGTCACGGCCGTGCTGATGATCGCCGAGCCCCTGCTGCTCGGGGCCCGCTGCCGCGAAGCTCGCCGGCGCATCGCCCGGCTGCGGCGGCTCCAACAAGAGGAAACCCGATGAAAGCCCGTCACAAACGTCTCGCCTTCCTGTTCGTGGGGCTGGGGATCCTGGCCGCCGCGGCGGTGCTGGTCTTCCAGGCCCTGGGCAACAACATGTCCTATTTCTTCACGCCCACCGAGGTGCTGGCGGGCAAGGCGCCGAAGAACCACGTCTTCCGTCTGGGCGGCCTGGTCAAGCCCGGCAGCCTGCAGCGTGGCCAGAAACTGACTGCCACTTTCGTGATCACCGACAACCACCGGGACGTGACGGTGCGGTATACCGGCATCCTGCCCGATCTTTTCGCCGAAGGGCAGGGGGCCATCGCCCAGGGCCGGATGAATGCCGATGGCGTTTTCATCGCCGACGAGGTGCTGGCCAAGCACGACGAAAACTACATGCCGCCCGAAGTGGCCGAGGCCCTGAAGAAGGGGCACGAGCTGGGCAAAACCCGGAGGCAGGAGGCACCGCAACCATGATTCCCGAACTCGGTCATTTCGCCCTGATCCTGGCCCTGTGCCTGGCGCTGGTGCAGGCCACGGTGCCACTGCTCGGCAGTCTCTTCCGCCAGCCGGCCTGGATGGCCGTGGCCCGGCCGGTCGCCTTCGGCCAGTTGCTGTTCATGCTGCTGGCCTTCGCCGCCCTCACCTGGAGCTTCGTGGTCAACGACTTCTCGGTGCTGTACGTGGCCAGCAACTCCAACTCGGCACTGCCCCTGATCTACCGGATCTCCGCCGTGTGGGGCGCCCACGAGGGCTCGCTGCTGCTGTGGGCCACCATCCTTTCGCTGTGGACCGGGGCGGTGCTGATCTTCTCCCGCAGCCTCACCGCGGAGATGCTCGCCAGGGTGATCTCGGTGCTGGGCATGATCAGCATCGGCTTTCTGCTGTTCATGCTGCTCACCTCCAATCCCTTCGAGCGCCTGCTGCCGGCGGCCGCCGACGGGCGGGATCTGAACCCGCTGCTGCAGGACCCGGGGCTGGCCATCCACCCGCCCATGCTCTACATGGGCTACGTGGGCTTCGCCGTGCCCTTCGCCTTTGCCGTGGCGGCCATGATCGGCGGCCGGCTGGACGCGGCCTGGGCCCGCTGGTCGCGGCCCTGGACCGCCATCGCCTGGATGTTCCTGACCCTGGGGATCGCCCTCGGCAGCTGGTGGGCCTATTACGAACTGGGCTGGGGCGGCTGGTGGTTCTGGGATCCGGTGGAGAACGCCTCCTTCATGCCCTGGCTGGTGGGCACCGCCCTGCTGCATTCGCTGGCGGTGACCGAGAAGCGCAACGCCTTCAAGGCCTGGACCGTGCTGCTGGCCATTTTCACCTTCTCGCTGAGCCTGCTGGGCACCTTCCTGGTGCGTTCCGGGGTGCTGACCTCGGTACACGCCTTCGCCACCGATCCGGCCCGCGGGGTGTTCATCCTGATCTTCCTGGCCATCGTGGTGGGCGGCTCGCTGACCCTGTATGCCTGGCGCGCGCCGCGGATCCGCAGCTCGGGACGCTTCGCCCTGGTCTCGCGCGAATCGGCGCTGCTGCTCAACAACGTGCTGCTGGTGGTGGCCGCCGCCAGCATCCTGCTCGGCACCCTCTATCCGCTGATCATCGATGCCCTGGGCATCGGCAAGATCTCGGTGGGCCCGCCCTACTTCAACAGCGTGTTCGTGCCCCTCACCGCGCCGCTGGCGGCCCTGCTGGGCTTTGGCGTGCTGGCCCGCTGGAAGCAGGATCGTTTCGGCCGCCTGTTGCGTCTGCTGCGCTGGCCCCTGGTGGCGGCTTTCGTCCTTGGGCTCGGCTGGGCCTGGCTGATGGCCCCGTTCAGGGTCGGCGCCGCCGTCGGCCTGGTGCTGGCCCTGTGGGTGGTCGCGGCCAGTCTGTTCGCTCTCTGGCAGCGGGTGGCCGGCAAGCGCTCGCCCCTGGCGGCCCTGACCACGGTACCGCGGGGATTCTGGGGGATGACCTTCAGCCATCTGGGGGTGGGCGTGTTCATCGTGGGGATCACCCTCACCAGCCTCTACAGCAGCGAGGAAGACGTGCGCCTGGCGCCGGGACAGAGTTATGCCATGAACGGATACACCTTCACCTTCGAAGGCGTCCGGCATGCGCAAGGCCCCAACTTCACGGCGGACCAGGGCACGGTGGTGATCACCCACGACGGCCAGACCGTGGCCACCCTGCATCCGCAGAAGCGGGTCTACCGGGTGCAGCGCATGCCCATGACCGAGGCCGGCATCGATGCCGGCCTGAAGCGGGATCTGTTCGTGGCCCTGGGCGAGCCGCTGGGCCAGGACGGCAGCTGGAGCCTGCGCCTGTACGTCAAGCCCTACATCCGCTGGATCTGGCTGGGGGCCTTGATCATGGCCTTCGGCGGGTTGCTGGCGGCCACCGATCGCCGCTATCGCCTGGCCCGACGGGCCGAAGCGAAGCTGCCGACCGGCGCGGCGGCAGGGGTGGCGTAGGATGTGGCGCTATCTGCTTCCCCTGGGCCTGTTCGTCGGCCTGGTGGCCCTGCTGGCGGTGGGGCTGAACCTCAATCCCCGCGAGGTGCCTTCGCCTTTCATCGGCAAGCCGGCGCCCCCGTTCACCCTGCCGCGCCTGCACCGGCCCGAGGCCACGGTCAGCCCGGCCGATTTCCGCGGCCAGGTCTGGCTGCTCAACGTGTGGGCCTCCTGGTGCGTGTCCTGCCGGGCCGAGCATCCGGTGCTCAATGCCCTGGCGCGGCGCCAGGAGGTGATCCTGGTGGGCCTCAACTACAAGGACCAGCGCAACGATGCCCTGCAGTGGCTGGCCGAGCGAGGGGATCCGTACACGGTGGTCGCGGTCGATGCCGAGGGCAAGGCCGGGATCGACTGGGGTGTGTATGGCGTGCCCGAGACCTTCGTCGTCGACAAGCGGGGCATCATCCGGCTCAAGCATACGGGGCCGGTGACCCGTGACGTGCTGCGCGACGAGATCCTGCCCCTGATCCGCAAACTGAAGAAGGAACCGGCATGAGACGACTGACGGCGGGCCTGCTGGCCCTGTGGCTGGGGCTGGGGCCGGCGCTGGCGGCCATCGAGGTGCACCAGTTCAAGACCCCGGAAGAGGAGCAGCGCTACAAGCACCTGATCGCGGAGCTGCGTTGCCTGGTCTGCCAGAACCAGAACCTGGCCGATTCCAACGCCGACCTGGCCAGGGACCTGCGCGAGCAGGTCTACGAAATGATCCAAAACGGCGCCAGCGATCAGGACATCGTCGACTACATGGTCAACCGCTACGGCGACTTCGTGCTCTATCGCCCGCCCTTCAAGTCCACCACCGCGGCGCTGTGGATTGGGCCGTTCGTGATCCTGGCCGTGGGCGTGCTGGTGGTGGCCGTGTATGTGCGCCGCCGCCGGCGCGAGCCGCCGGTCGTCAGCGATGAAGCCGAACTGGATCGCGCCCGCCAACTCCTCAACGACGACGAGAAGAAACCCTCATGACCCTTTTCTGGATCCTGGCCGCATTGATGCTGATGCTCGCCATCGGCCTGCTCATTCCTCCCCTGTTCGGCCGTCGGGCCCTCCACGACCAGGATCGCCGGGCCCAGAACGTGGCCATTGCCCGCGAGCGCCTGAAGGAACTGGAAGCGGAGCACGAAAGCGGCAACCTCGACGATCAGGCGCTGGCCCAGGCCCGCCGGGAACTGGAAGAAGCCCTGGCCGACGACGTGGCCGGCGGCCAGGAGGCGGCGGCGCCGGCCGGCCCCCGTCGCAGTCCCCTGATGCTGGGCGTCGTGGCCGTCCTGGTGCCGGCACTGGCCGTCGGCCTGTATCTGAAGCTGGGCAATCCCGAGGCCCTGAACCCCGAGGCGGCCGCGGCCGATCCCGTCGCCCAGGGTCACGGCGGCACGCAGATGACCCTGCCCGAGATGGCAAAGGGGCTGGAGGCCAAACTCGCCGAGCATCCCGACAACGCCCAGGGCTGGTATCTGCTGGGCCGCACCTATCTGCAGATGCGCCGTTACGCCGATGCCGCGCGGGCCTTCGAGAAGCTGCATGCCCTGGTGGGCGACGAGCCCGGCGTGCTGTTGCCCTGGGCTGACGCCATCGCCATGCAGCAGGGCGGCAAGGTCACCGGCAAGGCCTTCGAGCTGGTGCAGCGGGTGCTGGAGATCAATCCTCACGAGCCCACGGCCCTGTGGCTGGCCGGCATGGCCCATGAACAGCAGGGCGATCACGAACAGGCGGTACGGCACTGGAAACGGCTGTTGCCGCAACTGGAGAACGATCCCGAATCCCGCAAGGAAGTGGCGGCCCTGATCGCCCGCGCGGAGAAGGCCCTGGGGCATGCCGTGGAGGTGGATGCCAGCGCCGTGACCAAGGCGGCTGCCAAGAGCGGTGCCCGGCTGACGGTGACGGTGGATTTGGCTGCGGCCCTGAAGGACAAGGTTTCGCCAGAAGACACCGTGTTCGTGTTTGCCCGCGCCCTCAGCGGCCCGCCCATGCCCCTGGCGGTGGTGCGCAAGCAGGTGAAGGATCTGCCGCTGACCGTGGTGCTCGACGACAGCCTGGCCATGATGCCGCAGATGAAGCTGTCGAATTTTCCCCAGGTCCGTATCGAGGCGCGGGTCTCGAAGTCGGGCAATGCCCTGCCGCAAAGTGGCGATCTCAAGGGCGAGGTTTCCCCCGTCAAGAGCAAGCGGCGCGAGCCGATCACCGTGCACATCGATCAGGTCGTGCCCTGACCGGCGGGATGTCCGTTTCGAAACACAGGCGGCCATTCTGCCGCTGACTCGATACTCATCGTCTCATAATTATCCAGACCTGCAATTTGCAGGTTCTCTCCTCTGCAGGAAATTCGCGGCTTGATAATTCCCCTTTGGGCCGCGGCCCGTATCCGATTCATTCCGAACGTCAAAAGCGATTTGCAGTTTTCCTGTGTTTTTCACGGATCTTGCGTCCGCACAATATCGCGCTTGCCCTCGGCCGCACGTGGTGAAAAGCCGATTGCAAACCGGCTGTTTTCGTTGCGTCTTCACTCTCCAGGAGTCACCCCATCCGGTTTTTCGTTTGCTGTCTCCGGCCTGTTGCCAGTGTCGGTCTGTCAGAAATATCAGAAGTAAAACAGTCAGTTATTTTATTCCATCCGAATATTCGAATTGACTCAAGTCAATGCGGACGACAGGGTTATTTCGCAAGCTGGCGGCAAACGAGGGCCACGATGAACGCACACGTCAGCCGATCCCAGTTCCTGCGCGGTGATCCCACCGGACGGCATCCGGTCATCCGCCCGCCGTGGGCGATCGCGGAGTCGGCCTTCGTCGACTATTGCTCCCGTTGCGAAGACTGCCTGCGGGCCTGTCCAGAAGGCATCCTGATCCGCGGGCGCGGCGGTTATCCCGAAGTGGACTTCCGCCGCGGGGAATGCACCTTCTGTCATGCCTGTGCCGAGGCCTGCCGTCCCGGCGTGATCGCCGATCAGGCCCAGCGCCAGGCCTGGTCGCTGGCCCCGTACATCGATCCCGCGGCCTGCCTGGCCTGGCAGGGCGTGGTCTGTCTCACCTGCCAGGAACAGTGCGAGGCGGCGGCCATCGTGCTGCGCTCGCAGCCCGGCGGCGTCATGCGCCCGGTGGTGGAGCCGGCGGCCTGCACCGGCTGCGGCGCCTGCGTGCGGCCCTGTCCCGGCCAGGCCATCGGCCTGCGCCGGCGTATCCCCGTTTCATCCCCCAGCGAGGAGGTTCATGCATGAACATCAGTGGCGTACTGGTCCACGCCCGCCCCGAAAAGGCCGAGGAAGTCGCCCGCCGGCTGGAAGCCCTGCCCGGCGTCGAAGTGCACGCGATCTCCGCGGAGGGACGGCTGGTGGTGACCGTGGAAGAAGCCGAAACCCGCATGCTGGCCGACAAGGTGGCGCAGGTGCAGGACGTGCCTGGCGTCATCTCGGCGGCGATGATCTATCACCATTACGAAGCAGACGAGAACACCGAATCGGCGTGGGACCCGGTGCCGGCGGTGTTGCGCACGGAATCCGGAAATGAGGAGGCCTCAAAATGAAAATGAACCGTCGTGACTTTATCAAGACCAATGCCATCGCCGCCACGGCGGCCGCGGCCGGGGTGAGCATGCCGGGGGTCAGCCAGGCACTGACCCGGGAGGAGATCAAGATCCGCTGGGACAAGGCACCGTGCCGGTTCTGTGGCACCGGCTGTTCGGTGCTGGTGGGCACCAAGAACGGCCGGGTGGTGGCCACCCAGGGGGATCCGGATGCACCGGTCAATCGGGGCCTCAACTGCATCAAGGGCTACTTCCTTTCCAAGATCATGTACGGCAAGGACCGGCTCACCCAGCCCCTGCTGCGCATGAAGAACGGCAAGTACGACAAGAACGGCGAGTTCACGCCCATCACCTGGGATCAGGCCTTCGACATCATGGCCGAGAAGTGGAAGGAGACCCTGAAGAAGAAGGGGCCCACGGCGGTGGGCATGTTCGGCTCCGGGCAGTGGACCGTGTGGGAAGGCTATGCGGCTTCCAAGCTCTACAAGGCCGGCTTCCGTTCCAACAACATCGATCCCAATGCCCGCCACTGCATGGCCTCGGCGGTGGGTGCCTTCATCCGCGGTTTCGGTTCCGACGAACCCATGGGCTGCTACGACGATCTGGAGCACGCCGACGTGTTCGTGCTCTGGGGCTCCAACATGGCCGAGATGCACCCCATTCTCTGGTCGCGCCTGTCCGACACGCGCCTGACCAAGCCGGGTTCCGAGGTGCACGTGCTGTCCACCTACCGCAACCGCTGCTTCGATCTGGCCGACAACGGCATGGTCTTCAAGCCGCAGACGGATCTGGCGATCCTCAATTTCATCGCCAACTACATCATCCGGAACAAGGCCTACAACAAGGACTTCATCGGCAAGCACGTCAACTTCACCAAGACGGTCACCGACATCGGCTACGGCCTGCGGCCCACTCATCCGCTGGAGAAGAAGGCCAAGAACCCCGGCAAGGGCAAGATCTCGAAGATCAGCTTCGAGGAGTATGCGAAGTCGGTGGAGCCCTACACCCTGGAATACGTCTCGGAACTGTCGGGCGTGCCCAAGGCGCAACTGCTCAAGCTGGCCAAGGTCTATGCGGATCCGAAGAAGAAGGTCGCCTCCTACTGGACCATGGGCTTCAACCAGCACTCGCGCGGCGTGTGGGTCAACGGCCTGCTCTACAACGTGCACCTGCTGATGGGCAAGATCTCCGAGCCGGGCAACAGCCCCTTCTCGCTCACCGGCCAGCCCTCGGCCTGCGGCACGGCCCGCGAGGTGGGCACCTTCGCCCATCGTCTGCCGGCGGATCTGGTGGTCAAGAAGAAGGCCCATCGCGACTTCGCCGAGAAGATCTGGAAGCTGCCCGAGGGGACCATTCCCGCCAAGCCCGGCTACCACGCCGTGCTGCAGAACCGCATGCTCAAGGACGGCAAGCTCAACGCCTACTGGGTGATGTGCAACAACAACATGCAGGCGGCGGCCAACATGAACGAGGAGACCTACCCGGGCTATCGCAATCCCGAGAACTTCATCGTGGTTTCCGATCCCTATCCCACGGTCACCGCCCAGGCGGCGGATCTGATCCTGCCCACGGCCATGTGGACGGAGAAGGAAGGCGCCTACGGCAACGCCGAGCGGCGCACCCAGTTCTGGCGCCAGCAGGTCAAGGCACCGGGCGAGGCCAAGTCGGATCTGTGGCAGATCATGGAGTTCTCCAAGCGCTTCAAGGTCGAGGAGGTCTGGCCCGAGGCGCTGATCGCCAAGAAACCCGAATACCGGGGCAAGACGCTGTATGAAATCCTCTTCCGCAACGGCCAGGTGGACAAGTATCCGAAGCAGCCGGTCACCGACGATCGCGGCAATGTCTACGACAATGACGAGATGGAGCACTTCGGCTTCTACGTGCAGAAGGGGCTGTTCGAGGAATACCGCCTGTTCGGTACCCAGGGGCCGAAGAAGGGCCACAACCTCGGCGAGTTCGACCAGTATCACAAGGTGCGCGGCATGCGCTGGCCGGTGGTCAACGGCAAGGAGACGCTGTGGCGCTATCGCGAGGGGTACGATCCCTTCGTCAAGCCCGGCGAGGGCGTAAAGTTCTACGGCAAGCCCGACGGCCGCGCCAACATCATCTTCGCCCCCTACGAGCCGCCCGCCGAGAGCCCGGATGCCGAATACGATCTGTGGCTGTCCACCGGGCGGGTACTGGAGCACTGGCATTCGGGCTCCATGACCCGGCGGGTGCCCGAGCTGTATCGCGCCTTCCCCGATGCGGTGGTCTTCATGCACCCCGACGACGCCCGGGCGAGGGGCCTGCGCCGGGGCATGATGGCCAAGGTCATGAGCCGCCGCGGCGAGATCGAGGTGCAGGTGGAAACCCGCGGCCGCAACCGGCCGCCCCGGGGATTGGTGTTCATTCCCTGGTTCGACGCCGGCCGCCTGGTCAACAAGCTGACCCTCGACGCCACCGATCCCCTGTCCAAGGAAACGGACTACAAGAAGTGCGCCGTGAAGGTCGTCAAGGCCTGAGGAGCGTCTGAGCCGTGGCCCGCGCCTCCGCCCGCAAGCTGTCCCGCCGCCGCTTCCTGGTCGATACGGCCAGGACGGCGAGCGGCGTGGCCCTGTTCGGGCTGGGCGTGGGTCTGTATGCGAAGCGCAGCGAGTCGTTGCCGGCCACGGCCATCCGTCCGCCGGGCGCCGGCGCCGAGGGGGACTTCCTCGGCGCCTGCATCCGCTGCGGCCTGTGCGTGCGGGACTGCCCCTACGACACGCTCAAGCTGGCCTTGCCCGAGGAGCCGGTGGCCACCGGCACGCCGTTCTTCGAGGCGCGCAAGATCCCCTGCGAGATGTGCGAGGACATCCCCTGCGTCAAGGCCTGTCCCACCGGGGCGCTGGACAAGAATCTCACCGACATCGACCAGGCGCGCATGGGCCTGGCGGTGCTCATCGATCAGGAGAACTGCCTGAACTTCCTGGGCCTGCGCTGTGACGTGTGCTACCGGGTCTGCCCGCTGATCGACAAGGCCATCACCCTCGAGCCGCGGCACAACGTGCGCAGTGGCATGCACGCCCTGTTCATCCCGGTGGTGCATTCGGAGGCCTGCACCGGGTGCGGCAAGTGCGAGCATGCCTGCGTGCTGGATCAGGCCGCCATCAAGGTGCTGCCGGACCGGCTCGCCAAGGGCGAACTGGGGCGCCACTACCGGGTGGGCTGGAAGGAGAAGCAGCGCGCCGGCGGTTCGCTGGTCACGCCCGACGTGGAACACCGCTACAACCTGCCCGAAGGCATGGAGTACGACTACGAAGGGCAGGGCCTGAAGCGCAAGGGCGCCGACACGCCGTTTCCCGACAATCCTCTCGACAGTCTCAACCGCAAGTCGGGAGGCCGGCCATGAGTCCCCTGCATCCGGGCCGTGAGGCGGTGCTGGCCAAGGGCTGGTGGCGGGCCCACAAGTGGCTGCTGCTGCGCCGCACGAGCCAGTTCGGCATTCTGGCCCTGTTTCTGGCCGGGCCCTGGTTCGGCTGGTGGATCGTCAAGGGCAACCTGGCGTCCAGCCTCACCCTGGACGTGCTGCCCCTGACCGATCCTTACGTGCTGCTGCAGTCCTTTCTGGCCGGGCACGCCGTGGCCGCCACGGCGATCCTCGGCGCGGCCATCGTCACGGTCTTCTACCTGCTGGTGGGCGGGCGGGTGTACTGTTCCTGGGTCTGCCCCCTGAACCTGGTGACCGACGCGGCCGCCTGGCTGCGGCGGCGTCTGAACATCAAGGGCAGCGCGCGCATGAGCCGCCAGACCCGCTACTGGGTGCTGGGGCTGACCTTCCTGCTGGCCCTGCTGACCGGGACCCTCGCCTGGGAGATGGTCAATCCCGTGTCCATGTTCCACCGCGGGTTGATCTTCGGTCTGGGCTTCGCCTGGGCCATCATTCTCGGCGTGTTCCTGTTCGACCTGTTCGTGCTGCGCCAGGGCTGGTGCGGCCACGTCTGTCCGGTCGGGGCCTTCTACGGCCTGCTGACGGTGCCAAGCCTCGTGCGGGTGTCGGCCGCGCAGCGGGAGAAGTGCGACGACTGCATGGACTGCTTCGCGGTGTGTCCCGAACCGCAGGTCATCCGCCCGGCATTGAAAGGCGCCGAGCAGGGGATCGGGCCGGTGATTCGTTCGCCCCAGTGTACCAATTGCGGGCGCTGCATCGATGTCTGCGCCCTCGACGTGTTCCGCTTTGCCACGCGGTTCCATTCCGCCACCAAACCACACATTCGGGTTGCCCAAAATAAGGAGGTCTCATCATGAAGACGTTACGCCTGTTTGGTATCGGCCTGCTGGCCTTCGGTCTGCTGCATGGCACGCCGGTGCTGGCAGAACACGATGCCGGTGAGAAGGTCAAGTCCCTGCGCGGTCACGTGCCGCTGGAGGAGGAGTCGGTCAAAACGATGCCCAAGAAGTGGATCAAGGATGACGTGCCCTTCGAGCGCGACTACGTGCAGCAGCCGCCGCTGATTCCCCATTCCATCAAGGGCTACAAGATCAACAAGAAGTTCAACAAGTGCCTCACCTGTCACAGCTGGGCCAACTACCGCGAGTCGGGGGCCACCAAGATCAGCCAGACCCACTTCAAGGATCGCGAGAACAACGTGCTGGCCAACGTGGCGCCACGGCGCTATTTCTGCACCCAGTGCCACGTGCCCCAGGCCAATGCCAAGCCGCTGGTGGAGAACACCTTCAAGCCGGTGAAGGCGCTCAAGGCCGAAGACTAGGCAAATCGCCCATCCGCAACGCAAACCAAGAGCGAGACTGAGTCATGAGCCATCAGTACAATGAACCGCGGGGAGGGTTAAGCCGCCTGTGGGCGACGTTGAAGAAACCCTCGGTGAAATACTCCATGGGGGCCCTGCTGGGTGGCGGTTTCGTCGCCGGGATCCTGTTCTGGGGCGGTTTCAACACCGCGCTGGAACTGACCAACACGGAAACCTTCTGCATCAGTTGCCACGAGATGCGCGACAACGTGTACCAGGAATACAAGGACACCATCCACTACAGCAACCGGACCGGCGTGCGGGCCACCTGCCCCGACTGTCACGTGCCCAAGGACTGGACCCACAAGATGATCCGCAAGATCCAGGCCTCCAACGAGCTGCTGCACAAGGTGCTCGGCAGCATCGACACCCCCGAGAAGTTCGAGGCCAAGCGCCTGGAACTGGCCCGTCACGTGTGGAAGACCATGAAGGAGACCGACTCGCGGGAATGTCGCAACTGCCACGACTTCGAGTCCATGGACTACACGGAACAGACCCCGCGCGCCATGCGCAACCACGAGAAGGGCCTGACCTCGGGCAAGACCTGCATCGACTGCCACAAGGGCATCGCCCACTCGCTGCCGGCCATCTACGAGGAAGACCCGAGCGCCGCCTTCAAGGTGGATTGACCGACCTCCACGTCACCGCCGACCCGACCGGCGGCGTCTCCTCCGCATGGGCCCTACGGGGCCCTTTTTTTGTACGGCAGGGCAAAGACGGTAGGAGAACTGTAGGAGCAACGAAAGCCGCGAAAACCTATCCCATCGCGGCTTGCGCCACTCCTGCCAGGGGTATCCCTGCATCGCGCCCGACGGTGTGACGTGCCGGGTTGTGGCCGATACCCCTTTTCCGGGAACCAAGGACGAGAAGCTCAGGCGCCGAAGGAGGATTTCGTGGCGCGCGTTTCCTCCCCGCTCGGCTTTGGCGTCCTGCGTCGCTCTGCCTCCTGCATCCCTGCAGTCCCGGTCCCTTGCCCTTCGGCACTGGCGCCTGCGGCGCGCTGCGGTTTGCCAAGGAAATACCCCTGGGCATGGGTGGCGCCCATCCGATAGACCAGATCGAGAGTGGCCTCGTCCTCGATGCCCTCGGCCACCAGGTCGTAACCGGCTTCGCGGATCAGGCGGGCGACGTGTTCGATGATGAGACGGCTGCGCTGCGATTCGTGCAAGGCCTGGATCATGGTGATGTCGAACTTGACGATGTCCACCGGCATGTTGGCCAGGTAGCGCAGGGAGGAGTAGCCACTGCCGAAGTCGTCGAGGGCGATGTAGAAACCGAGGCGCTGCAGTTTTTCCAGATTGGCATTGGCGACTTGCAGGTGCGAGATGAGCGAAGTTTCGGTGACTTCCAGAACGATCCGGTAGTACGGCAGATGGGGCAATAGTGCGGTGAGATGTCGCTCCAGGTGGCGGTCTGACAGACTGGCGGCCGAGAGATTGATGGAAACGCCGGAGTGGCGGGGAAGGAGGCCTGAGGCCAGATCGGCTTCGATGCTGCGGAACATGGCCCGATCCAGATCGGCGTCCAGCGCATGGCGTTCGATGATGGGAAAGATGTCGCCAGGGAACATGAGCTCGTCGTGCCGGTCTCGCAGCCGGACCAGTGCTTCATAGTAGGCGGGGATTTCCTCATCTTTCCGGAAGATGGGCTGGTAGTGTGTTTCGATGTTGTCGCCATGGTTGATGGCGCGCAGGACCGTGTTGACCTTGTTGCTCGAGAGGATGGCGGCATCACCACCCATTTCCGGCATATAGAAACAAACGGCTCGCCGTTGCCGCTTGGCATTGTACATCGCCAGATCGGCTTGTCGAGGCAGGCTCTGGAGACGTTCTCGTGTCGTCTCTTCGGTAAGCGCGATGCCAATGCTGATTGAGACCGGTTCCCGGATGCCCAGGTCGTTGAACGGGTAAACACTGATGGCCTTTTGACATCGATAAGCAACCTGTTCCACGGCATCGGAATCGATGTTGATCAGCACCGAGGCGAATTCATCGCCGCCCATCCGGTACAGCTTGTCGCCACGACGCAGGGTTTGCTGCAGAACTTCGGCGATCACGGCAATGACCCGATCACCGGTTTCATGGCCGTAGGTATCGTTGATGGCCTTGAAGTGGTTGCAGTCGAAGAGCAGATAGGCCACAGAGAGTCGGTGGTTCTCCATGATGCTGACAAGGTGTTGCCAATCGTCGTCGAAGGCGCGCCGGTTCCAGACGCCGGTGAGGTGATCATGTTGGACCAGTCGGAGCAGTTCGTTGTTCTGCGTGTCCAGGCGCATATGAACCTGGTCCAGTTCGAGCTGATACCGATGCAAGGATTCCTGCAGGGTGGCAAATTCACGGATTGGCGGTGGGGCAAAGGGGGTCGAGTCGTTGACGGTTATTTCGCCGGCGCGCAAACCATCCAGATAGGCCACCAATTCATGCAAAGGGCGGGTGATGTAATGGCGCAGCAATTGATAAAGCAGGAAGACCATCGCGCCAAGCAGCAGCGAGAACTGCAGCAGGTTCCACTTGAGCAGCTTTTCCAGAGGGCTGCTCTCCAGTTCGGCAATCGGCTGGAAACGCATTCGCTGCAAGACGGCATCACGGTCATCCAGCTGCCCGGGAAAAGGCAAGATGGCGAGGCTGTCCACCTGGAGGTGGTTGAAGTGCTGGAGTGCCAGCATGGCGGAAAGCACATCAATGGCGACACCAACATGGCCCAGAATCAGGCGCGGGTCGCTGCGATCGGCCACGGCCTGAAAGCGCACCTCGATCAATTGCCCCCCATGGAAACGGTAGTAGACGGCTTGTATGGGGCGTTGTGCCGGCAAAAGCCGGTCACCCCGCTGTAGCAACGGCTTGCCATCGGCGTCGTAGAGTTCCAGGTCTCGCACATAAGGTGGCAGCTTTTGACTGCCTTCGATTCGGTTCTTGCGCCAGTAGCTGTAATACGCCGGGGTTCGCAGCTGCTGCTCTACCTCGTCCCACGCAGCCAGGCGCATCAGCAGATGGTGTCCGTCACGTTCGACCTGGTCGAAGGCCTGTTGCAGTTCCTGGCGGGCCTGTTCGTAGCGGGTTTCACTGGCCGCCGATTTGATCCGGTCTACCTGATATAGCAGGTTGAGCGCCAGGATCACGAAGATAACGATGCCGGTGGCAAAGAAGCGCCAAAGCAGATTCCGCAGGGAAAGCGTTCGTCCTCGCGAGGTCACGGCAGCCGCTCCAGCCGTTCGAGGATGGTGTCGTGCAGGTCGAATTCATGGCCTGTATCGAAGAAATGGCTGGCGCCCGGAATGATTTTCAGACGTGCGCCGGTGGCTTTGAGGGCCTTGAACCAGTGACCGTCGAAGCGCCGATCGGCGCCGCCCATGATCACTTCTACCGGAATGGAAGCCGCTTTCAGCGCCGCGATGACCCTGTGTTCCGGCCAGGCCATGTACGAAAGGTACACATGAGGCGGTGCCACGAAATTGTTGCGACAGTAGGAGAGGGTAAAGCGATGGGGAGAATCCTCGCCCCGGTTCATGGCTTGTCGGGCCTCTCGAATCTGCCGTTTGGCAACAGCCGGCGGATTGAAGTTGTCGGCATAGGAAAGGCTGATGGTAATCAGCTGCCGGACTTGCGGACGATGGTGCCTGGCCAGCCAGGCCAGTAGCTCGAGACTCCCGTAGGAATGTCCGACGAGCACGATGGGTTGTCGGGTCTGATGGGTCAGCCAGACGACCCAGCGGTCGATCTCCGCAATATCTCTATACAAGGTGTGTGTATGAATGGCGTCACAGGGCAGGCTCTCCCGGCGGGCATTGATGCCCAGGGTCAGGGTGGGCGTAAGTACCGTGTAGCCCTCGTCCCGGAGGGCTTCGGCCAGGTTCAGCACGGTATTGAAATTGTGGGTCGCAAGGAAGCCATGGAGGATCAACACGGCGGCCTTGTCGGGTTCGCCACGATGATATTCGGCGATGCCGGTCAGGTTGCCGGGCATGGCCAGGCGCACCGTTTCGGCAGACAGGGGCAGGCTTGGGGCAAGGAGCCACCACAGCACGGCAAGACGTAGCAGGACTGACACGGGAGGATCTCCGTTCCGGCTGGGGAGGTTTCCTTCTTATCGGCGGGAATGAGGGCAGCTTGAACGCCTGCGGCGGATGTGCAGTTCCTGATCCAGGTCAACATCCGCTGCGGCCGGCCGGCATAGAGTACGTCTTTCGGACAATGAGGGGGCTTTGTGGTGAGCCAGGGGCTGTCCTTGCACGAAATGACAGATCCGGCACAAGAGGTCATCGCCTACCGCCTGCACGGCAACGGCTATCTGAACCTCACCAGCCGCTGCACCCTGCGCTGCCGGTTCTGCCCCAAGTTCAACCGGCAGTGGACGGTGCAGGGCTACCTGCTGCGCCTGCACCAGGAGCCGGACGTGGGCACCATTCTGGCGGCGCTGGGCGATCCCCGTGACTATCACGAGGTGGTGTTCTGCGGCCTGGGTGAGCCGACCCTGCGGCTCGACACCCTGCTGGAGTCGGCGGCGGCGCTCAAGGCCCGCGGCGCGCGGCGCATCCGGGTCAACACCGACGGCCTGGCCAACCTGCGCGAAGGGCGCGACGTGACCCCGGAGCTGGCCCGCCACGTGGACGCCCTGTCCATCTCCCTCAATGCCCAGAACGAAGCCCTCTACGACGAACACTGCCGGCCGCCGGCGCCCGGCGCCTGGCCGGAGTTGCTGGAGTTCATCCTCTGCGCCCGCGAGCAGATCGCCGACATCACCCTCACCGCCATCGACGGCCTGCCGGGGGTGGACATCGCCGCCTGCGCCGAGCTGGCCAATCGCTTCAACGTGAAGTTTCGGCGCCGGGTGCTGGACGAGGTGGGCTGATGCGCCTGTCGGACGTGGTGCACACCTTCGGCCAGGATCTGATCGCCCGCCACGGCGAGCGGGTGCACAAGCTGGCCATCGACGCGGCCTTCACCTGCCCCAACCGCGATGGCAGCAAGGGCCGCGGCGGCTGCACCTTCTGCAACAACGTCTCCTTCAGCCCCCATGGCCGCCGGCCGGCGCCGGTGGCCGAACAGCTCGAGGCCGGCCGCGCGGTGCTGGCCAGGCGCACCGGCGCGCGTAAGTTCCTGGCCTACTTCCAGGCCTACACCAACACCTATGCCGACGTGGCCACCCTGCGGGCGCTCTACGATCAGGCCCTGGCCACCCCCGGCGTCATCGGCCTGTCGGTGGGCACCCGTCCCGACTGCGTGCCGCCGGCGGTGCTGGAACTGCTGGCCGGTTATCGGGATCGGGGCTACGAGGTGTGGCTGGAGCTGGGTCTGCAGTCGTCCTTCGATGCCACCCTGGCGCGGGTCAACCGCGGCCACGGCTTCGCCGAATACCGCCAGGCGGTGCGCGCCGCCCGGCGTCTCGGCCTGCCCGTGTGCACCCATCTGATCCTCGGCCTGCCCGGCGAAGAGCGCTGGCACTACCGGGTCACCCTCGAACGGGTGCTGGCCGAGGGGGTGGACGGCCTCAAGCTCCATCCCCTGCACGTGGTCAAGGGCACCCGCCTGGCCAATGAATGGCGGCGGGGCCGATACCGCCCCCTCGAACGGGAGGCCTACATCCGCGAGGTGGCCGATCTGGTGGAGCGCACCCCGCCCGAGATCGTCTTTCATCGTCTGACCGGCACCGCCGGCGAGTCCGTCCTGCTCGCGCCCGACTGGTGCCGCGAGAAGTGGCGCGTCCTCAACGGCATCACCGCCGAGCTGTTTCGGCGCGGCAGCCGTCAGGGACATGACTACAGGAGTCTGGTTCATGCCTGAAACACAGCGAATGCAACTGGTGTGTCCCGCCGGCAGCCTGCCGGCTCTCAAGGCCGCCGTGGACAACGGCGCCGATGCGGTCTACCTCGGTTTCCGCGACGCCACCAACGCGCGCAACTTCCCCGGCCTGAACTTCGACGAGGCGGAGATCGTGCGGGCCCGGGAATACGCCCATGCCCGCGGCGCGAAAGTGCTGCTGGCGCTGAACACCTATCCCCAGCCCACGGGCTGGGCGCGCTGGACGGCGGCCGTGGATCGGGCCGCCGATCTGGAGCTGGACGCGGTGATCATGGCCGATCCCGGCCTGCTGCGGTACGCGGCGAAACATCATCCGGATCTTCGTCTGCACCTGTCGGTGCAGGGCTCGGCCACCAACCGCCACGCCATCGCCTTCTGTCACGAGGTGTTCGGCATCCGCCAGGTGGTGCTGCCGCGGGTGCTGTCCCTGAACCAGGTGCGGGCGGTGGTGGAGTCGAGTCCGGTGGACGTGGAGGTGTTCGGCTTTGGCAGCCTGTGCATCATGGTCGAGGGACGCTGCGCCCTGTCCTCCTACCTCACCGGCGAGTCGCCCAACACCTGCGGCGTCTGTTCGCCGGCGAAAGCCGTGCGCTGGGAGGAGACGCCCGCCGGCCGTCAGTCCCGCCTCGGCGGCGTGCTCATCGATCGCTACCGCGAGGGCGAGGCGGCCGGTTATCCGACCCTGTGCAAGGGCCGCTTCGAGGTGGCCGGCAACGTCTTCTACGCCATGGAGGAACCCACCTCCCTGAACATTCTCGACATCCTGCCGGCGCTGATGAAGATCGGCGTGGCCGCCGTGAAGGTGGAAGGGCGCCAGCGCTCGCCGGCCTACGTGGGCCAGGTGACGAAGGTGATGCGCGCGGCCATCGACGCCTGCGCCGCCGATCCCGACGGCTACCGGCCCAGCCCCGAATGGCTGGCGAATCTGAATCGCCACGCGGAAGGCCACAGCCACACCCTCGGTGCCCTGCACCGGTCCTGGCAATGACGGAGGCCGCCATGAAACTGTCCCTGGGACCCATCCAGTATTTCTGGCCCGGCCAGACGGTGCGCGAATTCTATGCCGAGGTGGCCGACTGGCCGGTGGAGATCGTCTATCTGGGCGAGATGGTCTGCGCCAAGCGCCGCCAGCTCCGCCTGCAGGACTGGCTGGTGATCGCCGACGAACTGGAAGAAGCCGGCAAGGAAGTGATCCTCACCAGCCTGGCCCTGATGGAGGCCGACTCGGAGCTGTCCCACCTGCGCCGGATCTGCGACAACGGCGACTTCAAGGTGGAAGCCAACGACATGGCCGCGGTGCGCCTGATCAACGGTCGGCCCTTCGTCGCCGGGCCGCACCTCAACACCTACAACGCCGCCACTCTGGCCCTGTGGCGCGAGTTCGGCGCGGTGCGCTGGGTGATGCCCCTGGAGCTGTCGGCCGCCACCCTCGCGCAACTGCAGGCCGAACGCCCCGCGGGCCTGCAGACCGAAGTGTTCGTCTACGGTCATATGCCCCTCTCCTTCTCCGCCCGTTGCTTCACCGCCCGGGCCCACGATCTGCCCAAGGACCGATGCGAATTCCGCTGCCTGGACTACCCCGAGGGCATGCCGCTCAAGACCCAGGACAGCGAAGACCTGTTCGTGATCAACGGCATCCAGATGCAGTCCGGCCACCCCGTGAACCTGCTGGCCGAAGTGCCGCAGATGCGCGAGCTGGGTGTGGACGTGCTGCGCCTCTCCCCCCGCGCCGAAGGCACCGAAGCCATCGTCCGCGCCTTCGACGCCGCCCGCCACGGCCAACCCGTCGAGCTCGCCTCCTTTCAGAACGAACCCTGGTGCAACGGCTACTGGCACGGCGAAGCCGGCATGAAGGTCGCGGCGCGGTAGCGCCGCGACCGGGCCGGGGCCGAGGGACGAGGGACGAGGATTCGGAAAAAAACGTCACGGCGTTTCCCCGGATTTCGCTTCGCTTCATCCGGGCTACTGCGCGGATTGGCACAGAATCACCAACCAAACTCTGCGATCTCTGCGTCTCTGCGTTCTCTGCGTTGCTTCCACTGAAATCCGAAAGAAGGGATCAGGAGAACCGGGCCTGCGCGCGGCGCGCGATCGGCAGCAGCGGGCGGGCGAGGCGCGGGCCGAGGACGGCCTGCAGGTGGGCGGGGAGATCGAATTCCAGGGCGTCGAGGAAGTTCTTCACCAGCAGGCCGTCTTCGGTGTTGCCTTCCAGGGAGAGCCTGCGGGCGAAGAACAGGGTGTCCGGGTCCTCCTCGCGGCGGGCCAGGCGCAGGAGGTTGTGCAGATCGCCGCGGATGTGGATCTCCGGCGGCGTGTCCGAGGCATCGGGCCGCAGGCGGCCGCCTTCGATGCGCCAGGCCAGGCGGGTGTCGGTGTCGGTGATGGTGATCCAGAGGCGCTTGCCGTCCAGTTCCCGCAACCGCCCGGCGCTGGGCAGCCCCCTGAGCAGGTGGTTGCACACCCGCGCCGTGACGTGGCTGTGTACCTTTGCCGGCAGCGCATTGAGCAACAGTTGCAGGGGCAGGACGGGCGGTTTCATGGCCCGGGGAATGTAACCCGCTTCCTGTCGCGGGATGTTGATCAGGATCAATCAGGGCGCCAACGCGAAGGAAGCCAGATGGCGCGACCTGTAGGAGCGGCGCCCTCGCCGCGACCTTGCGGTAGCGGGTAGCTGGGGCCGGGTAGCTGGGAAAAGCGTTGGGTTTCTCCAGCCACCGCCACCCGGCCCCAGCTACCCGTCATCGCGGCGAGGGCGCCGCTCCTACGAGGTTGTTGCCGTCTCGTTGCGCCTTCGCGTTGGATCGTCAGACGGTTTCACACCGTCTGGTAATACAGATTCTGCGGATGGTTCGCCTGGGCGAAGAAGAACCAGCGCTCGGCGACGAGGCCGAGGTATTGCACGACGAAGGCGGCCAGGAGGATGCCGCTGTGGTTCTGCTCCATGCCCACCCACAGCAGGATCAGCGGGGCGAAGAAGGCCAGCAGCAGGAACAGCAGCTTGACGGTTCTGAGGAACTGCGGGCTCTTGTGGTGGAAGAAGTCGCGGGTGTTGACCGAGCCGCCCATGAAGCCCATGGACTTCTGCTGGATCTGGCTGTGGCGGATGCCGATGGCGGTCTGGATGCTGGACTTGTACTTGATGCGGGCGTTGCGCACCAGCGAGGCGAAGCGGGTGACGAAGGCGGCCAGGGTGATGAGGGTGGTCCACACGCCGAAGAAGTGCACCAGATCGGGCGCGGTGAGGCTGGCGAAGGCGGTGGCCAGGGTGAAGCCGGACATGGTGCCGAGCAGCAGGTAGTTGATCACCGTCAGCGGCGAGGCCCATTCCTGGAGGAACTTCACCGCCGCGTAGATCATGCCGGTGCACAGGAACAGGGCGAAGGTGGCGATGGCGCCCAGGGTGCCGACCACCAGGGTCACCTGCAGGCGCGCGCCGGTGGGGCTGGTGAACAGCACCGTGTCCCAGCCGAAGAAGTGCATGACGCCGTACAGGAACACCAGGAACATCAGCACCGGCAGGGCGATCACCTCCCGCGACAGCCAGGAGGTGCGCCACTGGCTGGCCGCCCGCCAGGCCCGCTCGGGCCGGCCCAGGTGGAACACCGAGGCGATCAGCCCGGCCACCAGGAAGCCCAGGGCGATCATCGCCCCGGTGCCGTAGAAGGCCACGCTGTCCTCGGAAGGCAGCAGCTCCACCGCCGAATAGCTCTGCCCGGTGAAGATGGCCAGGAACAGCCCCTGGCCCACGCCGATCAGGGTAGTGAGAAAGATGACGGAAAATGCCGGATGCATGGTTGTACCTCGGATACAAGTGTAAAGATACAAGAGACAAGGGAATGTGGCGGGGGGATTCCCCGCGCTTGTATCTTTCCGCTTTGCTCTTTTCTCTGCTGTTGATTACCAGCTTGTCGAATCGTCCAGGGTCGGTGCGTCCACCGGCGCGGCGTGTTCGCGCTGCTCCTTCTTGAGCGGGTTGTCGGCCCGCACCAGTTCGTCCTCGTGGATGTGCAGGCGGGTCTTGCGCCGCGGCAGGTAGTGGTTGGACGGCTTGGTGCCCCATTCGGGCATCAGGGCGTAGCCGCCTTCCTCGCGGATGGCGATGGAGACCTCCGACTGGGGATCGTGCACGTCGCCGAACAGGCGGGCGCTGGTGGGACAGGCCAGCACGCAGGCCGGCTTGCGCTCCGACTCGGGCAGCGATTCGTCGTAGATCCGATCCACGCACAGGGTGCACTTCTTCATCACCTTCTGGTGCTCGTCGATCTCGCGCACGCCGTAGGGGCAGGCCCAGGAGCAGTAGCGGCAGCCGATGCACTTGTCGTAGTCCACCAGCACGATGCCGTCCTTGTCGCGCTTGTAGCTGGCGCCGGTGGGGCACACCGGCACGCAGGGCGGATCTTCACAATGCAGGCAGCTCTTGGGGAAGTGCACGGTTTCCGTGTTGGGGAACTCGCCCACCTCGTAGGTCTGCACGCGGTTGAAGAAGGTGCCGGTGGGGCCCGCGCCGTAGGGATTGTCGTCGCACAGGGGGCCGGCCGAGCCGGAAGTGTTCCACTCCTTGCAGGAGGTCACGCAGGCGTGGCAGCCCACGCAGACGTTGAGATCGATTACCAGTGCCAGTTGCGTCATGTCCGTTCGCTCGTTCGTTCGGGAGGCGGGCGGCGCCGCCGGGTTGCGGGGTTCAGGCCGATTTCTTCGTGAACCTGCCGGCGAAGAAGGCCAGCCACTTCGGCGTGCGGCCGGTGCCGGGCAGGGCCGGCATGGGCGCGAACTGCGGCGCGGTGACCTTCGGCTCGTCGGGCCTGGCCTTGTACACGCGCACCCGCACGTCGTACCAGCCGGCCTGGCCGGTCACCGGGTCCGAGTTGGAGACATGCTCGCCCGCGTCGTGGGCCGGCAGTTCTTCGGAAATCAGGTGGTTGAGCAGGAAGCCCTTGTTGGCCTCGTCGGCGTCGGGCGACAGCCGCCAGGCGCCGCGGGACTTGCCAATGGCGTTCCAGGTCCACACGGTGCCGGGCTCCACCGCTTCGGAGAAGCGGCACATGCAGCGCACCTTGCCGTGCATGGACTCCACCCAGATCCAGTCACCGTCGTTGAAGCCGTGCCTGGCGCCCAAGGAGGGATGCACGTACAGATAGTTGTAGGTGTGGATCTGCCGCAGCCAGGCGTTCTGCGAATCCCAGGAGTGGTACATGGCCATGGGTCGCTGGGTGATGGCGTTGAGCGGATACTTGTGCTTGTCGGTCAGCGACGACTCCAGCGGCTCGAAGTAGAAGGGCAGCGGATCGAAGTGGGTCTCGATGCGCTGGCGCAGGTGCGCCGGCGGCTGCTTGCCGGGGCGCTTGCCCTGGGCGGCGAGGCGGAACTTCTGCAGCACTTCCGAGTAGATGTGGCAGTTGATGGGCTCGTCGTAACGGGTCAGGCGGTGTTCCTGGGCCCAGCGCAGGTAGCCCTGGTTCCAGTTGCGCATGTACTGGTACGACTTGGGCAGCTCGTAGTGATAGACGCAGTTGTTCTTCTCGTACATTTCCCACTGGCTGGGGTTGGGTTCGCCCTTCATGAACTTCTCGCCCCCCTTGCCGCGCCAGCCGGCCAGAAAGCCGATCCCCGAGCCCGGCTCGGTTTCGTAGTTGACGATGAAGTCGGGATAGTCGCGGTACTTGCGCGAGCCGTCTTCCTTGACGAAGGCGGGCAGCTTGAGGCGCGTGCCCAGCTCGATGAGCACTTCCTGGAAGGGCCTGCACTCGCCGGTGGGCGGCAGCACGGGGATGCGCACCGAGTCCACCGGGCCGTCGAACTCGGAGATGGGGCGGTCGAGCATGGACATCACGTCGTGCCGCTCGAGATAGGTGGTGTCGGGCAGGATCAGATCGGCGAAGGCGGTCATCTCCGACTCGAAGGCGTCGGCGACGATGATGAACGGAATCCGGTACTCGCCGTTGTCGTCCTTGTCGTTGAGCATCTTGCGCACTTCGTCCGTGTTCATGGTCGAGTTCCAGGCCATGTTGGCCATGAAGATGAACAGGGTGTCGATCGGATAGGGATCCTGGCGCCAGGCGTTGGTGATCACGTTGTGCATCAGGCCGTGGGCGGAGAGGGGATACTCCCAGGAGAAGGCCTTGTCGATGCGCACCGGCTCGCCCTTGTCGTCCACGAACAGATCGTTGGGATCGGCGGGCCAGCCCAGCGGCATGCCGGCCAGCGGTGTGTCGGGCTTGACGCCCTCGGGGCCCTTCGGGGTCTTGGCGCAGGGCGGAATGGGCCGGGGGAAGGGCGCCTTGTGGCGAAAGCCGCCGGGGCGGTCGATGGTGCCGAGGAGGGTCATCAGGATCGACAGGGCGCGGATGGTCTGGAAGCCGTTGGAGTGGGCGGCCAGGCCACGCATGGCATGGAAGGCCACCGGGTTGCCGGTAACGGTCTCGTGATCCTTGCCCCACACGTCGGTCCAGGCGATGGGCAGTTCGATCTTCTCGTCGCGGGCCACGATACCCATCTCGTGGGCCAGGCGGCGGATGGTCTCGGCCGGGATGCCGGTGATGCTGGCGGCCCATTCCGGGGTGTACTGCTCCACCCGCTCCTTGAGAAGCTGGAAGGCCGGCTTGACCGGCGTGCCGTCTTCCAGGGTGTATTCGCCCAGCAGGAAGGGATCGGCGTCCTCGGTGAGGGTGCTCACCGGCTGGTCGGTGAGGCGGTCCCACCACAGCTTGTTCTGGGGATCGAAGCAGCCTTCCTCCACGTCCATGTCCTCGCGGCGCACGAACAGGCCGAAGGCGTCGCTGGACTCGTCCCGGTTCACCAGCTCGGCGGCGTTGGTGTACTTGACCAGGAAGTCGCGGTCGTAGAGGCCCTGCTTGATCAGCTCGTGGATGATGGCCAGCAGCAGGGCGCCGTCGGTGCCCGGCTTGATGGGCACCCATTCGTCGGCGATGGCCGAGTAGCCGCTGCGCACCGGGTTCACGGAGATGAAGCGGCCGCCGTTGCGCTTGAACCTGGAGATGGCGATCTTCATGGGGTTGGAGTGGTGATCCTCGGCGGTGCCGATCATCACGAACAGCTTGGCGCGGTCCAGGTCCGGGCCGCCGAACTCCCAGAAGGAGCCGCCGATGGTGTAGATCATGCCGGTGGCCATGTTCACCGAGCAGAAGCCGCCGTGGGCGGCGTAGTTGGGGGTGCCGAACTGCTTGGCGAACAGGCCGGTCAGCGCCTGCATCTGGTCGCGGCCGGTGAACAGGGCGAACTTTTTCGGATCGGTGGCGCGCAGCTTCTTCAGGCGCGTTTCCATGATCTCGAAGGCCTCGTCCCAGGAGATGGGCTCGAACTCGGCAGCGCCGCGCTCGGTCCCTTCCTTGCGCCGGAGGGGCCGGGTGAGCCGGGCCGGGGAGTACTGCTTCATGATCCCCGAGGCCCCCTTGGCGCAGATCACGCCCTTGTTCAGGGGGTGATCGGGGTTGCCCTGGATGTAGCGCACTTCGCCGTCGCGCAGGGTCACGCGGATCCCGCAGCGGCAGGCGCACATGTAGCAGGTGGTGTTCTTGACTTCGTAGCTGCCCTCGGGGGCGGCCTCGGCGACGTGGATGTTCGACATGCTCATGACCTTTGCAAAAGGGGGCGCGATTATACGGGGTCTAAATCCGAGCTGCCCAATCAGGATTATTAGGCAATTAATAAAATCATTATATGCTTATACAGATGAGGTCCGGCCATATCCCTTCCGGGGAGGTGGCCTGAGCAACGACTCTGGCCCGCTGGAGCGGCGCATTTCATTGATATTAGGCGGTATTTTTCAGTTTTCCATGGGCTGGCCGTATTCGGGACCGCGGTTTTCCGGCATGTCATGTCATCGGTTTGATAAATTGCCTTTATGCCCGGCGCCAAAACGACCGGATGTTGGCAAGCCGGGGCAGGTCGATTATGGTGTGACCGGTTGGTCCGAAACCAGGGAAGAGAACCATGCCTCAACCGACTTGCCGATCCCGTTTCGCCCGTCATTTTTCATGGCTGCTTGCCCTGTTGCTGCTCATTCCGCCCACCGGCACCGAAGCGGCCGACAAGCCAAAGCCGTTGATGCTGGGATTCTTTCCCATCATCAGCACCATTGCCCTGTTCAAGCGCTTTGCGCCTCTGATCGGCTATCTCGAAAGGGAGCTGGGGCGCGAGGTGGTGATGGTGACGGCCCGCGACTTTCCCACCTTCGTCCAGCGTACCGCGGATCGCCGTTACGACATCGTGGTGACGGCCCCCCATTTCGCCCTGCTGGCGGCCGATTCCGGTCGCTACCGGGTGGTGGCGAGTCTCAGGAAGGATCTGGTGGGCTACATCGTGGTGCGCGAGGACAGCCCGCTGCACCGCATTGCCGATCTGGCCGGCAAACGGATCGCCACGCCGCCACGACCGGCCATCATCACCCAGTCGGGAATGGACTATCTGCAGCAGCGGCTTTCCAGGCCGCCCCTGTTCATCGCCTACCAGAGCCACAATGCGGCCTATCAGAGCGTGCTCGGCGGGGATGCCGATGCCGCCGTGGTCTCGGTGAATGCCGTCAACAAGGCGCTGAAGAAGGGCCTGCCCCTGCGCCGCATCGGCAGCACGCCGCCCCTGCCGAACATGGCCGTGCTGGTGGCCAGCGATCTGCCCCCCGATTTGGGCCAACGGCTGCAGCAGATCCTGGTGGAGATGGATCGCAAACCGGCGGGTCAGTCCGTGCTGCGGGCCATCGGCTTTCCGGGCTTTCGCGCCGCCGACAATGCCGACTATGAGCCCACCCGGCCCTATCTGGTGCTGATCCGTTTTCCGAAGACCCGGACCGACTCGCCCTGACACCGGCATCGACCGCGCCGTGGGGGACGCGGTGAGGGACGCAAAAAAAAACCGGGGCCTGCTGGCCCCGGCTTTTCCTTGCGTCCCGGCGGTGCCGGACGATGCCACACTTACTTGGCCGAATGGCCGCTGAGCTTGACTTCCACCTTCTCGTCGTCCTTGAGCCCCGCATAGTATTCGCGCAGGATCTCCAGCACTTCCGGCCGCGAGAACTTGTCCGAGACTTCCTGGCCTTCCGAGAGGGCCTTGCGCAGCTTGGTGCCGGAGAGCAGCAGGCGATCCTCGGCGTCGTGCGGGCAGGTCTTCATGGAGGCCATGCCATCGCACTTGTAGCACCAGAAGGTCCAGTCGATCTTCAGCGGCTGGGTCTCCAGGGCGTCCTTGGGGATCTCGTCGAAGATGTGGTGGGCGTCGAAGGGCCCGTAGTAGTCGCCCACGCCGGCATGGTCACGGCCCACGATCTGGTGCGAGCAGCCGTAGTTCTGGCGGAACAGGGCGTGCAGCAGGGCCTCGCGGGGACCGGCATAGCGCATGTCGAGCGGATAGCCGGCCTGGATCACGGTGTTGGGGGCGAAGTACTTGTCGATCAGGGTGCCGATGGCGCGGCTGCGCACGCTGGCGGGGATGTCGCCCGGCTTGAGCTTGCCCAGCAGGGAGTGGATCAGCACGCCGTCGAGGGTTTCGATGGCGATCTTGGCCAGGTACTCGTGGGAGCGGTGCATGGGGTTGCGGGTCTGGAAGGCGGCGATGGTGCTCCAGCCGCGCTTTTCGAACTCGGCGCGGGTCTGGGCGGGGGTCATGAACTGATCGCCGTACTCTTCCGGGAAGCCGCCCTGGGAGAGCACCTTGATGGGGCCGGCCAGGTTCACGTCGCCCTGGGCCATGACCATCTTCACGCCCGGGTGCTCCAGATCGGTGGTCTTGTAGACCTGCATGCACTCGTGGGCCTTGTCGATGGTGTACTTCTCGGTAACCTTCATGGTGGCGAGGATCTCGTCACGCTCCGGGTCGTAGAGCGCGATCTCGTCGCCTTCCTTGAGGCCGTTGGCCGTGTCGGTGTCGGTGGACAGGGTGATGGGAATGGGCCAGAACAGGCCGTTGGCCATCTTCATGCCGTCGCACACGCCTTCCCAGTCGGCGCGGGTCATGAAGCCTTCCAGCGGGGTGAACCCGCCGATGCCCATCATGATGATGTCGCCGGCTTCACGGGAACTGATGGTGACTTTCGGCAGCGTGGCGGCCTTGGCCTTTTCCGCCTCCAGCGCCTCCCCTTCGAGCAGCAACGGCTTCAGTTCGCCGCCGCCATGTGGATTTACTAGCTTGGACATGTGCCCGTCCCTTCTGGTCTGAGAGTGAATGACTGAGAAATGATGAACGCGCCCTCCGTCGGAGAGCGGGACGTTAACTTAGCCACTTTTCCCGGCAAAAGGAAGGGGCGAAGGGGCAGGGAAACCCTAGTTTTACCTTGACGGGTATAAAGGGGATTTATTCTGGACGAAGGCCGGATCGCCTACCCGGGTGTCTGTCGCACTGAATCACGGGTTCATCGAGCCTGTTCTTTTGTTCGGGATCGCCCAGGGGGTGGGGGGAGCGGTTTCGTGACACGCCGTGAATACGTCCCTGTAGGCTCGACGGCCGCATCCCTGCGGCCGACGGTCACGAAACCGCTCCCCCCACCCCCTGGGCTTGGTGCCACATTGAACCGCGATCCACTGTCCAAAGACGGTGGAGTGATCGCTCTCCGGAATCAGGTCGCGATCCGTGCAAATGCGATGACTGCGGCGTCTCCTGGGGGAGAGGCTGCAGTATCGTTCCCGGTTCAGGCGGCCGCGTGCTGTTCCTTGGCCTTGCGGGCGGCCTCGGCCTCCTCGGGGCTGTAGGCGGCGCCCTGCCAGAGCATCTCGTAGGCAATCTCTTCGTTGCCGTTCTCGCACAGCTCCAGCACCTTCCGGAACAGCGGCTGGAAGGTTTCGCTCTTGTGGGACTCCTCGTGATCCTCGAAGGAGCGCCAGAAGGTGATGATCAGCGCCTCACGGCCCTTGAGCGGGCTTTCCACCGCCTGGCCGACCGTGGATCCCTCGTTGGAGATCATGCCGCTGTTGAGGGCCACGAAGCCGCCGATGAAGCCGGTGTCGGAATGGTAGGTCTTGACGTTCTCGCACAGGTAGGCGACCCGTTCCTGGAGATCGTCGAGAGTGTATTCGGGCTTCAGGATCACCCGGTTGATGGTGACGACGCCGTCACTGGGAAAGTTCTTGATCAAGCTGGACATGGGAAACCTCCTGTCTCGTTTATCAGTATATGGTACTTGACTAATATAGTAGGTTAATAGAATAAATCAACACCACTATAAGTAATATTTTGGGCGATAGGGAGGGTCGGGAGCCGGGTTGTTGAAAAGGCAGGCGTTTCCGCTGTGGCTCAAAGACGGTTCCAGATCTCCCGGATCTGGTCCGGCAGGCGCATGGGGTCGAAGGGCTTGGTGATGATGTCGACGGCGCCCTGGGCGCGCAGGCGGGCGAGATCCCCGGGATGGGTCTTGGCGGTCATGTAGATGGCGGGCACCCCGGCCAGGGCCGGGCGCCGGCGCAGGGCCTGCAGGGTGGCCGGCCCGTCGAGTTCGGGCATCATCACGTCGAGGATCAGCAGATCGGGGGCGAAGGCCTCGGCCGTCTCCAGGGCTTCGCGGCCGCTGCCGCACAGGGCCACGGTGAAGCCGCCCACCGCTTCCAGTGCCAGGCGCGCCACGGCCTGGATGTCCGGGTCGTCTTCCACGTAGAGAATGCGCTGGAGGGAGGCGGGATCGGCCATGCGGCCAGCATAGATCCCATCGTGGGAGAGGGGAAGGCCGGCGCCAGCCAGGCGCCGGCACGGCTCACCGCAGGAACAGGAACAGGGCGCCGTTGCCGCGCTGGATGTTGAGCAGCAGGCTGCGGCTGTTTTCGACCACCTGGCGGAACTGTTCCAGGTTGGCCACCGGCTTGCGGTTGGCCGAGACGATGATGTCGCCCTTGCGCAGGCCGCTGCGCCAGGCCGGGCTGCCCGGGGCCACTTCGGTGACCATCACGCCCTCGATTTTGCCGTACAGGGGGCTGTTCTCCGGGATCTCGGCCAGCACCGCGCCGGCCAGGTAGGGATGCAGTTCCTTGCCGTCGATCTGGCTGAGCGCGGGGCGGGCCACGGTGGCGGTGAGCTGCAGGGTCTTGCCGTCGCGCAGCACGGTGAGACGCACCTTCTCGCCCACCCGCAGCAGGCCGATGGCGTTGCGCAGATCGGTGGCGTTGCGGATCGGCTTGCCGTTGACCCGGGTGACGATGTCGCCGGGCCGCAGGCCGGCCTTCTGGGCGGCGGAGCCCGGTTCCACGGTGGTAATGATGGCGCCCCGGCGATAGGCGATGTTGAAGGCCTGGGCCAGCTCCGGGGTCAGATCCTGGGCGCTGGCGCCGAGCCGCCCGCGCTGCACCTTGCCGAACCTGACCAGTTGCTGCATCACGCCCCACGCCATGTTGATGGGAATGGCGAAGCCGATGCCGATGTTGCCGCCGCTCTGGGAGAGGATGGCGGTGTTGATGCCGATGAGCTGGCCCCTGAGGTTCACCAGCGCGCCCCCCGAGTTGCCGGGGTTGATGGAGGCGTCGGTCTGGATGAAGTCCTCGTAGCCCTCGATGCCCAGGCCCGACCGGCCCTTGGCCGAGACGATGCCCGAGGTGACGGTCTGGCCGAGGCCGAAGGGGTTGCCGATGGCCACCACGAAGTCGCCCACCCGCACCTTGTCCGAGTCGGCGCGGGGGATGGCCACCAGCTTTCTGGCCTTGATCTGGATCACCGCCACGTCCGTCTCCGGATCGGTGCCGATCAGCTTCGCCTTGTGGGTCTCGCCGTTGCGCAGGGTGACGGTGATCTCATCGGCATTGGCGATGACGTGGTTGTTGGTCAGGATGTAGCCGTGTTCGGCGTCCACCACCACGCCGGAGCCGAGGCTCTGGGTCTGCCGTTCCCGGGGGACGTCGGGCAGATCGAAGAAATGTCGGAAGAAGGGATCGTTGAACAGCGGATTCTGCTGCAGGCGCACGGTGCCGCTGGTGGCGATGTTGACCACGCCCGGGGTGACCTTCTCGAGCATGGGCGCGATGGTGGGCACCTCCTCGCCCTGGCTGTCGAACAGGGGAAAGGCGGCGGGGCTGGCCGTGCTGAAGCCGAGCAGCAGCAGGGCGGCGAGGGTGGTGGTCAGAATTCGGGGCATGAAAGGGTCTCCGTCTGGTGCGTTGTCCGGGATGTCGCTGGCGGCCAGGTGCGCACCTGGCCGCCAGGGTTTTTGACTGGCGAGGGCGCGGAAGTTCAGCCGGCCACCTCGATCCGGCGGCGGCGGGCGCTGGCGGTCTTGGGCAGGGTCACGGTCAGCACGCCGCGGCGGTAGCGGGCCCGGGTCCGGGCGTCGTCCACCGGGGCCGGGAGGGGAATCACCCGTTCGAAGGCGCCGTAGGCGCATTCCATTATATAGAACCGGCCCTGTTGCTGTTCGCGCTGGGCGCGTTTTTCGCCGCGAATGACCAGGTAGTCGCCCACCACGCTGATGTCGAAGTCGTCCGGCTCCATCCCGGGAACCTCCAGCCGAACCACCACCTCGTCGCCGCGCTCTTCGATCTCCGCCGCCAGCAGGCTCCACCGGGCCCCCTGCAGGGCGGCCTGATCGGCAGGCGTCTCCACCCCGCCGCGGCGCACGGGCGTGAAGCGGGTCAGGGCCCGGGAGGCCCGCTCCCGCAGGTGTTGCCAGCCCTCGCCGACGCTTTCGAGCATCTGCTGCAGGCTCTCGCGAAACTGTTCCAGGGTATTCATGCTGCGCCTCCTTGTTCGGAACATGAAAAAACCCCGCTCCCGGATCGGGAACGGGGTCGGACTGCCGGAATCAGGCCTCGACGGTGATCTTGCGGGGCTGCACCTTTTCCTGCTTGGGAATGGTGATTTCCAGTACCCCGTTCTTGCTCTTGGCGCTGATCTTCTCGGCATCGGCCGTGTCGGGCAGGGTGAAGCGGCGATAGAAGGTGCCGCGCACCCGCTCGATGCGCTTGTAGCCTTCCTTCTCCTCTTCCTTTTCCTCTTTGCGCTCGCCACGGATGGTGAGCACGCCGTTTTCCATGTTCACCTCGATGTCCTTGGGATCCACCCCCGGGACGTCGGCGGTGATGATGAAGGCCTTGTCGGTCTCCTTGATGTCTACGGCCGGGACCCAGTCGGCCGCCGTCACCATGCCCCCGCTGGGGGTTTCGGTTTCGAACAGCCGGTCCATCTCCCGCCGCAGCTGATTGAGAATGTTCATCGGTTCGTAGGTTACCAGTGCCATGGTCGTCACCTCCTTGCTGGAATAGGGAAAATTCGTCGCAGCAGACGGTGCGTTCGCACCATCGCTGCAGTGTTGACTGCGATATGGGTGCCGAATCCGGATCTTCAAGGGCGGGCGGTGGGGAAGGGAAAACCCGGTTTTTCCCTTGACGTGAGTGGCTCCTAACAGCCGAAAAGGCGTGAAACAGGGAATATTAGAGGCACAATATATTGTGTCTGTCCGGCTGCAAAAAAACACCACGAAAGGCGTATGACAGAGATGAAAAATATCATAACAGTTTGTTTGATAATATATTTTTGTAATCATGGGGTGGGTTTTCAGCCTGTTGACAGGCTGGCCGGCAGGGCATAAGCTTCACGACCAGCACAACATGTTGTGCCGATGAAAAACGACCGGTCCGGACCCGCATCAATGTCCCCCAGCGTCCAGGACCGGCAGGGAGGCGGCCTCGCCTTCCCGTCTCCGCAAGTCTTGACGAACCTGAGCCCTGTCACGGAGGAACACCCCGATCATGAGCGCCCGACTGCACGCCGTTCACACCGACCCCACCGACATCCCCTTCCAGGAAGCCTCGCTCGACATCTGGGACAAGAAATACCGTCTCAAGAGCAAGACCGGCGAGATCATCGACCAGACCATCGATCACACCTACCAGCGCGTGGCCCGCGCCCTGGCCGAGGTGGAGGCCGAGGAGGTCCGCGAACACTGGTATGAACGCTTCCTGTGGGCCCTGCGCCACGGCGCCATCCCCGCCGGCCGCATCACCTCCAACGCCGGTGCCCTGGCCCACAAGCCGGCCACCTCCACCATCAACTGCACCGTCTCCGGCACCATCCACGACTCCATGAACGGGATCCTGGAGAAGGTCCACGAGGCCGGTCTGACCCTCAAGGCCGGCTGCGGCATCGGCTACGAGTTCTCCACCCTGCGGCCGAAGGGCGCCTACGTCTCCGGTGCCGGGGCCTACACCTCCGGCCCCCTGTCGTTCATGGACATCTACGACAAGATGTGCTTCACCGTCTCCTCGGCCGGCGGCCGCCGTGGCGCCCAGATGGCCACCTTCGACGTGGGCCACCCCGACGTGATGGACTTCATCCGCGCCAAGCGCGAGGACGGCCGCCTGCGCCAGTTCAACCTCTCGCTGCTCATCACCGACGAGTTCATGCAGGCGGTGAAGCAGGACGGCGAATGGAAACTGGCCTTCCCCCTCAACGAACAGGAAGTGGAGGAGGCCGGCATCGATCTCGACGATCCGGCGCAGGTGATCTGGCGCGAATGGCCGAGCAGCGAAGGCTACGTGCGCAACGCCCAGGGGCTGGTGGCCTGCCGGGTCTACAAGACCATCAAGGCCCGCCGCCTGTGGGATCTGATCATGTCCTCCACCTACGACTTCGCCGAACCGGGCTTCATCCTCATCGACAAGGTCAACGAGATGAACAACAACTGGTTCTGCGAAAACATCCGTGCGACCAACCCCTGTGTGACCGGGGACACCTGGGTGCACACGGCGGCCGGCCCACGCCAGGTTCAGGATTTGTTGGGTACGCCGACCGTGCTGCGAATCGATGGCAGGCATCATGCAACGGGGTCTGAGGGCTTTTTCCGTACCGCACGCAAGCCGGTGGTCCGGCTGCGTACCACGGAAGGCCATTCCCTGCGGCTGACGGCCGACCATCGTGTTCGTCGGGTGACCCGTTTTACCCGTTACCAGACCGAAACGGAATGGTGTGCAGCCGGCGATCTCCAACCCGGCGATCGGGTGTTGTTGAATGATCATCGTGCCGCGGTTTCCTGGGAAGGGGCACATACCCGCGAGGAAGGCTATTTGATGGGGCTGTTGCTCGGCGATGGCACGCTCAAGGCCGACAAGGCGGTCCTCTCGGTGTGGAAGATGCCGGCGGTGGCCAACGGTGTCGATGCACGGTTGCCTGCCGGAACAGAGGCCGTGATGGCCGAGGCGCTGCGAGCCGCACGCCGCCTCCCGCACCGCGCGGATTTCCAGGGCTGGCATGCGGTAGCCGGCCGCAACGAATACCGTCTTGCACTGGCCGCGATCGGTGATCTGGCACGCTCGTTGGGATTGGCGCCTGGACGGAAGACGATCACGAAGGCGATGGAACAGGCATCCAGCCGTTTCTGCCAGGGGCTGCTTCGCGGCCTGTTTGATGCCGATGGCTCGGTACAAGGGAGTCAGCACAAGGGCGTGAGTGTTCGCCTGGCGCAGTCGGATTCCGAGATGCTGTCCGCCGTTCAGCGAATACTGCTGCGGCTGGGTATCAATTCCCGAATCTATACGGATCGCCGCCGGGGACAGCAGGAGTCGCTGTTGCCCGACGGACGTGGTGGGCAAAAGGCCTATGCCATCCGGCCCCAGCATGAACTGGTCATCAGCGGGGAGAATCTGCTGTCGTTCCGGGAAACGATCGGGTTCGCCGATACGGACAAGGCCGGCAAACTCGACCGCCTCCTCGCCGCCTATCAATGCAAGCTGAATCGCGAGCGGTTTGTTGCCCGCGTCGCAGAGATTGCCGACGATGGGGTGGAGGATGTGTACGATGTTCAGGTGCCGGGCATCAATACATTCGATGCCAACGGCTTCCATGCCCATAATTGTGGCGAACAGCCCCTTCCGCCCTACGGCTCCTGCCTGCTCGGTTCGGTGAACCTGACCAAGTTCGTGCGCGATCCCTTCACCGACCAGGCGCGCTTCGACTGGGAGGAGTTCCGCGAGGTGGTCAACGTCTTCACCCGCATGCTCGACAACGTGGTGGAGATCAACGGCCTGCCGCTGGAAGGGCAGCGTCACGAGATCCTGCACAAGCGGCGTCACGGCATGGGCTTCCTGGGGCTCGGCTCCACCCTGACCATGCTGCGCAAGCGCTACGGCGATGCCGACTCGGTGGCCTTCACCGAGCAGGTCAGCCGCGAACTGGCGCTGGAAGGCTGGCGCGCGGCGCTGGCACTGGCCAAGGAGAAGGGCCCGGCGCCCATCATGGAGGAGCAATTCACCGTCACCGCCGACATGCTGCGCAAGCGGCCGGAGCTGCGCCGCGACGGTTACCAGGAGGGGGACACCATTCCGGGCAAGGTGCTGCATGCCCGTTACAGCCGCTACATGCAGCAGGTGGCCGAGGTGGAGCCGGAGCTGGTGGCCGAACTGGCCGAGGTGGGGGCGCGCTTCACCCATCACAGCTCCATCGCCCCCACCGGCACCATCTCCCTGTCGCTGGCCAACAACGCCAGCAACGGCATCGAGCCGAGCTTCGCCCACCACTATTCGCGCAACGTGATCCGCGAGGGGCGCAAGACCAAGGAGAAGGTGGACGTGTACTCCTTCGAGCTGCTGGCCTACCGCGAGCTGGTCAATCCGAAAGCCATGCCCTTCGCCGAGGAGGACGAGGCGAAGCTGCCCGACTACTTCATCGCCGCCGACGACGTGACGCCGAAGCAGCATGTGGACATCCAGGCCGCGGCCCAGAAGTGGGTGGACTCGTCCATCTCCAAGACCGCCAACGTGCCCACCGACTACCCCTTCGACGACTTCAAGGACATCTACCTGTACGCCTACGAGAAGGGCCTCAAGGGCTGCACCACCTTCCGCTTCAACCCGGAGGTGTTCCAGGGCGTGCTGGTCAAGGAGGAGGATCTGGAGAACACCACCTACCGCTTCACCCTCGAGAGCGGCGAGGTGATTGAAGTGAAGGGCAACGAGGAGATCGAATACGACGGCGAAATCCACACCGCCGCCAATCTCTTCGACGCCATCAAGGAAGGTTACTACGGGAAGTTCTGAGCAATACCAAACAACCGGCCCGGGACGGGCCGAGCCGACCTTCTTGGCCCTCGTCCCTCGCCACTGATACCTGAACCGGAGGTTCACACCCATGCCCATCAAGATCGAAAGCAAGATCGTCGGTTACGAAGTCGTGAAGGAAGACGAGGACGACCAGGCTGCCGAAGCGGCCCTGGCGGCCGTCAAGGGAGAGGCCCAAGCCGACAGCAACGTGGTGCAGATGCATGAGAAGATCGAGCGCCCCGAGATGCTGCTCGGCTCCACCTACAAGGTGAAGACGCCCCTCTCGGAACACGCCCTGTACATCACCATCAACGACGTGATCCTCAACGAGGGCACCGAGAACGAGCTGCGCCGGCCCTTCGAGATCTTCATCAACTCCAAGAACATGGATCACTTCCAGTGGATCGTGGCCCTTACGCGGATCATCTCTGCCGTGTTCCGCAAGGGCGGCGACGTCACCTTCCTGGTGGACGAGCTGCGTTCGGTGTTCGACCCCCGTGGCGGCTATTTCAAGAAGGGCGGCAAGTACATGCCCTCGCTGGTGGCCGAGATCGGCGATGCCATCGAATGCCATCTGCGCATGATCGGCCTGCTCAAGGATGAGGGCCTCGACGAACACCAGAAGAAACTCATCGCCGAGAAGAAGGCCCAGTTCGAGAAGGCGGCCAAGGCCGCCACCGAGGCCGACGGCGGCAGCGACTTTCCCGCCGGGGCCCAGCTCTGCGCCAAGTGCAGCACCAAGGCCGTGGTGAAGATGGACGGCTGCATGACCTGCCTCAACTGCGGGGATTCCAAGTGCGGCTGAGGGTGGCCACACGCGGGCGCCGCAGGTCATGATTCCCCGGCCCCCTGCAAGGCGAGGCCCCTTGCGGCGACTGCTGTATGGCCTGGCGGTCGTGGCCTATTTGCTGGCCGGCGTCATGGCGTTTCTGGCCTGGCGCCTGCGTGCGGTCCAGTCCCAGGACGTGATCGGGGCGCTGATGGCCAGTATCGTCTTCTTCGTCGGCGTCGGCCTGGTGCTGCACGTGCTGGCCAACGCCAGCCTGCCGGATCTGCGGATCAGGCGTTGAGCCCATGAACGCGCAGGTCCGGCGTTTCATCAAGACCGCCTTCGCCTTTCTGATCCTCGGCCTGCTGCTGGGCCTCAGCATGCTGGTACAGCGGGAGCTGTATGGGGTCTGGCCGCCGCCCTACGTGATCTCGGCCCACAAGCACGTGATCTTCGTCGGCTTCGTGATGTTCATGATCCTGGGGGTGGCCCTGTGGATCTTTCCCCGCGCGCGGGAGGACGATCCGCGTTTCCGCCCGGCCCGAATCGATTTCGTCTATGGTCTGCTCCTGACCGGCACCCTGGCCCGCTTCATCGGAGAATTGCTGCGCGGCTACGCCAACCTGGACGCCCTGCGCTGGCTGATCCTCGCCGCCGGCCTGGCGCAGGCCGCGGCCTTCGTGCTTTATATCTGGACCATCTGGTACCGCATCCGCCCTGTCGGTCGCGCCCGCCGCTAAATAGCTGTTCCGAATCCCCCTGCACTCAGTGACAAGCATGAAGCCCCCCTTGAGGGCGTGTCTGGTTCTTGTTGCTTCAGCTTAAGGTGTCCGAGGATTCGGAACACTTGTTTAGCCTGGATATGGCGCCAAGGCGGCTGACTTCGATGAACCCGAATCGCGATTTTCCGAACCCAATCCACCCCGAACCCTGACTGGCGCGTCACGTTTTGCGCCTGGACGATTTCGGGACGCATCTGGCGATCCTCCAACCTGATTCGCCCTGAGCATCGAATCCCTGGTGCCATATCCGGGCGAGGGACGGCGCCTTCGCCACGCGCCAGCGTTCGTCCTGGCCGGACGGGAAAAGGGGTACGCTTGCGGAACGCCAATCCGATGGGTATGATATCCACATATCTCAATATGTGGATATATCGATATGGAGCCGACCAATCTGTTCAAGGCACTGTCCGATTCCACGCGCCTGCGTTGTCTCGTGCTGCTGGCGAGCCGGGACGAGCTGTGCGTATGTGATCTGAGGCGCATACTGGGCTTGCCGCAACCTCGGGTCTCACATCACCTTGGCAACCTGCGCCAGGCCGGGCTGGTGCAGGATCGCAAGCAGGGCCAGTGGACCTTCTATCGTCTGCACCCGGCACTGCCCGGCTGGGCGCGGGCGGTGATCGAGGCCGTCAGCGAGGGCAACGCCGACCAGGTCCCGTTCGCCCAGGATATGGCGCGTCTGCAGGAACAGATCTGCCACGTCGCGACAGACGAGGGCGATGCCCTGTTCCCCGACGCCGCGCATGGGCGACCCCGTCGGGAAGCGGCGAGATGAGCACCTCGACGGAAACCCTTGAACATGGGGCATCCCGTCCGGCGCCCTGGGTGTTCGGTCTGACGCTGGCCGCGTCCCTCTGGATCCTGGCATATCTGCACCTGGAAGACTTCGCCGGTAAAGTGATTGGTCTGTTGGGGCTGTCCCGCGACACCCCGCTGGGCGAGGCGCTGCACTTCTTCGCCTACGACACGCCCAAGGTGTTGTTGTTGCTGGTCGGGGTGGTTTATGTGATCGGGGTGATCCAGACGTTCTTTTCCCCGGAGCGAACCCGGGCGCTGCTGGCGGGCCGGCGTGCGGGGCTGGGCACTACGCTGGCCGCGTTGCTGGGGATCGTCACCCCGTTCTGTTCCTGTTCGGCGGTGCCGCTGTTCATCGGTTTTCTCTCCGCCGGCGTGCCGCTGGGCGTGACCTTTTCCTTCCTGATCGCGGCGCCCATGGTCAACGAGATCGCCCTGGCGTTGCTGCTCGGTCTGTTCGGCTGGTCGATTGCGGCCCTGTACCTCGTCACCGGCCTGAGCGTGGCCATCGTGGCCGGTCTGGTGATCGGCCGCCTGGGCATGGAACGTCATCTGCAGGACTGGGTGCGCGAGATCCATGCCGGTCATGCCGCTCCCGTCACCCTGGAGAGGATGCGCTGGGATGCGCGGCTGCGTGCCGGTCTGCACCATGTGCGGACGATCGTCGCCAGGGTCTGGCCGTACCTTCTCGGCGGTATTGCCGTGGGTGCGGCGATCCATGGTTACGTGCCCCAAGATGTCATGGCCGCGATCCTGGGCAAGGATGTCTGGTGGTCGGTCCCGGGGGCCGTGGCGCTTGGCATTCCCATGTACACCAATGCCGCCGGGATCATTCCCGTCGTGGAGGCCTTGATCGGCAAGGGGGCGGCTCTGGGCACCACCCTGGCCTTCATGATGAGCGTGATCGCCCTGTCGTTGCCCGAGATGCTGATTCTGCGCAAGGTGCTCAAGCTGCCCCTGATCGCCACCTTCGTGGGGGTGGTAGGCATCGGCATCCTGCTGGTCGGCTATCTGTTCAACCTTATCCTGTAACGGATCGTTGCATGCCATCCCGGCGGACGATGCCGTTGCCGAGCAACACCGGAGAACGAAAATGAAGAACATCAAGGTCCTGGGCACGGGCTGTGCCAATTGCAAGACCACCCTCAAGCAAATCGAAGCGGCCGCGAAGGCCCGGGGCATCGCCATCGAAGTGGAGAAGGTCGAGGATCCGGCGCAGATCCTGGGCTATGGTGTCATGGCGACGCCCGGTGTCGTCGTCGATGGCCAGGTGGTCCATGCCGGCGGGATCCCCAGCCGGGAAGCCATCGACCGCTGGCTGAGCGACGAACCCGGGCAGTGCTACGGCGAGGAGGATGGCGGTAGTGGCTGCTGCTGAAAGCGCCTTCCTCGACTATCCTTGTGTCGGATACCGCCTTCGCCCGCGACGGAAAATTCGCAACCCCGGGACCATGCCAATGCAAATCGCCCGTGTACTTGCCACCGTGGTGCTGCTGTTCATGACGGCGGCGCATGCCGCCGACGAACGCCAGTTCGTTCCCCTGCCGGACAGGATGCGTGATCACATGCTGCACAACATGCGTGATCACCTGCTGGCGATCCAGACCATCACCCGGCAACTTGCCGCGGGTCAATATGATGCGGCCGCCGACACTGCCGAAGCCCGCCTGGGAATGACCTCCCTGCAGCGTCATGATGCGGCACACATGGCGAGCTACATGCCCCGGGGCATGCAGGCCGCCGGCACCGCCATGCACCAGGCCGCAAGCCGTTTCGCCATCACCGCCCGGAATGCCGAGGTGGAAGGCGGTCTGGCAAGGGCCTTTGGGGCGCTTTCCAGGGTCATGGCCGCCTGTGTGGCCTGCCACTCGGCGTACCGGATTCACTGAATGCGGGAACTCGGCGCCCCGTTCCTGCGCAGCCTCACCTCCACCTGCAGGCCCCCCAGGGTTTCCGATTCGCCCAGTTCCAGGCGGCCGCCCAGATCGCTCACCAGGGCCTGGATGACGGCCAGGCCGAGGCCATGCCCGGGCACGTTCTCGTCCTGACGGTGTCCGCGGCGCAGCAGTTGGTGGCGCTGGTCGGGCGGGATGCCAGGGCCGTCGTCCTCGATCCGGATCCGTACTTCGTCGGTCGCGGCCTGGATGCGCAGGCGGATGCGGCTGCGGGCCCATTTCCAGGCATTGTCCAGCAGGTTGCCTAGCAGTTCCATGCCGTCCTGCTGTTCCAGGGGCAGCAGGCCGTCGGGTGGCGTGATCGCCTGCTCCAGGGTGACGTGCCGTTCATGGTGCAGGCGTTGCAGCGTGTCGAGGAGATCCGGCAGATCCGTGTCCAGCCGGAAACGGCGACTGCCGAGGCTCTCGCCGGCGAGCCGGGCGCGGCGCAGGGCGGTGTCCAGCTGTTCGCGGATCCGCCGGCCGTATTCGTCGAGCTGGCGGCGGTCTTCGCTATCCGGGATCCTTTCGTGCCCGAGCTGGAGGAGCAAGGTCAGGGGCGTCTTGAGGGCATGGGCGAGATTGCCCAGCGCTTCGCGGGAGTGATGCAGGCGCCGGTCCTGCCGGGCGAGCAGGGTGTTGATGGCCGCCACGAGCGGGCGGATTTCGTCGGGAACGTCTTCGCGCAGTTGCGTGATGTCGCCTTCTTCCAGCCGTTTCACGTCCGCGGCGGCCAGCGCCACGCTGCGCAGCGACCGCCACACGAGGTATTGCTGCAGGAGCAGCAGCAGGCCGATCACGCCCAGCGCCCAGCCCAGCAGGCGGAAGTGGAAGGCCTGCACTCCGGCCTCGAGGTTGACCAGCTCTTCGGCCACGCCGATTCGTATCTCATGGCCCTGCTTGTGAAAGGCCCTCACCCACAGCAGCAGCGGCTGGCGCTTCGGGCCGGTCACGTGCAGCAGACGGGTTTCGCCGGTGGCCAGCAGAGGCAGAGGCAGATCCGCATCCCACAGCGAGCGGGAGCGCAGCCGCGCCCCGGCGCTGGCCACGACGAAGTAGTGGCCGGAAAGCGGCTGCTGGTAGATGCCTTGGATGCGCTTGCGATCCAGGACGGGGTGGCCGTGGTGGTCGAACTGCAGACCGCCGAGCAGGTTTTCACCGTCGTGGGCCAGGCGGTCGGCGAGCTGGGCCTCGAGGAGTCGATGGACGGAGACGTCGACGATGAACCACAGGCCGGCGAACAGGGCAACCAGGCTCAACAGCAGGCCCACGCCCAGGCGGGCGCGCAGCGAGGTCAGTCGCACCCCGACTCTCCAAACACGTAGCCTTGGCCGCGGCGGGTGGTGATGATGTCGTTGCCGAGCTTGCGGCGCAGGCGGTTGACGTAGACCTCGATGACGTTGCTGTCCTTGTCGGCGTCCATTTCGTAGACGTGGTCGGTCAGGCGGCTCTTGGAGAGGATGCGGCCGGGATGGTGCATGAAATAACGCAGCAGACGGAATTCGGTGGCGGTGAGATCCCAGCGCCGGGCGCCGCGGCGCACCGACTGGGTGTCCTCGTCCAGCTCCAGGCCCTGTACCCGCAGCACGGGATCGGCCTGATCGCGACTGCGGCGGATCAGGGCCTGCAGGCGGGCCACCAGCTCGGCTTCGTGAAATGGCTTGGTGAGATAGTCGTCGGCGCCCCCTTGCAGGCCCTCCACCTTCTGCTGCCAGGTGTCGCGGGCGGTGAGGATCAGGACCGGGGTGCGCAGGCCACCGGCGCGCCAGCGGCCCAGCACCTCGAGTCCGGGCGAGTCGGGCAGGCCCAGATCGAGCACGATGGCGTCATAGGGAAACTCCTGCCCCTGGAACTCGCCGTCCACGCCGTTGTGGCAGACGTCCACGGCGAAACCGTGCTGGCGCAGCACCCCCTGCAGGCGCGTGGCCAGATCCGTGTCGTCTTCCACGATCAGCAGACGCATGTCAGTCGTCCTCTTCTTCCTTCAGGAAGGCGCCGGTGGCGGCGTCGAAGTACAGCTCCCGCACGAAGCCCTGCGGGTCGAGCAGCTCGATCTCGTAGACCAGCTGGCCGTCCTCGTGTTCCAGTTCCGTTTCCAGCACCCGGCCGGGTCGCCGCTGGCGGGCCCGTTCGATAATTTGCTCCAGCGGCAGGATGCGGCCGCGCTCGACCAGGCCGCGGATGGCCTCATGGTCGTCTGCCGTCGCGGGTCCGGTCAGCAGCAGGCCGCCCAGCATGGCCAGCGCCGCCTTGCCCCGGAAGCCGCGCCTTCGCGCGCGCTTTTCACCGGGCCGTTTCACCGTCGGCCCGCTTGCGGCCGGTGAACATGGCCCGCACCAGGTTTTCGTGATGCAGGCGGCTTTCGACCAGCACTCCCGTCACGTGAAGGATGACCATCAGCAGCATGAAATTGGCCAGGAACTCGTGAACTTCCTCCAGCCCATCTTCCAGCCATTCGGGGCTGCCGGCAAGCCCGGCCATCGGGCCGGCGGCCTCTTCGATGCCGTACACGGCCAGGCCGGTGAGGCTGATCAGGAGCAGCAGGACCAGCATGAGCACGATCATCGCCCCACCGGCGGGGTTGTGGCCAAGATGGCGGGGCGCCCGCCGGGCCAGGGTCTGTTTCAGGAAGCTGCGCACTTCCGGCCAGGGCCGCACGAAATCGCGGAAGCGGGCATGACGGGGGCCGACGAAGCCCCAGACGATGCGCGCCAGCACCAGCCCCAGCACGGTGTACCCGGTCCACACGTGCAGGGTGAGCAGCTCGTCCCCGGTCAGCCAGGCAATGAAGAAGGCCAGGACCAGCGTCCAGTGGAACAGGCGCACGAAAAGATCCCAGACCTTGACTTCATTCATCATCGCGATGCTCCTGCAGGAGGATTGGGGTTGCTGCTGAAAATGACGTTTTGCGACAGCCTATGTTCGATGAATGGATGCATCGTCGGTTTCGGCAATGCCCGGATGACAACATAGTGACACAAGCTGAAAACAGTCTGAAAAGGGGTTCATGGTCGCTTGCCGCCTCTCCCGGGCTCTGCTATACCACGCACAGTCCATGATGCCGAAAGGCGTGGAGGTGTGCGATGTGGAGAAAGAGCGGATTCGGTCTGGTGCTGTGGCTGGTGGTATGCCTGCCGCTACAGGCGGCGGACGTGCTCACCCAGCGCAACATCGGCATGGAGCTGGCGCGGGACATCGCTTCGGAGGCGGTGCTGGCCTGCCGCAGGAAGGGATATCAGGTCAGTGCCGTGGTGGTGGATCGCAGCGCCACGGTGCGCGCGGCCCTGCGTGACGATCTGGCGGCCCGTTTCACGCTGCAGATTGCCGAGGAGAAGGCCAATGCCGCGATCCTCTCCGGCACCGATACCGGCACCTTCGCCAGGAACCGCAAGGCCATCGTGCCCCAGCTCAACGAAGTGGATGGCATCATGATCCTGCGCGGCGGGGTCCCTGTCGAGACCGGCGGCTATCGCATCGGCGCGGTGGGCGTCAGCGGCGCGCCCGGCGGGGATCTCGACGAGGCCTGTGCCCGGGCGGCACTCGACAAGCTCGAAGAACGATTGGAATTTGCCGAATGAAGCCGGGGCCGCGTCGTGCCGTTGCATGAAGAAAGGATCTGCCCCCGATGCCGGCAGGAATTCGAGTGCAAGACGGGCTCCATCCTGCTCTGCCAGTGCCAGACCGTGGCGCTCGACGAAACGCAACTGGCCTGGATCGCCGAGCGTTACGACGACTGCCTGTGCAGCCGTTGCCTGCGCGAATTGCGCAGTCTCTTCAATCATCGGCAACACGACGCGCGGCTCCGCCGCCTGCGGTCCCCGTGAACGTCTCGTCTTGTCGGCGCGATCATCTTGCCGGGATGTCGCTGACCGGCGCCCGGCTTGCGGTCGGCGGGCGGCATGTGCACGTGGCACTGGAGCGAGACTGGAACGTGCTGAGTTCGGCGGTACTCAATGGCGGCCTGGTGCAGGCGCGGCATCTGCTCAACCTGCGGGTTTCCGGCCAGCCGGCGCATGAGGCGCCGGAGGCCACCCTGCAGCGCCATGCCCGTGCCCAGGGCTGGAGGGGCACCGTAGTGGGGATGATGACCGCCGCGTCCCTCGATTCCCTGCGCCTGGCCTGTACGCAAGTCCAGGGGGTGGAACTGGCCGTGCTGGTCACCTGCGGCCTGTCCAATCTGCGCCGCAGCGGGGATCGGGCCGACTTCCGCCTGCTGTCCAGGGCGGGGCCAGCCGGCACCATCAACATCCAGCTGCTCACCACCGCCAGTCTGACCCCGGCGGCCATGGCCGAGGCCCTGATGATGATCACCGAAGCCAAGACCGCCTCGCTGCACCAGCGGGATCTGCGCAGTCCCGTCTCGGGTTTGCCGGCCACCGGCACCGGCACCGATGCCCTGGCCGTGGCCAGCGATCCCCATGGTCCGGAGATCCGCTACTGCGGCAAGCACGTGCTGTTCGGTGAGGCGATCGGGGCATTGGTGATGGAGGCATTGGGACGTGCGGTGGACCGGCAATGAGACGCGCGACCTGGCTGCTGTTGTGCTGTGTCCTTGCGGCGCCGTTGCCGGCGGTCGAACTGCAGCCACCCCAGGAGACCGCGGCGGCGATCCGGGCCCGTTTCGCAGCCTACCTGCGGGAACGGCACCTGGACGTGGCGCATTATGTTCTGCAGAGTCTGCGTTACGATTACGTGAGCGGGGACTGGAGCGCCTTTTACCTCGGCAAGGGGAATGCCTTCGACGACAGCTTCCAGTTGTGGCTGCCCGCCGGCGGGCAGGTGGAGTTCGTGCCATGAACGGCTCTGTGAGCTGGCGCGCCGGTCTGCTGGGCCTGTGGCTGATCTGTGGCTCGGCCCTGGCCGGGCCGACGGATGGATTGCAGGCCCGACTGCAGGCCTGGCAGGCGGCGCAACTGTCCGGCGCGCTTGCCGAGCCGGGGCACCAGCGGGACTATGTCGAGCGCCACATTGCACCGCTGTTCGATTTTTCCGCCATGCTCGCCTGGGCGGCCGGTCCGGCCCTGGCCCAATGGCCTGCGCCGCTGCGGGCCCGGCGGGAGGCCGAACTGCAGGCTTTCGTGCTGGAGGCCCTGGCCCGATCCTGGCTCACCAGGGCGCCGGTGACCTGGCAGGGACGCCTGCAGGCCCGTCTCGGCAACCGGGCACTGCTGCTGATGCGGGCCGGATTTCCCGACGGCGAACGGCGGGAACTCGCTTTCGCCCTGCAACGGGAACCCAAGGGCTGGCGGATCGTGGCGCTGGCCATCGATGGTCGGGACGTGGCCAGGCTGTGGCCTGTCTGGCGACAAACCGCTTTTCCCGGGGGCAGGATTCCGTGAAGAAAGCCTGTTTCCGCCACCTCCGCCCCGGCGGCGGTCGGGCCCCTCTGCGGTTCAGGGGAGGGAGGCGAGTCCATGGCCGCTGAATCCCTGCGCGTCATCATCGCCGCCCTGCTGGGCAACACCCTGATCGCCATCACCAAGTTCGTGGCGGCCTTTCTCACCGGCAGTTCCGCCATGCTCTCGGAAGGCATCCATTCGCTGGTGGACACGGGCAATCAGATCCTGATGCTGCACGGCCTGCGTCAGGCCCGCAAGCCGCCGGACGAACGCTTTCCCTTTGGCCACGGCAAGGAAATCTATTTCTGGAGTTTCGTGGTGGCCATTCTGATCTTCGCGCTCGGTGGCGGCATTTCCATCTACGAAGGCATCCAGCATCTGCGCCATCCACGTCACATCGAGAACCCGTTGATCAACTATGGGGTCCTGGGGCTGGCGATCCTGTTCGAGGGTTCGGCCTGGCTGTTCGCCTTTCGCACCTTCCGCCGCAGCAAGGGCCGCTGGAGCTATCTCGAAGCGGTGCATCGGGGCAAGGATCCTTCCCTGTTCGTGGTGTTGTTCGAAGACAGTGCGGCCCTGCTTGGTTTGCTGGTCGCCCTGGCCGGAATCGGTCTCAGCCAGGGGACCGGTGTCCTGATCTTCGATGGCATCGCCTCCGTGCTCATCGGTCTGATCCTGGTGGGCACCGCCATCTGGCTGGCCTGGGAGACCAAGGGCCTGCTCATCGGCGAGAGCGCCAACCGGCCGGTGGTCGAGGGCATTCGGGCGATTCTCGAAAGCTGTCCGGAGATCGAGCATGTCAACGAGGTGCTGACCATGCACATGGGGCCGGACTACATTCTGGTGAACATCAGTGTCGACTTCCGCGACGATCTGCCGGTGGGCGACATCGAACGGACCATCGCCGACATCGATGACCGGATTCGCCAGCGCTTTCCCAGGGTGAAGCGGATCTTCATCGAGGCCGAGGCCTGGCGGCGCCAGAGCGCGGGCCCCGGGCAAACGGCCTGATCTGGACATTCTCCCGCCCGGGGGGCATGCTCTTGAGCCTGGCAGGCTGCCACGTGCAATGGCCGGATGTACCGCGAATTCTTCCAGCTCGACGATCACCCCTTTCGGCTCACCGCCGATGCGCGTTATTTCTTCATGGGCGACGGGCATGCCCGCGCCTCGGCCTATCTCCACTACCTGTTGCAGACCGCCGACGGCATCGGTGTCATCACCGGTGCGCCCGGCGTGGGCAAGACCATGGTGCTCGAGCACGTGTTGGCCGAGCAGCCCGAGGCGTTTCAGGTCGCCCGTTTGCAGCAGACCCAGCTCGACGATGCCGAGTTCCTGCTCGCCGTTTGCCTGCAGTTCGGCATCGAGGCGGCGGCCGGCAACAAGGCCCGGCTGCATGCGGCGCTGCGACAGTTCTTCGAATCGGAACACTATGCCGGCCGGCGGACGGTGCTGGTGGTGGACGAGGCCCAGGCCCTGTGTCCTGCCGTGCTGGAGGAGATCCGGCAGCTTGCCGGCCTGGAATGTCACGGACGCAAGCTCCTGCAGATCGTGCTTTGCGGTCAGCCGGAACTGGTCTCGGCCCTGGAACGCCCCGAGTCTTCGGCCCTGGCCCAGCGTATCCGCCTGCATGCCCACATTCCACCACTCGGCGACGAGGAAGTTCCGCGCTACATCGACCATCGATTGCGGATTGCCGGTTGCCGGGCCTGTGTGGAGTTCGCCGAATCCCTGTTGCCGGCCATCCAGGCCTGTACCGGGGGGGTGCCGCGCCGCCTCAATACCCTGTGCGACATGCTGCTGACGGCGGCCTGTGTCCGCAACACCCGGCATGTGGATGAAGCCTGTCTGGATGCCGCCGTGGCCAAGCTCGGCTGGGCACCGCTTCATGGATTGCCGGCCGCGCCCGAAACGGCGCTGCTGCCCGCACCCCAGGCCGAGCCGCCGACCTTCCAGCCCCGCCTGATCGTCTACCGCCACGGGCGGGCGGTGAAGGGCTATCTGCTGGATCGCCCGCGCCTGCTCATCGGCCGGCATCCGGATCTGGACATCGTGCTGCGCTCGCCCCAGGCCAGTCGCACCCATGCACAGATCGTCCGGATCGACGGCGCCTGGTATCTGCAGGATCTGGACAGCAAGAACGGCACCCTGGTCAATCGGCGGGTGGTCACCTGGCATCGGCTCGCCCACGGGGATCACGTGCGTATCGCCAATCACGTGCTGGTCTATCATGACCGCGAGCCTGAATACACCCGCCGGCGCCTCGCCGAGCGGTCGCCGGCGTGCCTGACCGGCTGAAACGCCCTCATCTGGACCCATTCCACATACAAATATTTTATCGGCCTTGAAAATCAATGGCTTGGCGCTAGCCATCCTGGATGCGCGCGGCGGGGGCGAGTGCTAGATTTAAAGATACCGTTCCGATTGCGGAGGTGTCCCATGCATGAGCGACGTTTGCACCCACGCCAGCGACTGGATGCGCGGGTTCGGCTCTATCATCCCGTTCATGGCACTCTGGATGGCCGGATACGCGATCTCTCCGGTGGCGGGATGTTCGTCACGCTCGAGCGGGTGCCGGACATCCATCCCGGCAACGGCGACGGCCGTTTTCTCTGCAAGCCCATGAACATGGATGCCCTCTTCGACATGGCCTGCATCCGTCTCACCGAGGATGGCCTGGCCCTGGCGTTTCTCGAACAGCTCGACTCCTCCGCTACCCTGCACTGATCCGTTTCCCGGTGGAAAAAGTCCAGGGAGGGGCTTCGTCCACCGGCGGCTGGTCCGGCCATGAAGCCGGGTATCGGCTGCGCTTTCCTGATAGACTTTTTCCCATCCGATCACCCGGCCTGCTGCCCCAAGGAACACCCGACATGAGCGGACAATCCCGACCCACGGTGGCGCTGGTTCTCGGCAGCGGCGGCGCGCGGGGACTGGCGCATATTGGCATCCTGCGCTGGCTCGACGAGCACGGCTTCGACATCCGGGTCATCGCCGGTTCCTCCATCGGCGCCCTCATCGGCGGGTTCTACGCGGCCGGCACCCTCGACATCTACACCCGCTGGGTGCGCGCCCTGCGCCAGGCCGACGTGCTGCGGCTCCTCGACTTCGCCTTCAGTCGCGGAGGGCTGATCGGCGGCGATCGGGTCATGCAGACCCTGGAGCGCCTGCTGGGCGATGCCAACATCGAGGATCTGCCCATCCGTTACACGGCGGTGGCCACCGATCTCGAGAATCAGAAGGAAATCTGGCTGCAGCGGGGTTCCCTGTTTCACGCCATCCGGGCCTCCATCTCCGTGCCAGCCTTCTTCGCGCCGGTCACCTGGCGGGGACGGGTGCTGGTGGATGGCGGTCTGCTCAATCCGATTCCCATTGCGCCGACCATGTCGGCGCACACGGATCTGACCATCGCCGTCAATCTCAGCGGCGAACCCCGCGACGTGTCGCGGGAGACCTCGGCGGCGCCGCCGGAGGCGAACAAGGTCAGGAACAACGGCTACGAGGATCGGATCAAGGCCTTTCTCGATGAATTGCTCGAGCGATTCACCGAGCGGGACGAGGAATCCATCAACATGTACAACGTGATCATCCGTTCCATCGATGCCATGCAGGTGACCATCGCCCGCTTCAAGCAGGCGGCCTATACGCCCGATCACGTCATCGACATTCCGGCCAATGCCGCGCGCCTGCTGGAGTTCCATCGCGCCGACGAGATGATCGCACTGGGTTACGCCGAGGCCCAGCGGGTGCTTGGGCCGTTGGTGGCAAGGAGGTCGGGGCCATGATCCCGAGAGAGGACGTGTTGCGCTTCCTGGGCCTGGCTGGCGTGGATCCGGCCGAGAACCCCCGCGCAAGGCGCCTGGGACGCAGCCTCGAATGGCCCATGCTGGGCGTGGCACTGTGGATCCTGGTGGAATGGTATCTGGGGGCCAAGGGCCTCTCCACGCCAAGGCTCGAAATCTTCACCAACTGGCTGGTGTGGCTGGCCTTCGCCGGGGAATTCCTGATTCTGCTGGCGGCAGTGGACGACCGGTGGCGCTTCGTGCGCGGCAACTGGCTGAACCTGCTGATCGTGCTCGGTGGTGTGGTGGTCCTGTGGCTTGGCACCACGCCCTACCAGGCGCTGTTGCGCAGCCTGCGCCTGCTCATCGCCCTGGAATTGCTGCTCAATCTTTCGCGCACCATGCAGGAGCTGTTGCGGCGCAACAATCTCGGTATCACGTTGCTGGTGAGCCTGCTGGTGACGGCCGTCGCGGGACTGCTGGCGGCTGGCATCGATCCGGGCATCGCCAATCCCTTCGAGGGCCTGTGGTGGGCCTGGGTCACGGTGACCACCGTGGGCTATGGTGACGTGGTGCCCACCACCCCTGCCGGACGGATCCTGGGCTCGCTGCTGATCCTGCTGGGGGTCGGCCTGTTCTCGATCCTCACCGCCAACTTCTCGGTGTATCTCATTTCCCGCAGCCGGCGGGAGATCACCGCCGACGTGGAGAAGGAACTCGATCGCGTGGAGCGCCGGGTGGGTGATGTCCGCCACGAGATGCAACGGGAACTCGGTCAGATGGAAGCGGAAGTGGATACGCTGGACCACCAGATCGCGCGGCGCATTGAGCCGGGTCAAAGACAGTTGCAACAGCGTCTTGAAAGTATCGATCAGCGGCTCGATAAACTGGAGAGGATGCTCGAGGCGCTCGCCCGCCAACACCAACAACCCTGATCTGAAGGAGACCGTTCATGGCCGATTACACGGCATTACGCAAACAGCTGGAACGCAAACGCGAGGAGATCCTGCAGCGACTCAATGAAATCCAGGAAACCTGGCATCGGCCGGTGGACGTGGACCTAGAGGAGCAGGCCCAGGAACTCGAAAACGAGGAAGTGCTGGCCGCCCTCGACAAGGAAGGCATGGAGGAACTGAACCGGATCGACCGGGCCCTGGAGCGCATGGACCAGGGCCTCTACGACGTCTGCCGCCTGTGCGGTGCGAAAATCTCGCCGCAACGGCTGGCGGCGCTGCCCTACACGGATGTCTGCGAGGTCTGCGCAACCGATGCCGAAAAGCGCGGGGAGTGAGCTTGCCGGCGGAGACCCGCCGGTGGATAATCCATGCAAGCAAAGGCGTTTTTCAACAGCCTGGCAGGAGTGGCGTGAGCCGCGATAACGCAACGCATCGCGGCCTGCGTCGCTCCTGCAAAAAGTCGTGTCAAAACAATCTCGAGGCATTTGACAAGTGGCCACGACGGAGGGATTGCGCCCATGAAAACCTGGCAGAAAGTGCTCAGCGCCATGCTGGCGCTCAACCTGTTTCTTTCCTCCACGGCGCCGGTGCAGGCCGCCATGGTCGGCAACGGGGCCATCGTCCAGCAGGCCCGCGCCGAACTGGATCGGGCTGCCCTGCGCGAGGTGCTTTCCCGGGACGTCGCCCGGGCGCAGCTTCAGGCCCTCGGCGTCTCGCCCGAGGAGGTGGATGCCCGGGTCGCGGCCATGACCGATGCCGAAGTGGCCCAGGTCAACCAGCACCTTTCGCAGATGCCGGCGGGGGGCGACATCCTCGGCCTGCTGCTGATTCTGTTCATCGTCTTCATCATCACCGACATGCTGGGCGCGACCGACATCTTCCCCTTCGTGCATCCCATCAACAAATAGGTGACGGGTGGCGGGGGACGGGTAGCGGGGATGAGGGTCCGTTTTCACCGCTCAGGGTGGCGGTGGCCAGGCTGGCGGCTGTTGTGGCTGGTGGCGGGGCTCGCCGGCTGCGCGGCGCCGCCGCAGACCACCGCCCTGCGGGAAGCGCCGCCGGCGGATCTGCCTCCGCGGGCGGAAATCCGCGCCACGCCCTTCTTTCCCCAGGAACGTCACCAGTGCGGGCCGGCGGCCCTGGCCACGATCCTGAAGCATTACGGCCAGGCCGTCGAACCCGCGGAACTGGTTTCCCAGGTTTATCTGCCGGCGCGCAAGGGCAGTGTGCCGGTGGAAATGGTCGCCGCCGCGCGGCAAAGCGGCATGCTGGTCTATCCGCTGGCCCCCTCCCTGACCGACGCCCTGCGCGAAGTGGCGGCCGGCCACCCGCTGCTGGTGCTGCAGAACCTGGGGCTCGACTGGGCGCCGCACTGGCACTATGCGGTGCTCATCGGCTATGACCTCGAAGGGGGGGAAGTCGTGCTGCGCTCCGGCACCGTTCGCCGCTGGGACACCCCGCTGGCCACCTTCGAACGCACCTGGGCACGGGCCGGCCACCGGGCCTGGGTGATTCTGCCACCCGGGCAGATGCCGGCCACGGCCCGGGAGGTGCCCTATCTCGAAGCGGCCGCCGATCTGGAGCGCACGGGCCGCCGTCAGGCAGCCTTTGCGGCCTGGCAGGCTGCCGTGCAACGCTGGCCGGCGTCGTTCCGCGCCTGGCTGACCTTTGGCAATGCCCTCTACGATCAGGGCGACGTGCCTGATGCCTTGCAGGCCTTTCTGCGCGCCACGCGCCTGCAGCCGGCCGCGGCCAGCGCCTGGAACAACCTGGCCTATGCCCTGCTCGGCGATGGCTGTCCGGTACAGGCCGTGCGCGCCATCGACTGCGCCCTGCAACGTGCACCGGCCGATCCCAACCTGCAGGATTCGCGACGGGAGATCGGCGCCCGGGCCACGGGACGGGATCGCCGCCACTGCCCGGTGCTGCACTGCCCTCCGCGGGAAAAGCCCCATGGTTCCTGACGACATCGACTGGGAAGCGGAACTGGCCGACGATCCCGACTGGCAGGCCCTGTCGCCCGCGGAACGCCACCGCCTGCTGGCGGTGATGGAAAAGATGCTCGCCATGGGCATGGCCGGGATCTACGGCGACGAGGCGCCCGATGAACCCGATGCCGATGTCCCCTGCCAGGCGGTGATCGGCCAGTGCCGGGCCCGCTGCTGCACCTTCATCTTCGCCCTCACCCGGGAGGAGGTGGCCGAGGGCCGCATCGCCTGGAACCGGGAGAAGCCCTTCTTCATCGCCCGCGATGCCCGCGACGGCTACTGCCCTCACCTGGATCGCGCCACCTTCCGCTGCACGGTCTGGGAACACCGCCCGCTGCGCTGCCGCCGTTACGATTGCCGTGGTGACCGCGAAGTCTGGCCCGCAGGTTTTCCAGGGAAAGTCTGACAGGCCTGTCATTCCGCTGGTCAAGCGCTTTTGCGTATGACCTTCAGGCTACTGCCGAAGGCCGGCGAAATCCGCATAATTCAAGCTTTCCGGCGGGCTGCCGAAATGCGGCTTTGCAAGGTCGTTGCGTTGCCTGGTGTGTTACCGGCAATCGGCATCGCCCTTGAGGCCGGGGAGGCGATTCGTGACACGCCGTGAATACATCCCTGTAGGCTCGACGGCCGCATCCCTGCGGCCGACGGTCACGAATCGCCTCCCCGGCCTCAAGGGCTCCATGACAACAAGGAAACGGAGAACCCGAACTCCGAAATACCGACCGGGTTCCATGCACAAAGTGTGTTCCAGTTACGGGAATGGCCGTCAGGAGTGTCGCTAGAATCATGCATACGGGAAATCATTCCATGTTCGTCGACCTGGGGTTGCAACGTCACATGCGCGAGAAGCGTTCGAGTGTGCGCAAGGAGGTTCGGGCTCGGGTGCGGATCACCCATTCCACCTTCGGCGTGATCCGCGCCTGGACCCGCAACATCTCCGACCGGGGCGTGTACGTGGAATTGCGCGACAAGCCCCATCTTCCCGTGGGCGCCCACATCAAGCTGCAGATGCTCGATTCGGCGATGCCCGAGATCGCCTTCAACATGAAGGTGGAGCGCACCGACGCGGAAGGGATTTCCCTGAGTTTCGTGGATTACGAGATCCGCGGCGAACGCCATTCCATGGAATCGCTGCGCCAGGTCTGGCACCGGCAGGCCAGCCTGTCGTCCTGAACCGCCGGCGCTGCGTGCCCTGGCGTTTGGCCCCGGCCTGCAGTCTGGTCTATGCTTGTTGGACAGGAGTTGCACGCATCATGCACGAACGCCGCAAACACCGCCGGATTCCCTTCGCGCGTGCCGTCACCGTGACCGACAGCGGTGGGGAAACCTGTCTGCTCGAAGCCGAGGATCTCTCTCTGGCCGGCATCCGTCTGTACAGTGATCGACCCGTGCCGGTAGGGGAGGTTCTCAATCTGCGCTTCTTCGTCGTCCCCCGGGGCGAGGCCCATGCTCTGAACATGCAGGGTCAGGTGCGCCACGTGGAGGCCGCCCACGAGGGTTACAGCCTGGGCGTGGGCTTTCTCGATCAGGCCTGAAGTCGGACGCTGCGCCATGCCCCCTTTCCGCCGTTTCTGGCAGGACAAGCCCCTGCATGAACTCGATGCCGAGGAGTGGGAAGCCCTGTGCGATGGCTGCGGCCGCTGTTGCCTGCTCAAGCTCGAGGATGCCGATACCGGCGAGATCCACTACACCAATGTGGCCTGCCGCCTGCTGGATCCCGATCGCTGCCGCTGCCGCGACTACGCCCGGCGGGCGGAACGGATTGCCGACTGCCTGATGATCCGACCGGAGGATCCGGACGTGTTCGACCAGCTGCCAGACACCTGTGCCTACCGCCTGCGGGCCGAAGGCAAACCGCTGCCCGACTGGCACCCCCTGATCAGCGGCGATCCCGATTCGGTGCGGGCCGCCGGCATGAGCGTAGCCGGGCGGACCGTTTCCGAAGAATGGGTGCATCCCGAGCAGCTTCCCGAGCAGATCGTCACCTGGGTACGACCTGCGCCCCGGCGCAGGACCGGCACATGAGCGACGTGGCCCTGGTCCTGGTGGCCCACGGCAGCCGGCGTGATGCCTCCAATGCCGAGGTGCGTGCCCTGGCGGCGGACCTGGCGGCCCGCGCCGGCGCGCGTTTCTGCTGCGTGCGCGCCGGCTTCCTGGAACTGGCCGAGCCGGCGATCCCCGAAGCCATCGCCGCGGCCATCGCCGCCGGCGCCTCCGAGGTGCGGGTGCTCCCCTGGTTTCTCTCCGCCGGCCGCCATGTCGTCGAGGACATCCCCGAACAGGTGGCCGAGGCCCGTGCCCGCCATCCCCGGGTTCCCATCCATCTGCTTGGCCACGCCGGCGCCTTGCCGGGCATGGCCGATCTGCTGCTCGCCGCCGCCGATGGCGGTAGCGGGTAGCTGGTGGCGGGTAGCGCGGAAAACATGTCCCTCTCTCCGTAGGAGCGGCGCCCTCGCCGCGACCACTGCAGGGCCGAGTGGCGAGGGCCGAGTACAAGCGGGTTCGGTTGACATCGAAAACCTCGTCCCGCGCTCCTGAAAATGTGGTAAAAAACCGGCACCCAGGCAGCCCCGCACGAGGAGTTACCCATGCCCAGTTTCGATGTGGTCTCGGAAGTCGAGATGCACGAAGTGACCAATGCCGTGGACCAGGCCAATCGCGAAGTAAGTACTCGCTTCGATTTCAAGGGCAGCGGCGCGCGCTACGAGCGCAACGACGACGAGATCCTGATGATCGCGCCCTCCGAGTTCCAGCTGCAGCAGATGCTCGACATCCTCCAGACCCGGCTCAGCCGGCGCGGGGTGGACATCGCCTGCCTGGAAATCGGCGAGCCCCAGGCCTCCGGCAAGGAAGTGCGCCAGATCGTCACCGTGCGCCAGGGGCTCGACTCCCCCCTGGCGAAGAAGATCGTCAAGCGGATCAAGGACAGCAAGCTCAAGGTCCAGGCCGCCATCCAGGGCGAAAAGGTCCGGGTGAGCGGCAAGAAACGCGACGATCTGCAGAAGGTGATCGCCCTGCTCAAGGAGGACGATCTGGAAATGCCGCTGCAATTCAACAACTTCCGGGATTGAGCGGCGCTTGCGCCACCTCGCCAGCCTCAAGGGCGTGTGCAATGTTGTGGCAATAGCCATGGCTGTTCGGAAATCTGGAACAGCGAGTGGATCGCCTGCGGCCGGCCGGTATCGCGGCCCGGCTTGCAAAGGCCGCGTGGCCTGCTATGTTTGGATAACCCCTGAGCCGGATTCTGCCGGCAATCCCGTTTCCGGGCGGCCTGCCCGGCACACCCTCTCTCCTCCGGTTGAGCACTGCGTCGGGAGGGGGTTCTTTTTGGTATGATTTCCCGATGTCCCGTCAGGAAAATCCGCCCCGCCCATGAGCGATCAGCCGGATCTGGAAGCGGTGTTGCGCTCCCGGACGCCCATCGTCGCCCTTGAGACCCGCGAGGAACGCCGTGCCCTGGATTTGTTGCGCCAGCTCGCCAACCGCCTGCCCTGGCCGGTGTACAAGTGGACCGTCACCGAGGGTCTGACCTCGCTGGCCTTCGATTTCGCCCTCGAGGGCCGGCACACGGATCCGGTCGCCATCCTGCGCCACATCCGTGACGCGGCCCGGCCCGGCGTCTACGTGCTGGTGGACTTCCATCCCTTCCTCGACGATCCGGTCAACGTGCGCCTGCTCAAGGACATCGCCCTGCGTTACGACACCAACCCCCGCACCGTGGTGCTGCTCAGCCACGCGCTGGCCCTGCCGGCCGAGCTGGACAACCACGCCACGCTCTTCCACCTGCAGTTGCCGGATCGGCAGACCCGCCGGCGCATCGTCCTCGACGAGGCTCGCCGCTGGAAGGCCGAGAAGGGCCGCAAGGTGGGCGCCGATCGGGAGGCCCTGGAGCGGCTGATCGACAACCTCTCGGGACTCACCGCCGCCGAGGTGCGGCGCCTGGCCCACAAGGCCATCTTCGACGACGGGGTGATCGACGCCCACGACCTGCCCCGCCTGATGCAGGCCAAGTACGAGCTGATCAACCAGGATGGGGTGCTGCACTTCGAATACGCAACGGAGCGCTTCGCCGACATCGGCGGCTTTTCCCGCTTGCGCGAATGGCTGGAGCGCCGGCGCAGCGCCTTCCACGATCCGCGCCCGGAACTCGACGTGCCCCGGGGGATCCTGCTGCTGGGCGTGCAGGGCTGCGGCAAGAGCCTGGCGGCGCGCGCCGTGGCGGGGATCTGGGGCATTCCCCTGCTGCGGCTCGATTTCGCCACCCTCTACAACAAGTATCACGGCGAGACCGAACGCAACCTGCGCAAGGCGCTCCGGGCCGCCGAGGCCATGGCGCCCTGCGTGCTGTGGATCGACGAGATCGAAAAGGGCCTGTCCACGTCCGACAACGATGCCGGCACCTCGCGGCGGATCCTGGGCACCCTGCTGACCTGGATGGCGGAGCAGGCGAAAGGGGTGTTTCTGGTGGCCACCGCCAACGACATTCAGGCGCTGCCGCCGGAGCTGATCCGCAAGGGACGCCTCGACGAGATCTTCTTCGTCGATCTGCCCGACCGGGCAGCACGCAAGCACATCTTCGACATCCACCTGCGCAAACGGGGGGCCGATCCCCTGCACTTCAGCACCGGCGAACTGGCGCGGGAAACGGAAGGCTTTTCCGGCGCCGAGATCGAACAGCTGGTGGTGTCGGCCCTGTATGCCGCCCATGCCCGCCAGGCGCCGCTGCGCGATGCCGATTTGCGCGCAGAGATCGCCCGTACCCGTCCCCTGTCGGTGGTGATGGCCGAGAAGGTCGCGGCCCTGCGCGAATGGGCCCGCGAGCGCACGGTGGCGGTGGATTGACCGCCGCCCCTGCCCGGCGGATCCGGCGGCAGAGAGACGGGAATCCGCACCCGCTGTGCTAATATCGGTCCAGTCCCACGACCAGGAAGGTACCCGCGCAGTCCATGGCCCGCATCTTCTGCAAGTACCATCCCGACGTACCGGCCCGCTGGATTTGCCGGGCCTGCCAGATCCCCTTCTGCAGCCGGTGCATCCCGCAGGCCGGAGAGGGCCCGCCCGCCTGTCCGGTCTGCCACCAGGCCGTGGAGTCCCTCGGCGCGGGGAACGTCATCGAACCGTTCTGGCAACGCCTGCCCGCCATCTTCGCCTGGCCGCTGCAACGGATCCCGCTGCTGTTCATGCTGGCCCTCAGTGGCCTGGGCCTGCTGGTGGCCTTTCTCCTGGGCGACTCCCTGTTCGGCTGGCTGCTCGGCAACGTGGTGCTCTATGCCGTGTTTCTCAAGTATGCCTACGTGGTGCTCGAGAACACCGCCCAGGGGCACCTGGATCCGGAGCCGATCACCTGGAACACCATTGCCGAGGAACTGGAACTGCCCTTCAAGCAGTTGTTCATCCTGTTCCTGATCGGCGCCATCAACAACAGCCTGTATCGGACCGGTGGCGGGGGCCTGATGCTGGCAGGGATGTTTCTCACCGCCCTGTTGTTGCCGGCCAGCATCATGGTGCTGGCCATCGAGCGCCGCCTGCTGGCGGCCATCAATCCGATCATCCTGATCGACGTGATGCGCCGGATCGGCATGCCCTATCTGCTGCTCTGGCTGTTCCTGTTCCTGCTGATCAGCGGCCTCAACGAGACGAGCGCCTATCTCTATCACTATCTGCCGGTGGCCTTCGCCATGCCCCTGGACGGCCTGCTGGGCAACTACGTGACCCTGGTGGTGTTCCAGCTTCTGGGCTATACCCTCTACCAGTATCACGAGGCGCTGGGATTCCCCGTCACGGCCGAGGAGACGGCACCGGCCGCGTCTGCCGCGGCCGAGGCGGCCGACGAACCGCTGCGCGAGGTGGAGATCCTGTTTCACGAAGGCAGGCTGGAGGAAGCCCGGGCCCGCCTGCAGGCGCTCATTGAGCAGGCGCCGGGCAACATGGCCTGCCGGGAGCGGCTGCACCGCCTGTTGCTCAACCAGCAGGACATTCCCGGCCTGCGCCAGCACAGCGCGGAATATGTTTCGCGCCTGCTGCTGCACGGCAAGCCCTCGGAGGCGCTGCGCGTGTTCACCGAAGCCTACCGGGTGGATCGGGAATTCAAGTTCGGAGATGCCAAACAGCGCCATCGCATGGCCGAACTGCTGGCCAACAACGGTCAGGATCGGGCCGCCCTGGCCCTGCTCAACAACCTGCACCGGGATTTTCCCCAGTATGCCGGCGTGCCCGACGCCTACCGGCTGGTGGCCCGCCTGCTGTCCGAGAAGTTCAACCAGGACGAACGGGCCCGCCAGGTGCTCGACTTCATCGAGCAGCGCTATCCCGACTATCCCCACCTCGACGAAGTGCGTGCCTACCGGCAGGTGATCGAACAGGTCGCCGCCCAGGGAAAGTGACACCCACGGGCGCCGGGTGAGCCGCGACAGGGATTACCCCGCTTTCGAGCCGCCTTCCATGGCGGCCTCACCCAGCCGCGCCTCGGGGCTGTCGGGGTATTTCTGGCGCAACAGTCGCAGATAGTGTTCGGCCTTCTGCCGCTGGTTGGCGCGGCGGAAGTGGGTGACCAGGGCCATCAGGCCTTCCGGGTTACGGCGGAAGTCGCCGAGGCGACGGGTCAGATGCACGATGATCTTCTCGGCCTCCTCGAGAAAGCCGCGGGCGGCGAAGCGCAGGGCCAGGTTCATCATCTCCTCGGGGCTCAGGCGCACCCGGGGCTGGACTCGCCGCACATAGTCCACGAAGGTTTCGTGCTGCAGTTTCACCGTGACCGGATCGGCCGCGGGCAGGGTGAGCAGGCGCCGGGCGGCCGCATGGATTTCGTCATCGTCCGGCTGAAGTTTGGCCACGTTGTAACGCTGGATCATCAGGTTCACGTTGTCCGGCTGTTCCGCCGCCAGTTCGCGGAAGATGTGGCGGGCGCGGGCGGCATCCATGCGCGACAGCGCGGCCAGCCCTTCCGCGTATCGTTCATCGAAACGGCGCTGCCGGTCTTCCTCGTCCAGGTAGTCGAGATCGATCACCGGTGCGCCCCAGCGGCGCAGGGCCAGGGCAAACAGGGTACCGCCGAGAAGACCGCCGATGTGGGCCAGGTTGTTCACGTTGCTGGGCGCGAACAGGTATTCGTAGAGCTGATAGATCAGCCACACCGGCAGCAGGATGATGGCCGGCGCCCGGAAATAGCCGAAGTAGAACAGCAGGGTGTAGAAGAAACGGATCTTGCGCAACCCGAACAGCACCACGTACATTCCCGACAGACCGAAGATGGCGCCGGAGGCGCCCAGCGCCAACTGTCCCGAATCGGGTTCGGCCAGCAGGTAGAGCCCGCTGGCGAACAGGCCCGAGAGCAGATAGCCCGCCAGGTAGAGCCCGCGCCCGAGTACCGCTTCCACCACGTAACCGAACAGGAACAGGAAGATCATGTTGCCCAGCAGGTGGTCGAAGCCGCCGTGCAGGAACATGGAGGTGAAGGCCGTCAGCAGCGAGGGGCGGATGTTCACCTGGGCGAAGCGGTAGGTGGTGGAGGCATTCAGCCGCGCCTCGAAGTCGGCGCGCAGGCGGCGCCAGCGTGCGTAGTGGGGCGAGCCGGGCGTGATGATCCTGCCGGCGGAAAGGCGCTGCATGAAGGGCCCGTCGTGGATCATGGTCTCGGCCAGGGCGCGCTCGAAGTCGCTGCCCTGCTCGTCCAGGTAGAGCCGCAGGGCAGGATACTGGGTCGGGTTGTCGGGATCGTCGAGGTAGTGGCGGTAGGCCGGCAGCTCGATCTCGGGCAGAGCGGTGCTGAAGTAGTAGTCGAACGCCTCGTGCTCCACCTGGGCGTCGTCGAGCTGGGCGCCGAAATAGACCAGCACGTTGATCAGGATCAACGCCAGGGTGACGACGGGGGGGCGACGCCAGTCGGGACGGCGGGCGAGCGGGACGATCATGGTTGGGCCGGTGTCGTGGAACAGGGCAATGGTAGCGGCCGCCACCCCCCCGGACAAGGGCGGATCGCGAAATGCATTCGGCAAACTGTGAAGGATTTCCTGTGCGCCGGGCAGATGGCGACGGAAGATGTGGATCCTTCATCGCTCGAACCACCGCCCGGGAGGGTGCCATGCCAGGGAATCGCGACATGCTCGATGCCGCCCGCGAGGCCATCGACGCCCATCACACCTTCGGCCAGCTCCTCAGCGCCGAGGAGAAGCAGTATCTGCTCGACCACGGCCGGGTGCGCAGTGCGGCCGCGGGCGAGGAGATCTGTGCCCGCCATCAGGTGGACAGCCGGGTCTACATCCTGGTGATGGGGGAGGTGGAGGTGCGCGAAGGGCATGCCCGGGATCGCCTGCTCGCCCGCCTCGGACCCGGCGAGATCTTCGGCGAAATCGCCGCCCTCTACCGCCTGCCGCGGATCTCGCGGATCGTGGTCAGCCGTCAGGCGGTGCTGCTGGAATTGCCGGGCGAGATTTTCGAACGGGTGGTGAATGCCCGTGCGCCCCTGCGCCATGCCCTGATTGCCCGCTATCGCCAGCGTCTCGGCGAGACGTCCATCCGCAGCGTGCCGCCCTTCCAGGCCCTCCCCGAGACGGCCCTGCGCGCCTTGGTGGACGTGACTTCGCTCGTGAGCTTCCCGGCCGGCACGGTGATCGTCCACGAGCGGGAGCCCGGAGATGCCCTCTATGTGCTGATCTACGGCAGCGCCCGGGTCAGCCATCAGCTCACCGGCGAACGGCTGAACGTGGCCCTGCTGCAGGGCGGGGACTATTTCGGCGAATGGTCGCTGATGACCGGCGCGCCGCGGGCCGCCACCGTCGAGGCGGTGACCCGGGTGGAGACCTTGCGCATCGAATGCCAGGACTTTCTGGCCTTCATCCAGGCCCATCCCGAGATCCGCGAGCGGCTCGATCTGATCGCCCACAACCGGGTGGCACAGGCCGCCCCCTGAGTCCCGGCCAAGCCGGTTTTCTCGCTGGCACGATTCTGGCAATATTCCCCCACTGACGATCGGGGGCGTCGGATTTCCGACGCACCCCATTCACGATCCCCCACTCACACGGGATCCGCTAGCACGGGAGAGACGGAATCATGGCACGCAAACTGGCATTGGTGTTCACGGCGCTGGGACTGCTCGCAGGGCCCGCCCGGGCCGACATCCTCAATATCCAGCTGGGTGGCGATTATGCGCGGATCCGCTACGTCAACGAAACCCTGGCCCAGAGCGTAGGCCGCATGGAGCTGGACATGGGCTATCTCTACTCCACCCGCAACACCACCTCGGACTATCTGCTGCACGTGGGCGCGCAGGTGCGGGGCGAAAGCCTGGATGCGCCGATCATCGTTTCGGTGGGGATGCGCCTGTACTATGGCCAGGCGGCCGACTCGACGGTCGGCGGCTTCGGGATCGGGGCGGGCGCGGAGATGATGCCCGAATCCTGGAACGGTTTCGGGTTCGGCGTCTATGGCTATTTCGTGCCCCAGGTGGTTTCCTTTGCCGATGCGGACGGCCTCAGTGAACTGGGGGCGACCTTCAATTTCCAGATCACCGAACAGGCCATGGTCCAGGTGGGCATCCAGCGGGTGGCCGTGGACGTGTCGCGCAACAACCTCGGCAGCTACACGGTGGACGACGGGATCTACATCGGCCTGAACATGCTGTTCTGAGCGAGCCGCCCGCGGCAGGGCGGGCGGCGATTGCCGGTTCAGGAGGCGATCAACACTTCCTTCAGTTCGGTGAAGGTTTCCGCGCGGCCGTTGCTGTCTTCGAGCGGCATGCCCAGCTGCTTGCTGATCTGGGTGCAGGAGAAGATGCCGCGAATGGTCATGCCCGTCTCGATGCGCTCGACCACCAGGGCGTGACGCCGGCCCTGGCTCTTGAGGGTCTCGGCCACATCGCCCACCCGAGCCCGTTCCACGTCACGCAGATCCAGCACGTCCAGATCCGGCTGGGCGATCATGATGTCCGCCACGGAGAGCTCCTGGACGGGCATGTTGAGCTTGCGGGCGTGCAGCATCGGTTTCTCGCCCAGCAGATCGGTCGAGGTGATGATGCCCACCACCTGCCGGCCATCGTCCACCACCAGCAGCAGGCGGACCCGGGCGGTGATCATGGTCTGGTTGGCCTCGGCGAGGCTGGCCGAGGGGCTGATGGTCACGGCCGGAACCTTGGTCAGATCGGTCATGACCGACAGGGCCGGCGAATCGAGCTGAACCAGTTCGGGCAGATCGGCATCGGGGCGCTGGTAGCCGCTGCCCGGTTCGAGGGCCAGGCTGGGCAGGGGGGAATAGTTCGGGCTCATGACATCGTCTCCTCTACGGCGGTTTCGACCCAGTATTAAACCAATTCCAGCACCCCGACAAATAAAAAGCCTCAATGCCCCCATCCATACACGGCATCTGTTTCGATCTTTTCAATACCCTGGTCAATGTCGGGCGGGTGCCCCTCGAGGTGGGCGGTTACACGGCCGACATCCTGGGGGTGGATCGCGAACGCTGGCGGGCCGCCTGTTTCGGCGAACAGCACGAGATCCGCCGGCCCTCAGATGCCTTCGAGAACCTGCGCCGCATGGCTCATGCCCTGGACCCGACAATCCCGGAAAACCGGATCCGGCAGGCGGTGGAACACCGGCAGCGGCGCTTCGATCATGCCCTGCGCCACGTGCCGGAGACGGTGCTGACGGTCCTGGACGCGTTGCGCCGCGAAGGCCGGCGCCTGGCGCTGGTGTCCAACGCTTCCACCGCGGAGGTGCGGGCCTGGGCGGATTCGCCCCTGGCGCCGCTGTTCGATGCGGTGGTCTTCAGTTGCGAATGCGGCGCGGCCAAGCCCGAGCCCGGCATCTACCGGCAGGCACTCGCGGCGCTGGCGCTGGAGGCCCCGGCCTGTCTGTTCGTGGGCGATGGCGGCAGCCAGGAACACCGGGGCGCCCATGAAGCGGGCCTGCATCCCCTGTGGCTCACGGAACACGTGACGCCGGCGCGGCAGGCGCGGCTGGCCGCGGAGTTGGCCCCCTGGATTCGGGGCCGCATCGAACGGCTCGGGGACTTGCCGGCGTGGCTCTCGGCGTATGCCGGCTGAATGGCCGCACCGAATTCACGAGCACTCCCGGTTTTCGCGCTTGCCACGGGTGAAAATGACGCAGTCCGGTTCAAGCACAGCGGCGCCGGTATAACTCACTGCACCTGCATCGGATCCGCCCTTGAGGCTGGGGAAACCTTTCGTGACACGCCGTGGATACATCCCTGTAGGCTCGACGGCCGCAGTCGCTTCGGGCATCCTGCCCTCACGCGACACTTGTCCGTCCTGGACATCGTCCCTGCGGCCGACGGTCACGAAAGGTTTCCCCAGCCTCAAGGGCTCAGTGCTCACCCGGAACACGATAAAGCCCACAGCATAACAAGCCGGCGCCGCTGTGCTTGAACCGGACTGCGATACGGCATGACCCCGTCAATGGGGTGGAATCCTCCCCTGCGGCAGCAAACCGCGCGGGCATGAAAAAGGCCGGCAATGCCGGCCTTTTTCATGGACAAGATGGCGAACCGGATCAGTTCGCCATGTCCTTGAGGGCCTTGAGCGGCTGCACCTTGACCACGGTGCGGGCCGGCTTGGCCTTGAAGATGGTCTCTTCCCCGGTGAAGGGGTTGATGCCCTTGCGGGCCCGGGTGGCGGGCTTGCGCACGGTCTTGATCTTCATGAGGCCGGGAATGGTGAACACGCCGGCGGCGTTCTTGCGCACGTGACCATGGATGATTTCGGCCAGGGCGTCGAACACGGCGGCCACGTCCTTCTTCTTGAGCTCCGTCTTCTCGGCGATGGCGTTGAAGAGCATGGTCTTGGTGTAGGGCTCCTTGATGGCCCGCACGGTGGTCTTCCTTACGGCCGCCTTCTTGCGTGCGGCGGTTTTCTTCTTGGCAACCTTCTTTTTGGCTTTTTTGCGAACGGCCATGATGTCTCCTGCGTTGATTGTCGGACAAGAATTTCCGATACAATAGCACAATCCAAACGGATTTGAAGCTGCTATACAGGCATTTCCCGTCCATTTTGCCTTCGAGGCCCGTTCCGTTTCCGGAGATCGCTCGCGTGTCGAATCCCCTCTGCTGGCACGATGCCGGCCCCGCCGCCGACCTGTCCGACCCCGGGACCCGGGCCTTTTCGCTGACCTGCGGGGACGCGGAACTGGCCGGTTTCCTGGTCCGCCGGCACGGCGAACTGCGGGCCTTTCGCAATCGCTGTCCCCATACCGGCGTGGAGCTGAACTGGGGCGGTGACGCCTTCCTCGACCTCTCGCAGCGTTTCGTGCTGTGCAGCATGCACGGCGCGCTGTTCCGGCCGGAAGACGGCCTGTGCGTGCACGGTCCCTGTCTGGGGCAGCGCCTCGAGCCCCTGCCGGTGCGGGTCCGGGCCGGTCGGATCGAGGTGGCCTGCCCGGCGGGGCGGTGAGGTTCCCTCTCCCGGCTAAAGTCCGGGCGCCACGGGCCGATACGGTTTCCAGTACCCGAGCCTGTCGAGGTGGCCCATGTCCCGCAAACCGATTCTCGCCGGCCTGTGCCTGCTGGCGTCGCTGGCCGGCGCCGAGGCCGTGATGGCCGAGCAGGTCTATGTCTCCGATACGTTGCGCGTGGGCGTGCGTCCCGAACCCGGCAACCGCACCGCGCCGGTGGACGTGGTGCTCAGCGGCATGCGCCTGGAGGTGCTCGAGCGCCGCGAGGGCTACCTGCGAGTGCGCACCGAAAAGGGCACCACGGGCTGGGTGCGCGAGGCCTACGTGGTCGCCTCGCCGCCGGCCACCGTGCGCCTGCAGACCCTGCAGGCCGAAAAGGCCGCGCTGGCCCGGCGCCTGGCCGAGGCCGAGGCCGCGGCGCAGGCGCTGGAGAAGGCCAACCGGCAGCTCGTGCGCCGCGTCGACGATCTCACCGCCGAATGCTCGCGGCTGATCCGCGAACAGGCTCGCCTGCAGGCCGCCGTGCCCGAACCGCGCCCCTTCAGCGCCACCTGGATGTGGTGGCTGCTCGGCATCGCGGCCGTGGCCACGGCCGGCTTCTTCACCGGGATCAGCTGGTACCGCCAGTCGGTGATGCGTCGCCTGGGCGGTTTGCGGGTCTGAGCATGTCTGTTTTCTGACGCAGGCCGGCTCAGGCGCAGCGGAGCCGGCAATTTAGTCTGCATCGGATCCGCCCTTGAGGCCGGGTGTGCCTTTCGTGACACGCCGTGGATACATCCCTGTAGGCTCGACGGCCGCATCCCTGCGGCCGACGGTCACGAAAGGCACACCCGGCCTCAAGGGCTCAGTACTTGCGCTGAACAAATACATCGGTCGTGTATCCGGATCCGCTGCGCCTGAGCCGGCCTGCGGTTTCATTCGCCAAAGCCCTTGACCATCGCCTCCAGCACGTCGCCGGCCTCGAGCACGTCGTCCATGGCCAGGTAGAGTTCCTCCTCGGGCAGTTCCAGTTTGTCGAGCAGTTGCGGATCCGGTTCGTCGCTGGCGGCGTCCGACATGTTGTGCGAGCGCAGGAGCTGATCGGTGACCTGCACCAGCCAGACCGCCGCCGGGTAATCGCCCCGGTAGTCGGGGTTGTGGTGTTCGCCCGTCACCGCGTGCAGGATGGGGGGCATCTGCCAGGCCTGCATGAGGCGGGCGCCGAGTTCGGCGTGGGTGAGGCCCAGCAGCCGGTTTTCCAGTTCCACGGGCGGCACTTCGGGCTTGGCCAGCAGGGCCTTGTTGAGCCAGAAGTATTCGGTCTCGAACAGGGAGGCCAGCACCAGCTGGCCGATGTTGTGCAGGAGGCCGCACAGCCAGGCATTGCCCGGCTGCAGGCCCCAGGGGCGGCCATGGCGGCTGGCCAGCTTCTGCATCAGCGCGGCGCTGAACAGGGCGTTGTGCCAGAACCCGGCCAGGCTCAGGGGGCCGACGCCGGGCAGGCGGAAGGCCCGGCTCAGGGCCTTGCCCAGGGCCAGGTTGAGCACGTTCTCGAAACCCAGCACGCGGAAGATGGCATCGTCCAGGCTGTCCACGTCGTGCTGGCCGTAGAGCGGCGAGTTGGCGTAGCGGATGATCAGCGCCGCCAGGCCGGGATCGAGGCGTACCACGTCCACCAGTTGTTCGACGGTGGCATCGGGATCGTCGCGCAGATCCAGCAGGCGGCGGGCCAGTTGCGGAATGACCGGGAGGGCATCGAGTTCGGCAACCCGAGCGCGAATGTCCAGGCGCGGGGTGCTGTCGTCCAGTGGTTCCGTTTGGGGCATGACTGTTCCCTGACGAGTAAGTGATTCCATGGCATCGCCGTCAAAGTGAGAACCGGTTAACAGTTTCACTGACGTGATGTTCGACACCATTCAAATCGTCCCTTCTGCCTTCAACTTTAGCTATAGTGGTGAGAAAAGCCACCCGGTAGACATTTTTCCATCGAACGGTCGCCATGCCCCAACGCCGAAAGACTCATATCGACCTCGAGCGGTTGCGAAATCTCGAACCGGTCTCCACGCTGTCGGAGGAACGCCTGCAGGAACTGTTGCCGTTGACCGACGTGGAGCAGGTGCCCCTGGGCGGCAGTCTGTTCCGGGAAGGGGATCTCGACAACCAGACGCTTTACCTGCTGGCTGGCGACGTGCAACTGAGTTCGTCCAATGGCCGCATCGATCGGATCGTGACCGCCCGCGATCCGGAAGCCCGGTTTCCGCTCGACGATAGCCAACCCCGCCAGGCCACGGCCGTGGCCCTGACCCGGGTCGAGGTGATGCGCATCGACAACAACGTACTCGACTACATGATGACCTGGGATCAGCTCGCCAGCGCCGCGCCCTCACCCGCGGAATCCACGGAAGTGGCCGGCGCGGAAACCGCAGCAACGCAAGCGCAGGCCGCCACCGCCGAGGCGGCAGAGGCGCCGTCGGGAGAATCCGCCGAACCGGGCGCGGATTCGGGGCAGACAGAGGCCGTCCCGCCAGCGGCGCAGTCAGCGGCGGGAGACGGGAGCTGGATCCGCAAGATGCGCCACATCATGGCCTTCAAGTCCATGCCACCGGCAAACATCCGGCGCCTGCTGCAGCGCATGGAGAGCGTGGAAGTGAAGGCCGGCGAGCGGATCATCGAACAGGGCGAAGAAGGGGACTATTACTACGTGCTCACCGAGGGCGAGGCGAAGGTCACGCGCACCGTGGAACTGGCCACCCTGCAACCCGGCATCGGCTTCGGCGAGGAAGCCCTGATCGCCGGGGGGCAGCGCAACGCCTCGGTGACCATGCTCACCGACGGGGTGGTGATGCGCCTCTCCAAGGCGGATTTCGACGAACTGCTGCGCGAACCCATGCTGCAGCGGCTGTCCCCGGAAGAGGCCAGGGTGGCGGTGGCCGGCGGCGCCCGCTGGCTGGACGTGCGCCATGCCCGCGAATATCACCACGCCCACCTGCCGAAGGCCGTCAACATCCCCCTGCACGAGTTGCGCCTGCGCCTCGACGAACTGGACCGCGACACCGCCTGGATCTGCTATTGCGGCACCGGCCGCCGCAGCTCCGCCGCTGCCTTCCTCCTGGCCCAGAAGGGCTACCGCGCCAGCGTGCTCAACGGCGGCGTGCGCGTCATTGCGCAGGAACTGGTTGCGGGGGACGGGTAGCGGGGAAATCCCCGCCTTTCCCCGCTACCCGCCACCCGCCCCAGCCACCCACTTATCCTGGCGGCCAGTGCATCTGCCGCCCCGCCAGCAGGTGCAGATGGATGTGGAACACCGTCTGCCCCCCGTCGCGGTTGCAGTTCATCACCACCCGGTAGCCGTCCTTGGCCACGCCCAGCTCCTTCGCCAGGTGCCGGGCCGTCAGCAGCAGCCGGCCGAGCACCTCGGTGTCGTCGTCCTCCGCGTCGTTGAGGGTGGCGATGTGCCGGCGCGGAATCACCAGCAGGTGATGCGTCGCCTGCGGATGGATGTCCCGGAAGGCCACCACGTGGGTATCCTCGTAGACGATCTCCGCATCGATTTCCTTGTTCGCGATCTTGCAGAACAGGCAGGGCATGCGCCGTTCCTCCATTCAATGGATCATGTCCGCTAGCGTAGCGGGAATGGCCGGGCGGGCCAAGGGGCTGTGAGGGGGTAGTGGAAGGAACGCGGAGGGCGCAGAGACGCAGAGATCGCAGAGGATGATTTTTGTGTTGGTGCATGGGCAAGCTGCAATACCTGCAGACACGTGCCACGGACCGGCAGGGTGCAAACGATGATTCGTTCTGTGTCAGGGCTTTGTTCCTGGGTCAGTCAACACCCTCTGCGCCCTCCGCGTTCCTTCCACCCCACCCGCTTACGGACTGGGATTCGGATGTGCCTGATGGATCCGTTCGATCCCTTCGAGCACGCTTTCGGGCAATTCCAGATCGATGCTGGCGATGTTGGCCCGCAACTGGTCCAGGGTGGTGGCGCCGATCAGGGTGCTGGTGAGGAAGGGGCGGTCGTGGACGAAGGCCAGGGCCATCTGCGCCGGCTCGAGGCCGTGGTCGCGGGCCAGTTGCACATAGGCTTCGGTGGCGGCCTCGGCCTGGGGGCTGGAATAGCGGGTGTAGTCGGGCCAGCGGGTGATCCGGGCGCCTTTGGGCCGGGCGCCGTGCAGGTATTTGCCGGAGAGCACGCCGAAGCCCAGCGGCGAGTAGGCCAGCAGGCCGCAGCGTTCGCGCACGGACACTTCGGCCAGGCCGATCTCGTAAGTGCGGTTGAGCAGGCTGTAGGGATTCTGCACGCTCACCACCCGCGGCAGGTCGAGCTGCTCGGCCGCGGCGAGAAACCGCATCACCCCCCACGGGGTCTCGTTGGACAGGCCGATGAAGCGGATCTTGCCGGCCTGCACCTGTTCGGCCAGGGCCGCCAGGGTCTCGGCGAAGGGTGTGAAGTCCGCGTCGGCCTCCGGCGTGTAACCGAGCTTGCCGAAGAAGTTGGTCTTCCGCTCCGGCCAGTGCAGCTGGTAGAGATCGATGCGGTCGGTCTGCAGGCGGCGCAGGCTGCCTTCCAGGGCCGCGCGGATGTGCGCCCGTCCGTAGCGGGTGCGTCCGCCGCGGATGTGATCCACCCAGCCTTCGCCCGGCCCGGCGATCTTGCTGGCCAGCACGATTTTCTCCCGCGCGCCCCGCGCCTTCAGCCAGCGGCCGATGATGCGTTCGGTGGCGCCGCAGGTCTCCGGGCGCGGCGGAATGGCGTACAGCTCCGCCGTATCGAACAGGTTCACCCCCTGGGCCAGCGCATAATCCATCTGCGCGAAGGCCTCGGCCTCGGTGTTCTGCTCGCCGAAGGTCATGGTGCCCAGACCGATGACGGAGACGTCGATGTCTGTGTGACCCAGCTTGCGATATTTCATGCGGACTCCTGCATTATGTCTGTAGCGGGTGTGGTGGAAGGAACGCAGAGGGCGCAGAGACGCAGAGATCGCAGAGGGCGCAGAGTTTT
>Ga0256841_1000158_pt1 | contig 75422 bp, 67 predicted proteins | sample 356308metaG_FD_185971 | JGI IMG/M metagenome (GOLD analysis project Ga0256841, IMG submission 185971) | Hydrothermal vent microbial communities from Mid Atlantic Ridge, Atlantic Ocean - 356-308 | ecosystem: Environmental > Aquatic > Marine > Hydrothermal vents | place: Atlantic Ocean: Mid... | reverse complement strand
CGCTCGCATCGCAGCGACACCTTCCAGCCGCTGTTCAAGCGGGTGCTGGAACTGTGCGAGAACGGCAACGAGGAGATCGCCTACGAAATGCTGTGGTCCGGCAAGGCCTACAGTGCTGAAGAGGCGAGGGCGGCGCGCGAGGCCAAGGAGAAATACCGGGCCGCCTAAATCGAAATCAATGAATCAATGGGGTCAGACTCGATTGAACCAAGAACCAAGGTTCAATCGAGGCTGACCCCATTGATTCCTGTCCCCCAGGCGACCCACCTTGCCGGGCAGACGTATTTTACCCTGCAAATTTGTGGGAAAAGCCAAGGCTTCTCCCTGTTTCGATCGGCTCGCATCTGCGCAAATTTGGTCTAAGCTGACTTGGCGGGCTGACGGTTCATCGCGAGCAGAGGATCAGGTTCGTGGTCGCATGCGGATGGCCGGGTGCGCGGTAGCGGGGCGCAGGCGGCCTGCCCGGCGGGCACGGCGACGGTGAACCCGAGGTCATGGTCTGTTACGCAATAACCAAAGGAGAGCGGGCTGATGATCACCTACAATCCCATCGCGGATCTGTCTTCCTTCATCCCCCCCATCGCCATGCAGATCTATATCGTCGCCATGGTGATCCTCGTGATCGGCGGCACCATCCTCGACACCCTGCACAAGAAGAGCGCGAAGTATTTCTTTGCCTCCGCCCGCGAGGCGGAGGCCCGGGCCAGGCGTCCGCTGGGCAGCGCCGAGAAGGTCTCCATCGCGGTCAAGACGGCGCTGCACGACGTGGCCGCCTCCGGCGAGTTCTGCAATACACGCCGTCGCGTGGCCCATTTGTTGACCATGTACGGCTTCATCTTCTTCGTGCTGGCGACCGCAGTACTGGTGTTCGCCTATCCCACCCCGCAGACGCCGGCGCCGGCCTACGTGCCCCTGTTGTGGCACCTGGGTGCACTCATGGTCTGCATCGGCGGCTACTGGTTCTGGTTCAGGATCCGGGTGGACGTCGCCGCCGAGGGCCATCCCTGGTACCGCGTCGTGCGCGCCGACCTGTTCATTCTCTCACTGCTCGCGACCAACACCTTCGCGCTGATCTGGTCCGTCCTGCAATGGGCCGGCGCCGGTACCTGGGCGACGGCGTTCTTCTGGCTGTTCGTCCTGTCGGCCACGGTGCTGTTCGGCACCGTGCTGTGGTCGAAGTTCGCGCACATGTTCTTCAAGCCGGCCGCGGCCTACCAGCGGCGGGTGGCCGAGGCCAACGGCTATCTCGACGACCTGCCGCCGCCGGCCGACGAGCCGGCGCAGTACGGCCTCGGCATCAACCGCGAACTGCCGCGGCATTACTGAACGGATCACCGGTCCCGGGGTGGCCGACCGCTCCGACGGACCCAGACACCGCAACCACGGGAGAACAGAGATGCCAACATTCGTGTACATGACGCGCTGTGACGGCTGCGGACACTGCGTGGACATCTGTCCCTCCGATATCATGCACATCGACCCCACCTACCGACGGGCGCTCAACATCGAGCCGAACATGTGCTGGGAATGCTACTCCTGCGTCAAGGCCTGCCCCCAGAACGCCATCGACTGCCGCGGCTATGCCGACTTTGCGCCGCTGGGGCACAGCGTGCGGGTGCGCCGCGAGGAGGAGAAGGGCACCATCTCCTGGAAGATCCGCTTCCGGGACGGTCGGGAGAAGAACTTCGTCTCCCCGATCACCACCAAGCCCTGGGGCCAGGCCATCGAGCGGCTCGCGGACCTGCCGGCGCCAAGCCAGGCGGAGATCAAGTCCCCGCTTCTGTGCTTCGAGCCCGACGCCCTGCTGGTCGATGGCGGGCTGCCCGCCGTTTCCAAGGACAAGTTCAAACAGGGGGTGTACTACTGATGGCCTTCAACACCGTTCACGAAGACTGCGACATCCTGGTCGTGGGGGGCGGCATGGGCGGTTGCGGGGCGGCCTTCGAGGCCCGCTACTGGGGCCGTGACCTGCGTATCCTCGTCGCCGAGAAAGCGAACATCGACCGCAGCGGCGCGGTCGCGCAGGGCCTGTACGCCATCAACTGCTACATGGGCATGCGCTGGGGCGAGAACCAGCCCGAGGACCACGTCCGCTACGCACGAAACGACCTGATGGGCATGGTGCGCGAGGACCTGGCCTACGACATGGCGCGCCATGTCGACTCGGCGGTGCACAAGTTCGAGGAGTGGGGCCTGCCGCTGATGCGCAACCCGGAGACCGGCCGCTACCAGCGCGAGGGCAAGTGGCAGATCATGATCCACGGCGAGAGCTACAAGCCGATCGTCGCCGAGGCCGCGCGCAAGTCGGTGGACAAGATCTACAACCGCATCATGGTCACCCACCTGCTGATGGACGAGAACCATCCGAACCGGGTCGGCGGCGCCATCGGCTTCAACGTGCGCACCGGTGACCTGCACGTGTTCAAGGCCAGGGCAGTCATCGTGGGCGCGGGCGGCGCCTCGCACATCTTCAAGCCGCGTTCGGTCGGCGAGGGCATGGGCCGTACCTGGTATGCGCCCTGGAGCAGCGCCTCGGCCTACGCGCTGCCGATCATGGCCGGCGCCAAGATGACCCAGATGGAGAACCGCATCGTCCTGTGCCGGTTCAAGGACGGCTACGGGCCCGTGGGTGCCTATTTCCTGCACCTCAAGACCTACACCCAGAATGCCTACGGCGAGGAGTACGAGTCGAAGTGGTACGATCACACCAAGGAACTCGTGGGCGAGTACATCGACCACCACCCCACGCCCACCTGCCTGCGCAACCACGCCTTCCTGCAGGAGGTGGCGGCCGGACGCGGGCCCATCCACATGGTGACCACGGAGGCCTTCCAGGATCCGCACAAGGAGACCGTGGGCTGGGAGAACTTCCTCGGAATGACGGTTGGTCAGGCCGTGGTCTGGGCCTCCCAGGACATCGATCCCAAGTACATCAACCCGGAACTGACCACCTCCGAACCCTATGTCATGGGCTCGCACGCCACCTGCTCCGGCGCCTGGGCCAGCGGACCCGAGGACGTCTCCCCGGATGAATACTTCTGGGGCTACAACCGCATGATGACCGTCGAGGGCCTGTTCGGCGCGGGCGACGCCCTGGGCGGCACCGCGCATGCCTTCTCCTCGGGCTCGTTCACCGAGGGGCGCCTCGCGGCCAAGGCCGCGGTGCAATACATACGCGATCACGCCCGCGACGAGGTGCGTATCTCCGATCAGCAGATCGACCGGTTGCGCAAGGAAATCTACAAGCCGCTGGAGACCTACCAGGTGTATCGCAACGAGATCGTAGCCGGCAGCGTGTCGCCACACTACATCCTTCCCCTGCATGGCCTGCAGCGCCTGGAGAAGATCATGGACGAGTATGTCGGCGGCATCAGCGTCAACTACATGACCAACGAGCCGCTGCTCAAGATGGGCCTGGAGAAACTGCGTATCCTGCAGGAAGACCTGGAATCGATCGGCGCCGAGGACCTGCACCAGCTGCAGCGCGCCTGGGAGCTGAAGCATCGCGCCATCGCCTCGGAGTGCGTGACCCAGCACACCCTGTTTCGCCGGGAGACGCGCTGGCCCGGCTACTACTACCGGGGCGACTTCATGAAGCTCGACGACGACAACTGGCACGTGCTGACGGTGTCGCGGCGCGACCCGGAGTCGGGCGAGTGGACGCTGGAGAAGGCGCCGGTCTACCACCTCATCGACTGAGGCGGCCGGATGCGCGGCGGTCCCTCGATGTTGCCCTTGCGATCCCGCAACGCCCCGGCTGCCGGAGGCACCGCCATGAACGCGGCACATCCGCTCGCACCAGACACCCGTCGCGAGTCACCGGACCCGGACGACGGCTACCTCGCCGAGCTGGCGGCGGCCAGCCGCCACCTGGGCGCGCCGCTGCCGGAGCTGCGGCGGTTGCTGGCGCCGATACGCGCCCGACAGATTCCCTTGCCGCAGGTCGCCGGTCTGCTGCGCCTGGGCTGGCAGCGGCTGTGCGAGCTGCGTGCACAACGGGCGGAAGTCCTGGCCCTCGCGGGATCGACGCAGGAGCTCGCAAGCTCGTGCGATGCGGCCTGGCGCGCGCTTGGGTCCGGCGACGGCTTTTCCCTCGAAGATGCGGATCGCGCCCTGGCGCGTGCAGAGGGGCTGGACACGCGAGGTGGCGCCAGCGCGGAACTGGCCGGGCGGCTGTGTGCCGCCCGGGCGCAGCTGGCCGCCGTGGCACTCGATTATCCGCGCGCCGCCGCCCGGTTTGCCGAGGCGGGCGCGACACCGGGCCTGAGTAGCACGCTGGTGCGCCGCTATTGCCTGGAACAGGCGCGCGCCTTGCAGGACCAGGGCCGCGAGTTCGTGGACGACACCGCGTTGGAGCAGGCCATCGACCTGTTACAGGGCCGTGGGATGTCGCTGTCGCCGCGCGACGAGGCGCCTGCGGCATGGGCCGAGGTGCTGGGCCGGCTGGGGAGCGCGCGGCTGACGCTGGGCCGGCGCCGCATGGGTACGCGCATGCTGGAGGAGGCGATCGAGGCCCTGGAGCAGGCGCTCGCGGTGCTGGACCGGCAGGCGCAGCCGCTGGCCCGGGCCAGGACCCGGCGGGCGCTGGGCGAGGCGCTGGGCCTCCTCGCCCAGCGCCAGGCGGACACCGGGATGCTGGAACGCGCGGCCGCGGTGCTGGAGAGCGCGCTGGCGGACTGCGATCGGCTACAGGCGCCGCACGAGTGGGCGCGCACCGGAAACGACCTGGGTACCGTACTGCTGGAGCTCGGGCGGCGCCAGAACGACAAGACCCTGCTCAAGCGGGCCAGCGAGGCCTACAGGCAGGTGCTGGAAGTCTGGACACGTGAACACGCCCCGCTGGCCTGGGCCGCCACCCTGGACAACCTGGGCACCGCGCTGCGCCTGCTCGGCGAGCACCGCAAGGGGCCGCGCACGCTGGAGCAGTCGGTGGCCGCCTACCGAAGCGCGCTCGCGGAACGGACCCGCGCCCGCGTTCCGGAGGCCTGGGCGCTGACCCGGAACAACCTGGGTGCCGCCCTGCACCGGCTCGGCGAACGCCAACAGGATCCGGACGCGCTGGCGGCCGCCATCGAGGCCTATGGACAGGCGCTCGCGGAACGGACCCGCGAGCGCGACCCCATGACCTGGGCCATGACCCTCGCCAACCAGGCCGCGGCGCGCAAGTCGCTGGCCGAGCTGCTGCAGAACGCTGAACTGGCCGGCGAGGCGCTGGCCGGGTTCCGGGCCGTGGCGGAAGTGTTCCGCGCGGCCTGCCATGCCCGGTACTACGAACTGGTCACCGAGCAGGTCGCCCTGACCACCAGTCTGGTACAGCGCCTGGCTGGGGTCCCCGCTTGTCCTGGTCAACCATAGTGTGATGCCGTACACATGGCGGGACGGGTTCTCTGGTAGACTGGAAGGCCAATGGAATGTCCAGGCGGGTCTGCGCCGATGCTGAAAAAATCCGGTCTCGTCCTTTCGATCGCTCTCGCATTGTTCCTGTTGCAAGGCTGCGGTGGCGGCTCATCGGGCAGCGGCAGCACCAGCTCGCCGGCTTTCAGTGTGGGCAACTGGTTCAAGCCGGCCGTGGCCACCACTTGGCAATGGCAGTTGCAGGGTACGGTGAACAGTGGCTATGACGTGGACCTCTACGATATCGACCTGTCCGACAGCCCGGCCAGCCTGATCGCCGACCTGCAGGCGGCCGGCAGGAGAGTCATCTGCTATTTCTCCGCTGGCAGCTATGAAGACTTCCGGCCCGATGCCGCGCAATTCCTGGCCAGCGACAAGGGCAATGCGCTGCAGGGGTTTGCCAACGAACAGTGGCTGGACATCCGCTCGGCAAATGTCCGCGCCATCATGCAGGCCCGGATCGAACTGGCGAGACAGAAGGGTTGTGACGGTATCGAGCCGGACAATGTCGACGGCTACACCAACAACACCGGCTTTCCCCTGAGCGCCGCCGACCAGTTGAGTTACAACCAGTTTCTGGCCGTGGAAGCACACACACGCGGATTGTCCGTTGGCCTGAAGAACGATATCGACCAGGCGGCCCAACTGGTGAACTATTTCGATTTCAGCATCAACGAGCAGTGTCACGAGTTCAACGAATGTGACATGCTTTCCGTCTTCATCAATGCCGGCAAGCCGGTGTTCAATGCGGAATATGCCAGCAATTTCGTCAATGACCCCGTGCAACGGCAGGCACTGTGTGCCGATGCACTGGCCCGTTCTTTCAGGACGCTGATACTTCCCCCCGCACTGGACGATTCCTTTCGTTTCAGTTGTGACCCTTAGCCCGGCAATGGCAGCATCGGGAGAGGTGCTGTCCCTTCCTGGAATCAATGGGGTCAGACACGATTGAACCACACCTGGTGGCATGCCGCAGCTTCCCTGCGATTCATTGAAACCAATCGAATCAATCGGGCCGAGCCCGACCCTGTTGATCTTGATCTCCAGATAGATCCTGTATACTATTGTCGTACAGCGCCGATTTGAAACAGATTGCGGGCGCTTTACAAGTACTGCTAAAGCGATGCAGAAGCAACACCCTGAAACCGCTTTGGCAGACGCTGGGCGGTTTTTTTGTGCCCGGGTTATATCGCCGATTTGAGTTCAGCTTGCAGGGCGATCCAGAAATTACTGCTAAAGCGAGCCTCCCTGAACATTTCGTGTGGGATGGCTCACGCCGTTCACGCGAACTGTCAGGAGGAAAAATGACCAATACCTCAGGCTCACACCCGTTCGACGGTGCCCAACAATACCGGTTTCAGGTCTGTCACCCAGCGTTATCGGAAGCCGATCCGTCATTCGTCGAATTCGCTGCTGAATCAACCTATCCACGTGCCATAAAAGCCTGTATTGCCCTTAATGAGGAGTTTGATCTGCCCTGGGTACAGATATCCCATGGCGGTTGGTCTCGAACCATCTATCGGGACGCGCTTTGGCTTACCCATTCAGGGATACTCATATCAAAGCGTCATTCCATCTTTCGTGAAGGAAGGCATGAGTCACAATTGCTGATCGATGAGCCGCTTTTGAAGAAAACTCCATTTGGATGGGGTTTCTATGGTTGTGATTCCGCCATGGATGGCATGGCGTTCAAATACATCGGCTGGCACCTGAATCCCATGTTATATAAATACTTTGAATGGCGCAGGTCGTTTGAATACCACCTGTTTGACAGACCACCTGATATACCGGACTGGCTGGATGCAGAGTACTTTGAATCTGAGCAGGCGATTGCAGTCTACGGTGAGAAAACACGTTCGAACAGGACTGGAGTAATGCAGATGAAAGACGACGATACCGAGCAACGTGGCAATGTGATTCCGTTTCCGGAGCCGTCCCCGCTGGTGGGCGAGCCTGGTTGTACCCTCCCAGCCTCAACCAAGGATACGGAAATGGTTGCGGTTCGGACGCCACTGGGCCGCAGATACGATCTCAGCGACCCCGAACAATTCCGGGAATACATGGCCGCCGAGATGCACATCGCGCTGCAGATTCAGGCTGCCTTCGGGAAGGAGGAAGCCAACGAATGGGTGAAGTTCCATCGTGCACAACTCCAGAGTGAAGATAGCTACAAACCGGAAGATGAGTAGCGACCCGGGGAATCTTGGGAATCTATGGGGTCAGACACAAATCAATCGGAATCAATCGAGTCTGGACCCATTGATCTAGAAGGGGTGATGATGGCCAGTACGCCGAAGCGGGGGTGGTCGAAGTAGTGGAGTTCACGGGTGCGCATGCGGCGGGATTCGGTGAGGCGGAACTGGGGGATTTCGAATTCGTCCAGGCCGGCGGCTTCCAGGTCGGCCAGGCCGGGGTGGAGTTGCAGGTTCAGGGCCAGGTGCAGGTAGCGGCCCAGGCTGACGGTGGCGGTGCCGCCGACCCAGGCGTGTTCGCCATCGCGGCCGGCGTCCGGGGGCGGCAGGTCGACGGGCCGGCCCTCGGTGCGCGGAGGCACGGCCTGGCGCCAGGCGAGATGCAGCAGCGGGCGGTAGTTGGGGGCGCGTTTCAGGGCGTCTTCGGCGTTCTTCAGTTGCCAGGCGTCTGCCGGCAGCCAGGCGGGCGCCGGGCCGGCCGGCGGGGTGGTGGTCTTGGGCCGGCTGGGGGCGATGTCTTGCGGGGCGGCCGGTGACGGCTCGCCGGCGGCGCTGTCGCCGAAGGCGTAGTCGCTGAGATCCAGCGGCCAGGCCTCGCCGTCGTCGCTGTTGACCAGGTTGCGGAAGATCAGCAGTTCGATGTCGTACTGGCGTGCTTCGTCCGGGGCGGCCGCAGGGACGGCGGGGGCCGACAGCATGGCCAGTATCAGCAGGACGGCGCAGGGCCAGGGTGTCGCGGTCTTCATGGTCCGCACAGGGTGCCTCATTGCGCCGCGCCCCTCAAGCGCTCCAGCAGGGTGCGCACGGTCTCGATGCGCTCGTCGCCAGCCTCGGTCGCCAGCCGGAAGCGCAGTTTCTGCGCGCCGTCGAGGCTGTAGATCTGCGGTTCGTTCTGGATGAGGTCGACGATCACGGCCGGGTCCACCTTGGGTTCGTCGCCGAACACCAGCCGCCCGCCCGGGTCGCCGACATCGATTCGCCGGATATCCATGGGTGCGGCCATGAGTTTCAGTCCGGTGACGGCGAACAGGTTCTTGAGCGGCTGCGGCAGCAGGCCGAAGCGGTCGATCATCTCCACCTGCAGTTCGCGCAGGGCGTGGGCGTCGGCGGCGCCGGCGATGCGCTTGTAGAGGATGAGGCGCGTGTGCACGTCCGGCAGGTAGTCGTCGGGGATCAGCGCCGGCAGGTGCAGGTCGATCTCGGGGCCCTGGTGCAGCGGCCGGTCGAGTTCCGGCTGGCGGCCGGCCTTGAGGGCGGCGACGGCGCGTTCCAGCAGTTCGGTATAGAGGCTGAAGCCGATTTCATGGATCTGGCCGCTCTGTTCGTCGCCCAGCAGTTCGCCGGCGCCGCGGATCTCCAGGTCGTGGGTGGCCAGCGTGAAGCCGGCGCCCAGGTCTTCCAGGGATTCGATGGCCTCGATGCGCTTGACGGCGTCGGCGGTCATGGCCTTGCGGGGCGGCACCACCAGGTAGGCGTAGGCACGGTGGTGCGAGCGGCCGACGCGGCCGCGCAACTGGTGCAACTGGGCCAGGCCCAGCTTGTCGGCGCGGTTGATGATGATGGTGTTGGCGGTCGGCACGTCGATACCGGACTCGATGATGGTGGTGCACAGCAGCAGGTTGAAGCGGCGGTGGTAGAAGTCCAGCATCACCTGTTCCAGCTCGCGCTCGCGCATCTGGCCGTGGCCGATGCCGAGGGTCGCCTCCGGCACCAGTTCGCGCAGCTCGCGCGCCATTTTGTCGATACTCTCGACCTCGTTGTGCAGGAAGTAGACCTGGCCGCCGCGCTTGATCTCGCGCAGGCAGGCGTCGCGGATGACGCTCGGGTTCCACTCGCTGATGAAGGTCTTGATGGTCAGCCGGTGGGCGGGCGGCGTGGCGATGATGGACAGGTCGCGCAGGCCCGACAGCGACATGTTCAGCGTGCGCGGGATGGGCGTGGCGGTCAGGGTCAGCAGGTCGACCTCGGCGCGCAGGGCTTTCAGCTTTTCCTTCTGGCGTACGCCGAAGCGGTGTTCCTCGTCGATGATGACCAGGCCCAGGTTCTTCGGCTGTATCTCCGGCGTCAGGATCTTGTGGGTGCCGATGAGGATGTCCAGCGTGCCGTCGGCGAAGCGTTCCGCGATGGCCTGCTGCTGCTTTCTGCTGCGGAAGCGCGACAGGACCTCGACCTGGACCGGCCAGTCGGCGAAGCGGTCGCAGAAGTTCTGGTAGTGCTGCTGGGCGAGCAGGGTGGTGGGCACCAGCACCATCACCTGGCGGCCGCCCTGCACGGCGACGAAGGCGGCGCGCATGGCCACCTCGGTCTTGCCGAAGCCGACATCGCCGCACACCACCCGGTCCATGGGCCGCGGCGAGGCCATGTCCTCCAGCACCGCTTCGATGGCCCGGGCCTGGTCGGGCGTCTCCTCGAAGGGGAAGGCGCTGGCGAAGGCGCGGTATTCCTCTTCGTGCAGGGGGAAGGCGTGGCCCTGGCGGGCGGCGCGGCGGGCGTAGATGTCGAGCAGTTCGGCCGCTACGTCGCGCACCCGTTCGGCGGCGCGGCGGCGCGCCTTCTGCCACTGGTCGCTGCCGAGCCTGTGCAGGGGCGCGGCTTCGGGCGAGGCGCCGGTGTAGCGGCTGATGAGGTGCAGCGAGGACACCGGCACGTAGAGCTTGTCGCCGCCGGCGTATTCCAGGGTCAGGAACTCGGTCTCGGCGCCGCCGACGGCGAGTTTCTGCAGGCCCAGGTAGCGGCCCACGCCGTGGTCCTCGTGCACGACCGGGGCGCCGATGTTGAGGTCGGTGAGGTTGCGGACGAGGGCCTCGGTGTCGCGGCGCGGCTTGCGGCGCCGACGCTGGGCGGCGCGCTCGCCGAACAGCAGGTTCTCGGTGACGACGGCGATGCGCGGCGCCGTCTCCAGCAGCAGGCCGGCCTCGATGGGCGCCGCCATCAGGCCCAGGGGTTCGTCGCCGGCCAGGAAGGCGGCCCAGGAGTCGAAGCGGTGCGGCCGCAGGCCGAAGCCGCGCAGCTGGTCGTCCAGCGTCTCGCGGCGGCCGGCCGACTCGGCGGTGATCAGCACCCGGCCGTCGAAGCCGGCCAGGAAATCCCGCAGGGCGCCGGCCGGTCGCTCGGCGCGCGCCTGCACGGCCAGTGCCGGCAGGCGGCCGGTGCCGAAGTTGACGGCCTCCGGACCGGTCTCGATCAGTTCGGGACGCTGCGCCAGGACGCGGGCGCAGGCATCGAACTGGTGCGCCAGTGCGGCCTCGTCCAGGTACAGCCGCGCCGGTTCCAGCAGTGGCCGCTCGCCGTCGTGGCGCAGCGACTGGTAGCGCGCCTCGATCTGCTCGCGGAAGACATCGGTGGCGGTGCGGCTGTCCTCGCTCTCGATCACCAGGCAGTCCTCCGGCAGGTAGTCGCCGAGGGTGGCGGTCTGCTCGAAGAACAGCGGCAGGTAGTATTCGACGCCGGCCGGCGCCAGGCCGTTGCTGACGTCGCGGTACACCGGCGAGCGCTGCGGGTCGCCCTCGAAGCTGGCGCGCCAGGCGTGGCGGAAACGGGCGATGGCGTCCTCGTCGAGCGGGAACTCGCGGGCCGGCAGCAGCCGCACCTGCTCCACCGTGTCCAGCGACCGCTGGCTGTCGGGGTCGAAAGTGCGGATGGACTCGATTTCATCGTCGAACAGGTCGATGCGGTAGGGAAGCTCGCTGCCCATGGGATAGAGGTCCAGCAGCGAACCGCGCACCGCGTACTCGCCGTGCTCCACCACTTCCGACACGCAGCGGTAGCCGGCCTTCTCCAGGCGCCGGCGCATGGCGTCCAGGTCCAGGGAGCCGCCGGTATCCAGCACCAGGCTGTGGGCGTCCAGGTAGCTGCGCGGCGGCAGCCGCTGCAGCAGGGTGGCCACCGGCACCAGCACGATGCCGCACTGCATGGCAGGCAGGCGATGCAGGGCCTCCAGGCGCTCGGAGACGATGTCCGGGTGCGGCGAGAAGCTGTCGTAGGGCAGGGTCTCCCAGTCCGGGAAGCAGAACACCGGCAGCCCGGTGCTGGCCGCGAAGAAGGTCAGCTGTTCCTGCAGTTGCTCGGCCGCCTGGCTGTCGGTGGTGACCACCAGCAGCGGCCCGGCATGGCGGCGCGCGGCGCCGGCGATGGCCAGCGCCAGGCTGTCGTCGTACAGGCGCGCCCAGGTCAGCCGCCGGCCGGCCCGCGGCAGCGGTGGATCGAGCGGGCTGGCGACGGGTACGGCGGAGGATTCGGGCTGGATGGCGGTACGGGACATGAACGGGCTTGCCGGAAAAGCGGCATTATCTCAGATAGTTTCGGGTGCGGGTAGGGTGGGGAATGACCACGGAAAGCACGGACAAGACTTGTCAAGAGGGGCGTTTGATTCACCGCGAAGGACGCGAAGGACGCGAAGGAATCCCCGTTTGGATGGAAAATATGGCGCTGTCCGGAGTATGGAGTTTTCCTGAGTCCCCGGCTTGCAGACTTTGTCCCCTTTGCATCCTTCGCGTCCTTCGCGTCCTTCGCGGTCAATCAGGCTTCCCCCTAGGTCTTGTCCGTGTTTTGTGTGGCCATAAAAAAACCGGCGCAGGGCGCCGGCAGGAGGGTGGGTGTCGAGGGAGATGGTCAGATGAACAGGCAGACGTCGGATTTCTGCGCCACCGGCAGAAAATACGTGGCGCCGACGTACTCGCTGACTTCGGGGATGAACTCGTCGCGGCTGAAACCGAACACGTCGACCGTCATCTGGCAGGCGACCATCTTGACGTCGGCCTCCAGGCACAGGCTGCGCAGCTCCTCGATGGTGGCCACGCCCTTGTTCTTGAAGGTCTTCTTCATCAGGCCGGTGGCCACCTTCTCGAATCCGGGAATGCCGGCCATGATCAGGTTGGGCATGGGCCAGGATATGTTCTGGAACCACTTGGGGCCGAACGGCATCTTCATGGGCATGGCCGGGTTGCCCAGCGGGCTCACTTCGCAGGGCAGCTCCTTCTTCAGCAGCAGCAGGCCGTAGAAGGTGAAGAACACGGAGGTGTCCCAGCCCAGCGCCGCGGCGGTGGAGGCCAGGATGAAGGGCGGATAGGCCCAGTCCAGCGTGCCCTTGGTGGCGATGATGGCCATGGAAGGGGTCTTGGCTTCCTCGATCTGCTGCAGCTTGTCGGGCAGCATCTCATCGAGTTTTTCGCTGAGCCATTTGTCCATGTCTGTGGTGCTTGCGTCGGTATTCATCATAGCCTCCTGTCGGGTCGTCTGGGGTTACAGGTAGCGCGAAAAGCCGTATTCGCCCTTCCAGCCACTGCGCCGGTGATCGATGGTCAGCCAGTCGGGCACGAAACGGTGTGGCTCCCGAATGGGCATGGCCTCCACGGGCGGCTTCGCGCCGGGGTCTTCGATGCGGCAATGGCTGGTGGTCACTGCCCGGAAGGTGGCGTAGAGTCCGGGCAGGATGCGACTGCTGTCGCGGGATTCTGGCCGCGGTTCGGTCAGTTCGCTGAAATAGACCTGTTTTCGGATCAGGCAGCTGAAGTAGAGTTCCATTTCGACCATGACGGGGTGGCGGTTGCGGGTCAGCGCCCGCAGCGCCGCGGCCGAGATGTCGATGCGTACGGGCTTGCCGAGGATATCCACGTGACCGGAATAGGCGCCGCCGCGGGGCAGGTCGAAATCGGCAGGGGCCAGTCTGTTTTCGAGGTGTCCGTCCAAGTCGATTCTCCCGATGGATTTGCCCGGCAGGGGGAATACACCCGGCTGTCGAGGCGTCCCGCCTTGTATACATACTGCTTGGTCTGTACAATACCGACCGACCAACTGGTTTGTCAAGGTGGGTCCGGCAAAGTTCCGTATTTTTGAAATCAACCAGGTAGATCAAGGCGTTATGGAATCTTCTGCAAAACACGAGCGGTCCGGGCGCAATCCCGACCAGACCCGCAGCCGGATACTCGAGTCTGCGTTCGCCGAAATGTACCGCAAGGGATTCCAGGGCATGCGTCTGGACGACGTTCTGGCGGCGACGGGCCTGACCAAGGGCGCCTTGTATCACCATTTCCCCAACAAGCAGGCGCTCGGCTACGCGGTGGTCGACGAGGTCATCCTGCCCATGGTGGAGGCCATGTGGGTGCTTCCCCTGCGCCAGGCGCCCGATCCGCTGTCAGGACTGGTGTCGGTGATCGAAAAGCTGCCCGACGCCAAGCCCGCCGAACTGATCCGCTACGGTTGTCCGTTGAACAATCTCGCTCAGGAGATGTCACCTCTGGATGAAGGATTTCGCCAGCGTCTGGACGCGGTGTTCAGACTCTGGCACGGTGTCACCCACGAAGCCCTGCAGCGCGCGCGCGACCAGGGTCGCATCAGACCGGATGTCGACTGCGGGGCCGCCGCCATGTTCGTGATGGCTGCGCTGGAGGGCTGTATCGGCCTGGCCAAGAATGCCCAGAGTATCGATCGTCTGAAACAGTGTAACCGGGGGTTGATCCAGTACCTGCTGTCGCTCGCGAACGGAATGGATCAGAAACAAGCATAAGGAAATACGAAGGAATGGCGAAACAGCTGGCGGATCAAATTCTGCGCTGGCGATGGCTGGCGTTCGTGTTCGCGATCGGGCTGCTGGTGTTGTCGGCCAGCGGCGCGCGCTTCCTGGGGTTCTCCACCGACTACCGCGTGTTCTTCAGCCAGGAGAACCCGCAGTTGCTCGCTTTCGAGGAACTGCAGAACACCTATACCAAGTCCGACAACGTCCTGTTCGTCATCGAGCCGCCGGACGGCGACGTGTTCACGCCACGTACCCTGGCGGCGGTGGAATGGCTGACCGAGCAGGCCTGGCAGATCCCCTTTTCCATCCGCGTCGACTCGGTCACCAACTTCCAGCACACCTATGCGGAGGGCGACGACCTGGTGGTCGAGGACCTGGTCACCGACGCAGCCGCGCTGTCGCCGCAGCGACTGGCCGCCATCCGCGACGTGGCGCTGCACGAACCCCTGCTGGTCAGCCGCATCGTCTCCAGGGACGGCCGTGTGACCGGCGTCAACGTCACCATCCAGCTTCCGGGGCGCGACACCGCGGCGGAGGTGCCGGAGGTGGTGGAGTTCTCCCGCCGTCTGGCGCGCCAGTTCGAGACGGACCATCCGGGCTACCGGGTGCACCTCACCGGCGTGGTATTGCTCAACAACGCCTTCAGCGAAATGTCCATGCACGACATGAAGACGCTGGTACCCATCATGTTCGCGGTCATCGTGCTGGTGCTGGCGCTGCTGCTGCGTTCGTTCTGGGCGACGCTGGCCACACTGCTGGTGATCCTGTTCGCCATCGTGACGGCCGTCGGCGCCGCCGGCTGGATGGGTATTCGCCTGACGCCGCCCTCGGCCAGCGCCCCGACCATGATCATGACCCTGGCGGTGGCCGACTGCGTGCACCTGCTGGTGACCTTTCTGCAGGGCCTGCGCAAGGGCGCCGACCGCCACGGGGCGATGTACGAGAGCCTGCGCATCAACCTGCAGCCCATCTTCCTCACCAGCGTGACCACCATGATCGGCTTCCTGTCCATGAATTTCAGCGATGCGCCGCCGTTCCGCGACCTCGGCAACATCGTCGCCGTCGGCGTGCTCGCGGCCTTCGTCTATACGGTCACGGTGCTGCCCGCGCTGATGCTGTGGCTGCCGGTGCGGGTGCGTCCGGTCAACGACCGTTCGGTGGCCGCCATCGACGCCTTCGCCGATTTCGTGGTGGCCCGGCGGCGGCCGATCCTGGCGCTCATGGCCGCCCTGGTCGCCGGGCTCGTCGCCTTCATTCCCGCCAACCAGCTCAACGACGAATTCGTGAAGTATTTCGACGAAAGCGTGGCGTTCCGCCGTGATACCGACTTCACCACCCGGAACCTCACCGGCATCTACAGCATTTCCTATTCGCTGCCGGCCGGCGGCAGCGGCGCCATCAGCGAGCCGGACTATCTCAACCGGCTGGAGGCCTTCGCCACCTGGTACCGCGCCCAGCCCGAGGTGCTGCACGTCAGTGCGCTGTCGGACACCATGAAACGGCTCAACAAGAACCTGCACGGCGACGACCCGGACTGGTACCGCATACCGGACCGGCGCGACCTGGCGGCCCAGTACCTGCTGCTGTACGAGATGTCGCTGCCCTACGGGCTGGATCTCAACAACCAGATCAATGTCGACAAGTCGGCTACCAAGCTCGACGTGTATGTCAAGAGCCTGTCCAGCAACGAGCTGATCGGTCTGGAGGAGCGTGCCCAGCACTGGCTGGAGCAGAACGCCCCGCCCTACATGCGGGTGCACGGCGCCAGCCCGGCGGTGATGTTCTCGCACATCGGCGCGCGCAACATCCGCAGCATGCTGACCGGCACCACGGTGGCGCTGGTGATCATCTCCTTCCTGCTCATCTTCGCCCTGCGCTCGCTGAAGATCGGCCTGATCTCGATCATTCCCAACCTGGTGCCGGCCGGCATGGCGTTCGGCCTGTGGGGGCTGCTGGTGGGGCAGGTGGGCCTGGCCCTGTCCATCGTCGCCGGCATGACGCTCGGCATCGTGGTGGACGACTCCATTCATTTTCTGAGCAAGTACCTGCGCGCCCGCCGCGAGGAAGGCATGTCGGCGGAAGACGCCGTACGCTATGCCTTCCATACCGTGGGCACCGCGCTGTGGACCACCTCGGCGGTGCTGATGGCGGGGTTCCTGGTGCTGACCACCTCGCCGTTCGAACTGAACGCAGGCATGGGACTGCTGACCGCCATCACCATCGGCCTGGCGCTGCTGGCCGATTTCACCCTGCTGCCGACCCTGTTGATGACCCTGGACAAGAAGGAGTTACCGCGTGAGAAACTGGCTGCTGATTCTGCTTAGTCTGCTGTCTGCCGGCGTCTTCGCCGACACACCCGAGGAGCGCGGCCTGGCCATTGCCACGGAGGCGGACAACCGCGACCGGGGTTTCCACGACAGCACGGCGTCGATGAAAATGGTGCTGCGCAACCGCCAGGGCGACGAGAGCACGCGCCTGCTGCGGGTCAAGACGCTGGAACAGGACAACGACGGCGACAAGAGCCTGACCATCTTCGACGAGCCCGCCGACGTCAAGGGTACGGCCTTTCTCAGTTTCACCCACAAGACAGGGCCGGACGACCAGTGGCTTTACCTGCCGGCCCTGAAACGCGTCAAGCGCATTTCCTCGCGCAACAAGTCCGGGCCCTTCATGGGCAGCGAGTTCGCCTACGAGGACCTGTCGTCGCAGGAGGTCGAGAAGTACACCTACAAGTACCTGCGTGACGAGCCCTGCGGTGAGCTGCAGTGCTTTGTCATCGAGCGCGACCCGGTGGACAAGTACTCGGGTTATACGCGCCAGGTGGTGTGGATCGACAAGGACGAATACCGGCCACAGAAAATCGACTACTACGACCGCAAGAACGTCTTGCTGAAGACGCTGACCTTCAGTGACTACCACCAGTACCTGGGCCGCTACTGGCGGGCCCACCGCATGTTCATGCAGAACCACCAGACCGGCAAGAGCACCTTGCTGACCTGGAGCGACTACCGGTTCCAGACCGGCTTGACCGACCGCGATTTCGACCGCAACAGCCTCAAGCGGGCCCGCTGAGTCCCCGTACCCCCCCGGGGCAAGTGCCGGAACAGGGAATAATTTCCGTTCCAGCGCATCGACTGGGCATGGGTGGCCTTTATCCCCGCCGGGGATGGCCGCTAACCCGGGAAGGAGCCATTGAGGGGGGCGCCATGGTGGTTTGTTCGATCGATGCGGGGAGGCTGCGGATGGCGGTCTGCCTGCTGCTGTTGTCCTGCTCGTATCCGCTGGCCGCCGAACTCTGGACGCAGATGTTCCGCGACCAGCTCGCGGAAGCCAGGGCCGGCGATCCCGAGGCCCAGTACGAGGTCGGCATCATGTACCTCAAGGGCCAGGGCACGCGGCCCGACCGCGACGCCGCCATCAAGTGGCTGCGCGCCGCGGCGGCCGAGGGCGTGGAACAGGCCCGCGAACGGCTGCACCGTATGGCGGAGAACGAGCGACGTTTCGCCCGGCGCCTGGAAAAGGCGCAGGCCGGGGACGCGGACGCCCGTTACGACGTCGCCCTCATGTTGATCAAGGGCAAGGGCGTGGCCGTCGATCGGGCCCGGGCGCGCAAGTGGCTGGAGCAGGCCGTCGCGCAGGGATACAGCAAGGCCGCCAGCCGGCTGGGCATACTCTATTACAAGGGTGAGGCCGGACGGCCCGATTACGCCCGGGCGCGCAAGCTCTTCGAGAGCGTGGCGGCGGACAATGTCCTGGCCCAGTACTATCTCGGCGAGATGTACGCGACCGGCAAGGGCGTGAAGCAGGATGCCCGCAAGGCCATCGACTGGTACCGCAAGGCTGCTGCGGGCGGCTTCCACCGGGCCATGGGCAAGGTGATCAACCTGGAAGAAGAGCTGAAGATGCGAGAGCGGCGCCGGCAGCGGCTGGCACGGGAGGCGGTGCACGAACCGCCGACCCCGGAGCTTGGGGCGGCGCCGCCAGCGCAGGCGGTCGGGTCGGCGAAAAAGGCGTCCAAGCCGGCTGTGCCGGCGGCTTCCGGCAAGACATCCGTTTCCGCCAAAAAGGGCAGGAAGGCACCCAGGAGGGCCGTTCCCGCCTCGCCGCTAGACCGGCTCGCAGCCCGCCGCTGGACGCGCAACGGCAAGGACGTGGACTTCCTGCCTTCCGGCGTGACCGAGTGCGAACGCGACAAGGCCGGCCTGGTCTGCTTCAGCAAGGAACTGGACCGTGTCAGCGGTGGAAACCGGGTGCACTACCGGGTCAAGTCGGTGATCACGCCGGCCGGCAAGGGCTTCAGGATCGCCTACCAGAACCTGGTTCTGGACGTCACCGCCCCGGAGACGGACGGGGAGGACGACGTGCTCGGCTACGACGACGAGACGGCGCAGGGCTACCGCATACGAACCGGCTGGACCAACAAGCACCAGGTCCGCTGTACAACGAAAGGCGCCAGGGAGCTTGCGTGCGTGAAGGACGGCACCCACCACCTCGGACTCATGGCGCGCTGAATGTTCAGCGCAGTTCCTCGATCGAGAACTTCTTTTCCATGACAATGGGACGGATGACGGCGTAACCCTGCAACTGCCAGTGCGCCAGCTCGGTCATGGCCGAGGGTGTCAGCAGGATGAAATCCTGAAAGTCCTGCAGGCGGTAGCCGTAGTCCTCCGCTGCCAGCCCGCAGACGCGGAACTCCACACCCAGCGCATGGTAGTACTTCATGCGTTCGACCGCGTCCCGGTATTTCTCATAGTTCTTCTTGGCCAGGGTGACGATCTCGGTGCCGTGGATCAGTACCTTGATATCGAGGAACTCCGGTGCCATGTCGTAGGGCGAGTCCATCAGCGGGCGGATGAGCGAGCGTACCCAGTACAGGGCCGAATCGATCTTCTGCGGATCGTCGAAATAGAAGTCGAACAGTACCTTCTGCTCGGTGTAGGGCGTCTGCACGAAGCGGGCGCCGTCCCCGCCACGCGCCGGCAGCCAGGCCAGCGCCAGCAGCAATGCCAATGCGTATCTCATGCCTCACTCCTCGCGGCCACACCAGGAGTATAGACCCCGGCCGCCATACCCTGGAGGATATTCCTGCGAACGGGCGGGATGGCTTCGCTCGCAACACCGGGCCAGCCCTTGTCCGGATGGGCGGTCTGGCGGGGAAGGGCGCGGTTCAACCACGAAGGCGCACGAAGGGGCTTTCGTCAACCGCGAAGGACGCGAAGGGAACTCCACAAGGCCTTTGGGTGGGGTTCGCTGCGCTCACCCCACCCTGCGGGCTGCGGCGTTTGCGGCGCGTTTTTCGTAGGCTTCGCGGGCGATCTGCACGTCGTCCAGGAAGGCCGGCAGTTCTTCCAGCGTCAACGCCTGGGGGCCGTCCACCAGCGCCTTGCTGGGTTCCGGGTGGAAATCCACCAGGATCATGTTGGCGCCGGCGATCACGCCCTGGGCGGTGACGTGCAGGACGTCCAGCAGGCCATCGGGGGCGCGGTCGCGCGAGCCCACCGAGTGCGAGGGGTCGATGCACACCGGCATGCGGGTCAGGCGTTTGACCACCGGCACGTGGGCGAAGTCGACGAAGTTGCGGTGCGGGTCACCCATGTTGGTCTTCATGCCGCGCAGGCCGAAGATGACGCGGCGGTTGCCCTCGCTGGCCAGGTACTCGGCCGCGTTCAGGGATTCCTCCAGGGTGATGCCGAAGCCGCGCTTGAGCAGCACCGGGAAGTCGCGCTGGCGGCCGACGTATTTCAACAGCTCGAAGTTCTGGGTGTTGCGGGTGCCGATCTGCAGCATGACGCCGGTCGGATGGCCGGTCTGCTCCAGCGCCTCACGGACTTCCTCGACATGCGTTTCGTGGGTGACTTCCATGGCGATGACGCGGATACCGTACTTGCCGGCCAGCTCGAACACCCAGGGCAGACAGGCCTTGCCGTAGCCCTGGAAGGAATAGGGGCTGGTGCGCGGCTTGTAGGCGCCCATGCGCGTGCATACCTGGCCGTGCACCTGCAGCGCCCGCATCATGGCCTCCACGTGTTCGCGGGTGCTGACCGCGCACAGTCCGGCGAACACGTGCAGGTTGTCCTGGCCGAAACGCACGCCGTTGTACTCGAAATGGGTGGGACGGGTGTCGTCGCGGTGGCGGCCCAGCACCCGGTATTCCTCCGACACCCGCACCACGCGCTCCACCGCCGGCAGGCTGCGCATGTCTTCCAGGGACAGGGCAGCGGTGTCGCCGATGAGATAGACCTCGGTGAGCAGTTGCTGGACGCCGGTCTCCTGGTGGACGCGGTGGCGGATGTTGGGCAGGTTGTCGAGGTAGTCCAGCAGCTGCCGGAACTCGGGGCTGTCGGTGGTGGTGTCCGGTTCGAGGATGAGGATCATGTCGGTTTCCCGTTATTCGCGAAATCTCAGGCGGAGGTCGGTGTAGGCGTCGATGCGTCGGTCGCGCAGAAAGGGCCAGATGCGGCGCACCCGCTCGCTGCGCGCCAGGTCCAGGTCGGCCACCAGCAGGATCTCCTCGTCGTCGCCGGCTTCGGCCAGCAACTCACCCTGCGGGCCGCAGGCGAAGCTGCCGCCCCAGAAGTCGATGCCGGCGGTGGCGCCCGAGGGGTCGGCCTCGAAGCCGGTGCGGTTGGCGGCCAGCAACGGCAGGCCGTTGGCCACCGCGTGGCCGCGCTGCACGGTGCGCCAGGCGTCGAACTGGCGCCGGCGCTCGGCTTCGTCGTCGTCCGGGTCCCAGCCGATGGCGGTGGGGTAGAGCAGCAGGTCGGCGCCGGCCAGCGTCATCAGGCGTGCCGCCTCCGGGTACCACTGGTCCCAGCATACCAGCACGCCGAGGCGGCCGACGGCCGTGTCGATGGGCGTGAAGCCCAGGTCGCCGGGCGTGAAATAGAACTTCTCGTGGTAGCCCGGATCGTCGGGAATGTGCATCTTGCGGTAACGCCCGGCCAGCCTGCCATCGCTGTCCAGCACCACCGCGGTGTTGTGGTAGAGGCCGGCGGCGCGCTTTTCGAACACCGAGCCGACGATCACCAGCCCGTGCCGGGCCGCGAGGCCGCCCAGCCAGTCGCTGGCGGGGCCGGGCACGGGTTCGGCGTGGTCGAAGTTGGCCGGGTCTTCCACCTGGCAGAAATAGGGGCCGTCGTGCAGTTCCGGCAGCAGCAGCAGTTGCACGCCCTGCCCGGCGGCCGCCTGCGCCTGCGCTTCGATGCGGGTGCGGTTGGCGGCACGATCGGCGCCCGCGCGCATCTGCACCAGCCCGGTCCTGAGCGTGGAAGTGGCGTTCATGGCAGGGATTATCCGGTCACCGGCGGTCGCAGCTCAACACCGGCCGGGAACTGCAGCGTCGCGCAGTGCAGGCTGCCGTTCTGGTACAGCAGTGGCCGGCAGGGCACCGGCACGATGTCTCGGTCCGGGAACAGGCCGGCCAGCACGGCGGCGGCCTCCCCGTCGCGGGCGTCCTCGTAGGCGGGCACCAGCAGGGCGCCGTCGACGGGCAGGAAGTTGGCGTAGCTGGCCGGCAGGCGCCGCCCGTCGTCGTCGTGGACGGGGGCCGGCCAGGGCAGGGCGACCAGGCGGTAGGGGTTCCCCTTGCGGGTGCGCAGCCCGGCCAGTTCGGCTTCCAGGGCGCGCAGCTCGGCGTAGGCGCCGTAGTCGGGTTCGTCGCAGGACTGGTAGACCAGGGTGTCGGGGCCGGCGAAGCGCACCAGCATGTCGACGTGGCCGTCGGTGTCGTCGCCCTCCAGCGCGCCGTGTTCCAGCCAGAGCACCCGGCGGGCGCCCAGGTGACGGCGCAGCAGCGTCTCCATGCGCGCCTGGTCCATGCCGGGGTTGCGGGCGGCCGACAGCAGGCAGCGGCGGGTGGCCAGCAGGCCGCCCTGGCCGTCGCTGTCGATGGCGCCGCCCTCCAGCACCAGGTCCACCGACTCCAGCGGTGTGGCGCCGAATACCCCCTGCGCATGCAGCCGCCCGGTGACGGCGGCGTCCAGGTCGGCGGGGTACTTGCCGCCCCAGCCGTCGAAGCGGAAGTCGACCAGCCGCGGTCGCCCCTGCACCAGCACGGTCAGCGGACCGTGGTCGCGCGCCCAGCTGTCGTTGGAAGGCGCGACGGCGAGAATGACCGCTGCCATCTCCACGCCCCCGGCTTCGAGCTGTCTACGAACCTCGTCCCGGTGAGCGGCGTCGAAACAGACCACCAGCAGGGGCTCGCGCCGCGCGATCTCGCGCGCCAGCGCCAGGAACACGGCCTCGGCCGCGGCCAGCCGCGGCCCCCAGTCGGAGTGGGCGTGCGGCCAGGTCAGCATGACGCCGGACTGCGGCGCCCGTTCGGCGGGCAGCAGGGGGAAGGGAAAGGACATGGGGGACGGAGTCTACTGCCCCGTCCCCGTCAGGACTAGTGCGGAACGACGGAGTGGATCACCCGGTCGTATTCGAAATAGGTCACGAAGCCCGGGTAGATCCACCGGGTGATGGGCGGATCGCCCACCGGGCCGCGCTGTTCGACCGGGTCGCCGAAGCGGGCGCGCACCGCGTCCATGGTCATGCCGCGCACGGGGCGTTCCACGGATGCGCTCTGCTGCACCGATTCCACCACCAGGGTGTCGGCGATGGCGACCTGGCTGCCCGCCAGCAGGCCGAGGGCGGCTAGCAGGGTTCTGAAATGACGCATGGCATGCTCCTTGGTCGGAATGGGCGGGTCATTGCCCGCTGTGTCGGCCCACTGACGGGATTCTTGACGTTGTGCGGGCCGGTTCCGCGAACGGCGTCTCAATCCGGCGCGCAGTATACCCATGGGGCAGGCCATGTGTTTTAATCCGGCTCCATGTTTCGCCCCCTCGCCCTCTGCATCGGCCTGCGCTACACGCGCGCCAAACGCCGCAACCATTTCATTTCCTTCATATCCCTGATTTCCATGCTGGGCATTGCGCTGGGCGTGGCGGCGCTCATCACCGTGCTGTCGGTCATGAACGGCTTCGAGCAGGAGCTGCGCACCCGCATCCTGGGCATGGCCTCGCACGCGTCGGTCAGCGGCGTCGAGGCGCCGCTGACCCACTGGCAGGTGGCCGCCAGGATCGCACGCGAGGATCCGCAGGTGGTCGGCGTGGCGCCCTACGTGCGGGGCGAGGTCATGCTCACCCACGGCAGGAAGGTCAGCGGCGCCCTGGTGCGCGGCATATTGCCGGCGCTGGAACCGCAGGTATCGACGGTCGGCGAACACATGCGCCAGGGGCGCTTGTCGGACCTGGAGCCGGGCGGTTACGGCATCATCCTCGGCAGCGAGCTGGCCTGGAACCTGGGCGTGCGGGTCGGCGACACCGTGACCGTGATCACGCCGCAGGCGACCTTCAGCCCGGCCGGCGTGCTGCCGCGCCTGCGGCGCTTCCGGGTGCGCGGCATCTTCGAAGTGGGCATGTACGAGTACGACCGTGGCGTGGCGCTGGTACACCTGGAGGACGCCGCCCGGCTGTTCCGGCTCGGCGACGGCGTGACCGGCATACGCCTGAAGCTCGACGACCTGTTCCAGGCGCCGCGCGTGGCGCGGGAACTGGCCCGGCGCCTGGGCGGTGACTACCGGGTCGAGGACTGGACCCGCCAGCACGCCAACTTCTTCCGCGCCGTGCAGACCGAGAAGCGCGTCATGTTCATCATCCTGACCCTGATCGTGGCGGTGGCGGCCTTCAATATCGTGTCGACGCTGGTCATGGTGGTGACGGACAAGCGCGCGGACATCGCCATTCTCAAGACGCTGGGCGCGACACCCGGCGTGATCCTGCGTATCTTCATGGTGCAGGGCACCCTGATCGGCGCGCTGGGCGTGTTGCTGGGCATCGTCGGCGGGGTGGCGCTGGCACTCAACGTGGAGACCATCGTGCCCTGGATAGAGCACACCTTCCATGTGCAGTTCATGCCGGCCGACGTGTACTACATCAGTGACCTGCCGTCGAAGCTCAACTGGCCGGACGTGTGGCGCATCGGCGGCGTCGCCTTTGCGCTCAGCCTGCTGGCCACCCTCTATCCCGCCTGGCGCGCCTCGCGCACCCAGCCGGCCGAGGCCCTGCGCTATGAGTGAGACTGTCCTGGCCTGTCGTCACCTGGCACGCGTCTTCCGCGAAGGCGGGCTGGACGTGCGGGTGCTGACCGACGTCAGCCTGGCGGTGAAGGCCGGCGAACGCGTCGCCATCGTCGGCGCCTCGGGCAGCGGCAAGAGCACGCTGCTGCACCTGCTCGGCGGCCTGGATGCGCCCAGCAGCGGCCGCGTCGAACTGGCGGGGCAGGATTTCACGCACCTGGGTGAAGCGCGCCGGGCGCGGCTGCGCAACCAACACCTGGGCTTCGTGTACCAGTTCCACCATCTGCTGCCGGAGTTCACCGCGCTGGAGAATGTCGCCATGCCGCTGGTGATCCGCGGCGTCGCCGTGGCCGCGGCGCAGCGCCAGGCCCGCACCCTGCTGGAACGGGTGGGCCTGGGCGAGCGCGCAGCCCACAAGCCGCCCGAACTGTCGGGCGGCGAACGCCAGCGGGCGGCAGTGGCGCGGGCCATCGTCACCCGGCCGTCCTGCGTCCTGGCCGACGAACCGACCGGCAACCTGGACCGGCGCAACGCCGCGCAGGTGTTCGAGCTGCTGCTGGAACTGAACCGCGAGTTCGGCACCAGCCTGGTCGTGGTCACCCACGATCCGGGGCTGGCGGCGCGGCTGGACTGCGTCTATGAGCTCGCCGACGGGGTGCTGTCGCCGGCGGCGCTCAGTCCGGTTTGACGACGGTCAGGCCGAGCGACTGCCAGGCCTGCATGCCGCCGCGGTAGTAGCGGATCTTCTCCGGCGGGTAGCCCAGCGCCAGCAGGTTGCGGATGGCGCGCGGCGACTGGCCGCACCACATGCCGTTGCACCACAGCAGCAGCTCCCTGGCCTGGGAGAAGTCCCAGTGGTGGCTGGTCTCGTCGTTGGCGCCGGCCAGATTCCTGACGCTGTTCCACATGCCTTCCACGACCGACCGGCGGCCCTTGCGGGTCACGCCCAGCCGTCCCAGGATGGCGTCCAGGGCGGCCGGCTCCTGGCTCAGCTCGAAGGCGGTGAAGGGGATGTTGACGGAGCCGGGAATGGTGCCTTCCCTGTGCCAGGACGGGGTGCGGGCGTCGATCAGCAGGCCGGTACCCTGGTTGACCCGGTTTTCGATGAAGTCGAGCACCTCCAGCTCGCCCACGGTGGCGACCCCCGGGGCGACCTGCATGGGCTGGATGCAGAACGGCGGGCACTTGCGCGAGGTCTTGGCATAGGTGCCGCTCAGGACGTGGCTCTGGTCCTGGTTGCGCTGGATGGTCACCATCCGGCCCTCGTGCAGGGTCTTGACCACGGCCTTGCCGGGCGTGATGTTGACTTCCAGCGCCTGGCCGTCGGCGACGGGCAGGGCGGCGAGAACGAGGGCGGCGAGGCGGCCGGCGAGAGATGGCTTCATGGCGGTCATCCTTTTCGTGTCGGGTTGGTTGCGGTGGCTGCGGCGCGAGTGGAGGCGCTACCTCACCGGGTACAGTTCGATGATCTTGCGGGTGGCGGCAGGCAGGCTGCGCTGTTGCGCATAGGTCTCGGCCACCTGCCTGCGCTGCTCCGCGCTCAGCCGCCGGTACAGGTGGTAGCTGGACGGATGGCCGTCCTGCAGGGCCTGTTCGAGCTCGCGGCGCAGTGGTGTGCTTCGATCCGGCCGGCGCGCGGCCGGCGAACCGCTGTCCGCCTCGGCTTCGAGAGCCTGGAGGTAGGTGTCGTCCACCGCGAAGGCGGCGGGTGGGAAGGCCGCGGCCAGCAGCAGGCACAGGGCGACCCCGGGCAGTCGGGTGATGTCATCCATAACGATCCCTTCTTGTTGTTGGTTGGGCAGCGGGCGTTTCGGCACATGCCACGCGGACTTGACGGCCGGAAGGCAGGGTCTGGACAAACGTCCATGCCTCAGAAGGGCCACCACCAGTGGCCGCGGCGCAGTTCGGCCTCGCAGCCCTTGAGCTGCGCCCGGTAGCGGGCCGCGCGCGCTTCCACCCTGCGCGCCACCTTCAGCAGCCAGGGCTTGCGCCGGTAGGTCCCGCGCTGCCAGCCGCCGTGTCCTTCGTGGTAGGCCAGGTACTGGTTGTAGGCGTCCTGGCGGGAGATGCCCAGGCGGCGGTGTGACTGGTCGCCGTACCAGCCGATGAAATCGGTCACGTCGTCGAAGTCGTCGCGGTCCGCCCAGCGGTTGCCGGTGGAGCGGCGGTACCAGTCCCAGGTGCTGTCCTTGACCTGGCCGTAGCCGTAGGCGGAACTGGGGCGCAGCCAGGGGATGAAGCCGAGCAGCCGCCGGCGCGGCGGCCGGGCGTCGTCGTCGAAGCGCGACTCCTGGTAGATGATGGCGAGCTGCACATGGATGGGGATGCCCCATTTCTCATAGCTGTCGCGGGCGTATTCATACCAGTCGTCCTTTTCGTCGAACAGCGCACAGCCATTCGCCGTATTGCGCGGCGGGGTGCTGGAACAGGCGCTGAAAAGGCCGCTGCCCAGGGCAACAATAGACAGGAGTATCGGCAACTTGCGCATGTTTTCTCCAGTGATGTGGAGCTCTATGCGCATTGTGCGCCATTCCCGCGCCGACGACCAGCCCGCTATACTCGCGGGTACCGACCGGACTCAGGGAAGAGGCCATGGTGATCGAGGGACTGGCGTTCGCCGCCGGCGTGGTGCTGTTGCATGCCTGCGCGGCAGTGCCCGCGCCGGGCGTGTTGCTGATGCTGCTGCCGTTGGCGGCGTCGCTCTGCCTGTGGCCGCGGCTGCGGCCGCTGGCCTGTCTCGTGACCGGTTTCCTGTGGGCCGGCTGGCAGGTGCAGGCATTGCAGGCGCGGCATCTGCCGGCGGAGCTGGCGGGCCTTGACCTGCAGGTGCAGGGCGTGGTGTCCGGTCTGCCCCGGCGGCCAGCCAGGGGGAGCGCCCGTTTCACCTTTCACATCGATCGCTACCGGCATGCCGGTGGCCACTGGCGCGCCCTGCGTCTGCCCGCGCAGCTGTACTGGTACCGGCGTGCGCCGGCGCTGACGGCGGGACAGCGCTGGCAGCTCGAGGTGCGCCTGAAAGCCCCGCGCGGCTTCGCCAACCCCGGCGGTTTCGACCGCGAGCGGCACCTGCTGGTGGCGCGCATCCGCGCCACCGGCTATGTGCGCGCCAAGGGCGCCAACCGGCGCCTGGCAACCGGGGCCTGCTGTTGCGTCGACCGCTGGCGCGCGCGGCTCTCGGCCTTCGTCGACACGCACCTCGAAGGGATGCCGGCCGGCCTGGTCAGGGCGCTGGCGGTCGGCGATCGCGGCGGACTGGACAGTTCCGCGTGGCGCGTCCTGCGGGCCACCGGCACAGCCCACCTGATGGCCATATCCGGTCTGCACATCGGCCTGGTGGCGGCGTTCGTGCTGCTGCTGGTGCGCAGGCTGCCCGGGGTGGGCCGGCTGGCCGGGGGGCGGCCACGGGTCGTGATCGGGGCGCCGGCGGCCTTGCTGGCGGCTACCGGCTACGCCCTGGCGGCCGGTTTCGGCCTGCCGGCCCAGCGGGCGTTGCTGATGGTGGCCGTATTCACGGTGACGGCAGTGCTGCGGCGGCCGGCCGGGCTCGGCCGGGCCCTGGTGCTGGCGCTGGTCGTGGTGCTGCTGCGCGATCCGCTGGCGGTGCTGGCGCCCGGCTTCTGGTTGTCGTTCGGGGCGGTGGGCTGGATCCTCTACGCCACGCTGGGGCGCTACGGCCGGCGCGGCCGGTTCGCGGCGCCGCTGCACCTGCAGGGGGTGCTGGCGCTCGGCCTGCTGCCGGTGTCGCTGGCCGGCTTCCAGCAGTGGCCGCTCCTGTCGCCGCTGGCCAACCTGGTGGCGGTCCCCTGGACCGGCCTGCTGGCGGTGCCCCTGGTGCTGCTGGGTGTCACGGCCTTCCCGCTGTCGACCACCCTGGCGGCGGCGCTGTTCGACGCCGCCGGCGCGGTACTGGCGCCGCTGTGGGCGCTGCTGGCCTGGCTGGCCGCCTGGCCGGCCATGCTCTGGCATCAGGCGCTGCCGGCGGCCTGGGTCCTGCTCCCGGTCGCGGCCGGCCTGTTGCTGGCGCTGGCACCCGCCGGTGTGCCGGCCCGCGTCGCGGCGCTCGGCCTGCTGGCGCCGCTGCTGCTGGTGGCGCCACCGCGGCCGCCCGCCGGGGCGGTCTGGCTGAGCGTGCTGGACGTCGGCCAGGGACTGGCGGCAGTGGTGCGCACCCGCGATCACGTACTGGTCTACGACGCAGGGCCTCGCTTCGCCTCGGGTTTCGATACCGGTGCCGCGGTGGTCGTTCCCTTCCTGCGCCAGGCCGGTGTGCGCCGGGTCGACCGCCTGCTGGTCAGTCATTCGGACAACGATCACATCGGCGGCGCCCGTTCGCTGTTCGAGGCGCTGGACACTGCGTCCATCCTGTCCGGCACGCCGGCCGCCATCGGCTGGGCGCGGGCCCGGGCCTGCCGACGCGGGCAGGCGTGGCGCTGGGACGGGGTGCGCTTCGAGATCCTGGCGCCGGCGCAGCGGCGCAGCGGCAACAACGCTTCCTGCGTGCTGCGGGTCACCAGCGCGGCCGGCCAGCGGCTGCTGCTGCCGGGCGACATCGAAGCCGCGGTGGAACGGCGGCTGGTGGCGGAGGAGGGCGAGGCCCTGCGCAGCGAGGTGTTGGTGGCGCCGCACCACGGCAGCCGCACGTCGTCGACGCCGACCTTCGTGGCCGCCGTGCATCCCCGCCAGGTCATCTTCGCCGCCGGCCACCACAACCGTTTCGGCTTCCCGAGGCCCGAAGTCGTGGCGCGCTATCGTGCGCTGGGCGCCCGGGTCCACGCGACCGGCGAGGAGGGTGCGGTGCTGGTTCGCCTGAATGCGCGCGGCGGACCGCCGGAGCTCGTTTCCTGGCGGCGGCGGCAGCCACGCCACTGGCGGTCGCCCGCCGGGCCGTGACCTACGCTATTGCATGAAAATCACGTATGATCCTGCCTTTGACAGACACCGGACAAAAGGGACGACCACACGTGTTTGAACTCGTAGTTGCAGGCGGCTGGCTGATGCCGTTCATCATCCTCTGTTCCATCATCGCGCTGGCCATCATCGCGGAGCGTCTCTGGTCGCTGCGCGAATCGCGGGTGCTGCCACGCAACCTGGTGGCGCAGGTGTGGGACTGGGCCAAGGAGAAGCAGATAGACGTCGAGCGCCTGCAGTCGCTGCGAGCCGGGTCGCCGCTGGGCCGCATCCTGGCCGCCGGCCTGGTCAACCGCAACGCCAGCCGCGAGATCATGAAAGAGGCCATCGAGGACACCGGCCGTTACGTGGTGCACGAGCTGGAACGCTACCTGAACACGCTCGGCACCATCGCTTCCATCGCGCCGCTGCTGGGCCTGCTGGGTACGGTCATCGGCATGATCGAGGTGTTCTCCGCCATTACCACCCAGGGCGTCGGCAACCCCGCCGCCCTGGCGGGCGGCATCTCCCAGGCCCTGATCACTACCGCTGCCGGCATGGCGGTGGCCATTCCCAGTCTCATGTTCTACCGCTTCTTCCGCGGCAAGGTGGCGCTGCTGGTGCTGCGCATGGAACAGCAGGCGTTGCGCATGGTGGAAGTGCTGCAGGGTCAGCGGGCCAGGGAGGGCCTGATGGAGGAGCAGCTGTGAACCTGCGCCGCAGCCGCACCGAGGAGCCGGACGTCAACCTGACGCCGCTCATCGACGTGGTGTTCATACTGCTGATCTTTTTCATGGTTTCCACTACCTTCCAGCGCGAATCGCAGATCAAGATCGAACTGCCGGAAGCCAGCGCCGAGCCGGCCGAGACCGAGAAGGACACGCTGGAGATCGTCATCGACGCCGACGGCCGCTATTTCATCGGCGACCAGCAGGTGGTCAACACGGAACTGGATACGCTCAAGCAGGCCATCGCCAAATTCGTCGGCGACCGCAAGGAACTGCCGGTGGTGATCCGCGCCGACCGCCATACACCCTACGAGGCGGTGGTTCGCGCCATGGACGCCACCTCGCAGCTGGGCCTGGTGCAGATGTCGCTGGCCACCAGCCAGCCGGCCGACGGCGGCGAGTGACGCCCGGCCCGGGCGATACCTCCGGCGCGGCGCTGTACCGGCGCCTGCTGCGCTACGCGCTGCCCTACTGGAAGGTGTTCGTGCTGGCGGTGCTGGCCATGATCCTGTTCGCCGCCACCGACACCGGCTTTGCCGCCCTCATGAAGCCGATGCTGGACGGCAATTTCGTCGACCGCGACCCGCAGGCCGTGAAACTGGTGCCGCTGGCGCTGGTGGCGCTGTTCCTGTTCCGCGGCCTGGCCGGTTTCGTGTCGCGCTATGGCATGAGCTGGATCGGCCGGCGCGTCATCCAGACCCTGCGCGAGCAGATGTTCGAACGCCTGCTGCGCCTGCCCTGTGCGCATTTCGACCGTTCGAACGCGGGCCGCGAGCTGTCGCGCCTGACCTTCGACGTCGAGCAGGTGGCCGAAGCCAGCACCAACGCCGTCACCATCCTGATCCGCGACAGCCTGACGCTGGTCTTCCTGCTCGCTTACATGCTCTGGATCAGTCCCTGGCTGACGCTGCTGTTCCTGGTCATGGGCCCGGTCATCGTCGGCCTGACGCGTTACGTGGCGCGCCGTTTTCGCCGCATCAGCCACCGCATCCAGGATTCCATGGGCGAGTTGACCCAGTTCATCGAGGAGGCCATCGGCGGCCAGCGGGTGATCAAGGCTTTCAACGGCCAGGCCTGGCAGGCGCAGCGCTTTCGCGAGGTCAACGAGCACAACCGGCGCCTGCACCTGAAGATGGCCCTGACCAGCGGCGCCAGCACGCCGGTGGTGCAGTTCATCGCCGCCTGCACCCTGGCGCTGGTGATCTACCTGGCGACGCTGGAGCCGGTGCTGCGCGAGATCACGGTCGGCGAGTTCGTCTCCTTCATCACCGCCATGCTGCTGCTCATGCAGCCCATGAAGCGACTCACCAACATCAACGCCTCGCTGCAGCGCGGCATCGCCGCGGCGCGCAGCATCTTCACGCTGCTGGATGAGCCGCTGGAGCCGGACACCGGCCGCCGGCCGCTGGCACGCGCACGCGGCGACATCGAGTTCCGCGATGTCGGGTTCGCCTACGACGAACGCAAGCGGCCGGTGCTGGACGGCGTGTCGTTCTCGATCCGGGCCGGCCAGACGCTGGCGCTGGTGGGGGCCTCGGGCAGCGGCAAGACCACCCTGGCGCACCTGCTGCTGCGTTTCCACGATCCGCAGCGGGGCGACATCCGCCTCGACGGCGTGCCGCTGACCGACTACCGGCTCGCCGACCTGCGCCGCCAGGTGGCGCTGGTGGGGCAGGACGTGCTGCTGTTCAACGACACCATCGCCGCCAACATCGCCTACGGCCGCCCCGGCGACGCCACGCCGGAACAGATCGAGGCGGCGGCGCGCGCGGCGCACGCGCTGGAGTTCATCGACAGGCTGCCGCACGGCCTGGATACCCGCATCGGCGACCGCGGCATCCTGCTGTCGGGCGGCCAGCGCCAGCGCATCGCCATCGCCCGCGCCCTGCTCAAGGATGCGCCGGTGCTGGTGCTGGACGAGGCCACCTCGGCACTGGACAGCGCCTCGGAGCGGCTGGTGCAGGAGGCGCTGGAGCGGCTGATGGCCGGGCGCACCTCGCTGGTCATCGCCCACCGGCTGTCGACGGTCGAGCAGGCCGACCGCATCCTGGTGCTGGAGGCCGGACGCGTGGTGGAAGCCGGCAGCCACGCCGAGCTGCTGGCGGCCGACGGTGCCTACGCCCGCCTGTACCGGCTGCAGTCCGGTACGGCCCCGGAGGCATGAGCCGGGCGCGGCTGGAAGGGCTGCTCCACCGGCTCTGGTACGGCGGCTCGCCGCTGGCCTGGCTGCTGGCGCCGCTGTCGTTGCCCTACTGCCTGGTCGCGACCGCGCGGCGCCTGGCCTACCGGCGCGGCTGGCTGGCGTCGCAGACGGTGGGGGTGCCGGTGGTGGTGGTGGGCAACCTGAGCGTCGGCGGTACGGGCAAGACGCCGCTGGTGCTGTGGCTGGCGCAGTTCCTCGGCCGGGCGGGCTACCGGGTCGGCATCGTGGGCCGGGGTTACGGCGGCCGCGACACGCGCCGGCCCCAGGATGTCGCCGCCGGGAGTGATCCAGGCCGGGTGGGAGACGAAGCCGTGCTGCTGGCCGCCCGCAGCGGCCGGCCCGTGGTGGTGTGCCGCGACCGGGTGGCGGCGGCGCGGCGGCTGGTGGCGGCGCACGGCTGCGATCTGGTGCTGGCCGACGACGGCCTGCAGCATTACCGCCTGGCGCGCACGCTGGAGATCGCGGTCGTCGACGGGTGGCGCGGCCACGGCAACCGGCTGTGCCTGCCCGCCGGTCCGCTGCGCGAACCCGTCGGCCGCCTGCGGGATGTGGATTTCGAGATCGTCAACGGTGGCCAGGGCGCCGGCGCCATGCGGCTGCAGGTGACCGGTGTCGAGCCGGTCGGCAGGGCGGGGGAGACCGCCCGCCTGGCGGATTTCGGGGCCGGACCCGTGCACGCAGTGGCCGGCATCGGTCATCCACGGCGTTTTTTCGCCCTGCTGCGCGCCGCAGGCCTGAGCGTCATCGAACACGCCTTTCCCGATCACCACGCCTACCGCGCCGCGGAACTCGATTTCGGCGATGGCCTGCCCGTGTTGATGACGGGCAAGGACGCGGTAAAATGCCGGGCATTCGACCAACCCGGCCTCTGGTCGGTCCAGGTCGAGGCCCGGCCCGACGCGGGCTTCGAAGCGGCCCTGCTGGCGCGCCTGCAACGAATACGACACGGGGAATGACCTCTTGGACAAGAAACTGCTCGACATACTCGCCTGCCCGGTCTGCAAGGGCCCGCTGGAATACCGCAAGGAACAGCAGGAGCTGGTCTGCAAGGCCTGCCGTCTGGCCTACCCCATCCGCGACGGCATCCCGGTGATGCTGGAAGAGGAAGCCCGTCAACTGCCCGCCGAAGAAGAAGTCTGACGCCGGTGGACACCGCCTTCACCGTCGTCATTCCGGCGCGTCACGCCTCGTCGCGCCTGCCCGGCAAGCCGCTCCGGGAGCTGGCCGGCAAGCCCATGCTGCAGCACGTCCACGAGGTGGCCCGGTGTTCCGGCGCCGCGCAGGTGATCGTCGCCACCGACGATGCCCGCATCGAGGCCGCGGCGCAGGCGTTCGGCGCCGACGTCTGCATGACCTCGCCCGAACACCCCAGCGGCACCGACCGGCTGGCCGAAGTGGTGGAACGGCGCGGCCTGCCGGACGATACCCTGGTGGTCAACCTGCAGGGCGACGAACCGCTGATGCCGCCGGCCCTGCTCAGGCAGGTGGCGGACAACCTGGCCGCCAATCCCGATGCCGCCATCGCCACCCTGGCCACCCCCATGGTGGCGGCCGGCGAGTTCTTCGACCCGCACGTGGTCAAGGTGGTCACCGACCGCGCCGGCTTCGCACTCTATTTCAGCCGCGCGCCCATCCCCTGGGACCGCGACCTGCTGTGCGACGGTGACCGGGCGCTGCCCGTCGGCATCGTGCCGCTGCGCCACATCGGCCTGTACGCCTACCGCGCCGGCTACCTGCGTCGCTACGCCGACATGCGGGCCTGCCCGCTGGAACAGGCCGAGCAGCTCGAACAGCTGCGCGCGCTCTGGTACGGCGAACGCATCCACGTCGACGAGGCCGTGCAACGCCCCGGCCCCGGCGTCGATACCGAGGACGACGTGGCGATCGCCGAACAACTGCTGCAGGCCCGCTCCACCGCGTAGCGTGCGACCCCTCGAAGGCCGCCTGTCACCCGATCACCGGCGAAGAACGAGAAGGGGTATTGTTCGTGCCGGGGTGGAATGGGGGTATGGCCACGGAAAGCACGGAAAGCACGAAAAAAATGTGTGTTGCAGGGTGCGCTCTGCGCGCCCTGCGAGAAACGGCTCTTCGAAGGCCCCCTTCGTGCGCCTTCGTGGTTGAACCGCCCTCTCGCTGCCAAAGCGGCACCAGCCAGGCAAATCCACCCACCCGACAAGGGGCAAAAACAAGGTCCGTGCTTTCCGTGTTTTCCGTGGCCATTCCTGCCCGGCAGTGGCTGGCGCCCCCCGACCGTGCTAGGACACGGCGCTGTCCAGCCAGGCGGCGATGACCGGATCGAGGCGGTCGCTGCCCGGTTCGAACAGGGCCAGGTTGACGATTTCCGGCACGCGCCGGTTGGCGTCGCCGAACTGGTTGGGCTGGATGACCTGTCCACCGCCGGCCTGCTCCAGCACCAGGATGCGCTCCGAGGGCAGGTAGTCGATGATCCGGCAGGGCATGCCCAGGTAGTCGACCCGGCGGCCGACGAGCGCCGCCAGGCGGGCGTGCACTGTGTCGCTGATTTCGGCATCATGCATGGAACGCAGCATTGCAGCACCGGCGCGGCAATACAAGCGGCTTGCCACCTGAATTACAGTGGATTCTGCGATAGTTATCTGAACAGGTTGTAAAAAATGGAAAAAGTCAGCGTATTGTTCGTCTGCATGGGTAACATCTGCCGGTCACCGACCGCCCAGGGCGTTTTCGAGGCGATGGTGCGGGAAGCCGGGCTGGAAGCCCACATCCGGATCGATTCGGCCGGCACCCACGCCTACCACGTCGGCGAGCCGCCGGATCGCCGCGCCAGCGAGGCGGCGGCCCGGCGCGGCATCGACCTCGGCAGCCAGCGCGCGCGGCGGGTGAGCACGGCCGATTTCGGACGTTTCGACTACATCCTGGCCATGGACCGCAGCAACCTCGACGATCTGCTGAACCTGTGTCCGCCTGGTCATGAGGCCAGGGTGCGCCTGTTTCTGGACTACGCGCGGGATATCGATCTGCAGGACGTGCCCGATCCCTACTACGGTGGCATCCACGGCTTCCAGCAGGTGCTGGACCTGGTGGAGGCGGGGGCGCTCGGGCTGCTGGAGGACATCCGCCGGCGGATGGAGAGGCTGGACGAAGCCTAGCGAGAGTCGGCGGGTGGCGGCCTTCCGGTGCCCGGGGTGTGCCTCGACCCCGCACCGGCTCATTGGCATAATGGGCCGCCGCAGACTTTGCGAAATCTTCACCTTTGTTTGTGTAGAGTAGCCGCGCCGTCCCCGCCGTCGGACCCTCATGGGGGGTGTGATCCGGCTGCCGCTTGCGCCCGGGGTGGCAGCAATCCCAGACGATGCACGTCTGCCGGTCGATCGGGAAATGGCCGGCGCCGGGCTCGTGCATGCTTTCGGAGAAATTTACGATGCAGATTGGCCGGAGCGAATGGCTGTTTCGCGTGTTTCCCTTCCTGTTGTGGAAGGAGCGCGTCACCGCGCGCAGCCTGCGCACCGATTTCATGGCCGGTCTCACCGGCGCCATCGTGGTGCTGCCGCAGGGCGTGGCCTTTGCCACCATCGCCGGCATGCCGCCGGAATACGGCCTCTACGCCGGCATGGTGCCGGCCATCGTCGCCGCCCTGTGGGGTTCGTCCTGGCACCTGGTATCGGGACCGACCACGGCGGCATCCATCGTCGTGCTGTCCTCGCTCAGCGTCTACGCCGAGCCGGGCACCGTCGACTACGTGAGCCTGGCGCTGACGCTCACCTTCATGGTCGGCGTCATCGAGATCGCGCTGGGCCTGGCCCGCATGGGCGCGCTGGTCAACTTCATCTCCCATTCGGTGGTGGTCGGTTTCACCGCCGGCGCGGCCATTCTCATTGCCAGCAAGCAGCTCAAGAATTTCTTCGGCGTGCCCATTCCTCGCGGCGGCCATCTGCACGACACGCTGATGAGCTTCTGGGAGCAGATACCGAACATCAACGGCTATGTCACCGTGGTTGCCCTGGTGACGCTGTTGTCGGGCATCGCGGTGAAGCGCTGGGCACCGAAGCTGCCCTACCTGATCATCGCCATGCTGGCCGGCAGCGTGCTGGGCGTTTACCTGAACAACCGCTACGGCATCGAGGTGACGGGCATCAAGACCGTCGGCGCCCTGCCCGACACCTTGCCGCCGTTGTCCTCGCCGGACTTCTCGCTCGACACCATCAAGAACCTGGCGGCGTCGGCGCTGGCGGTGACCCTGTTCGCCCTCACCGAGGCCGTCTCCATCGGCCGTTCGCTGGGCATGCGCAGCGGCCAGCTCATCGACGGCAACCAGGAATTCATCGGTCAGGGCCTGTCCAATATCGCCGGCAGCTTCTTCTCCGGCTACGTGGCGACCGGCTCCTTCAACCGCAGCGGCCTCAACTACCAGGCCGGTGCCAGGACGCCGCTGGCGGCTGTGTTCGCCGGCTCGCTGCTGATGCTGATCGTGGTGCTGGTCGCGCCGCTGGCGGCCTACCTGCCCAATGCCGCCATGGCCGGCATTCTGTTCCTGGTGGCCTGGGGCCTGATCGACTTCAAGGAGATCCGCCACATTCTCAGGGCCAGCCGGCGCGAGACCGGCATCATGGCCGTGACCTTCTTCGGCGCCCTGTTCCTGGAACTGGAAACGGCCATCTTCGCCGGCGTGATGCTGTCGCTGGTGCTGTACCTGATGCGGGTGTCGCGGCCGCGCATCATCAGCCGCGTGCCCGACCCGCGCATGCCGAACCGCGAGTTCAACACCGATCCCTCCCTGCCGCAGTGCCCGCAGCTGCACATCCTGCGTATCGACGGCTCCTTGTTCTTCGGTTCCATCAGCCATGTGCAGGAGGCGTTTGCCAGGCTGGAGAAGGAGCATCCGGAACAGAAGCACCTGGCGCTGGTCTGCCAGGGCATCAACTTCGCCGACGTGGCGGGCGGCGACGTGCTGGTCAAGGAAGCCTACAAGCGCCGCGCCCGCGGCGGCGATCTGTATCTCATCCATGTCAAGAAGGGCCTGTGGGAATCCCTGGAGAAGTGCGGCTGCCTGGACGAGATCGGTCCGCGCAACGTGTTCCAGTCCAAAACCGCGGCCATCACCGCCATATTCCAGAAACTGGACAAGTCGGTCTGCGCACGCTGCGACAAGCGGATATTCCGCGAATGCGCCAGCGTACCGCGCATCGAAACGGACTGAGCACGTCGCCATGTACGTACTGGTGATCGAGGACAACCCGGACCTGGTCGCCAACCTGTACGATTTCCTGGAGCCGCTTGGCTACGTGGTGGACGCCGCCTACGACGCCCGCAGCGGCCTGCGCTTCGCGGCCGAAAAGAAATTCGACGCCATCATACTCGACCTGACGCTGCCCGGGATGGACGGGCTGGATCTGTGCCGGCGGCTGCGCGATACGGGAGACGACACGCCCATCCTCATGCTGACGGCGCGCGACACCCTCGACGACAAGCTGCAGGGTTTCGCCAGCGGCGCCGACGACTACCTGGTCAAACCCTTCGCCATGCAGGAGCTGGAGGCGCGCCTGCGCGCGCTGGTGAAGCGCGCCCGCGGCGAGCAGTCGCGCGAGCCGCTGCGGGTGGCCGATCTCGAGTTCGACCCCGTTACGCTGCGGGTGACGCGCGCCGGGCAGCCGGTCGTGCTGCCGCCGATCCCACTGAAGATCCTCGAAATGCTCATGCGCCAGTCGCCGCGGGTGGTGCCGCGACGCGAGATCGAGCGCCGCATCTGGGGCAATGTGCGGCCCGACAGCGATGCCCTGCGCGTGCACATCTCGGTACTGCGCGCCGCCATCGACCGCCCGTTCCCGGAGGCCTTGCTGAGAACCGTGCACGGCATCGGCTATCAGCTTGCGGAACCGGATGAAGTTCCGGACTGACCTGCGCTACCGGGTGGCGCTGGCCTTCGCGCTGCTCGGCGCCTTCGTCAGCACCGGCGTCGCCGGCGTGTTCTACCTGCTCACCCTCAACATGGAACAGCGCCTGATCACGCAGACGCTGAATACCGAACTCGACAACTACGTGGCCCGCTACCGGCGTGATCCGGCCACGCCGCCGCCGGCGGGCGGCGGTATGCAGATGCGCGTCCTTGACGCCGTCGATGAGCACATGCCCCGGGAACTGGCCGGGCTGCACAGCGGCTTGCACCGGCTGCGTATCGGTGATCGTCACTACTACGTGGCGGTACGCGAACAGGACGGAAGGCGTTTCGTGCTGAGCTACGACGATGCGTTGATCCGTCACCGCGAGCAGCAGTTCCGCCTGTTCTTCCTGATCGGCGTGGTCACCATGACGCTGTTGTCGGCCCTGCTCGGCGCCTGGTTGGCCGGGCGCGTGGTGGCGCCGGTGGCCGAGCTGGCCCGGCGCGTGGCCGGCCTGAGACCGGAGGACCGGCCGCCCCCGCTGGCCGACAGTTTTCCGCACGACGAGGTGGGTGAGCTGGCGCAGGACTTCGACGCCTATCTGCAGCGCCTCGGCGCCTTCATGGAGCGCGAGCGCGCCTTCACCTCGGACGTCAGCCACGAGTTGCGCACACCGTTGACCGTCATCCGCGGCGCCACCGAGGTGCTGCTGGCCGAGACCGGCCTGGAAGCGGCGCTGCGCCGGCGGCTGGAACGCATCGCGCGTTCGGCACAGGACATCTCCGAACTGATCGAGGCGCTGCTGCTGCTGGCGCGAGAGGAGCAGGGGCCGGGTATGGAGGCCTGCTGCGAAGTAGACGCCGTGCTGCGCCAGGTGCTCGACAGCCACGCCCACCTGCTTGCGCACAAGCCGGTGGAAGTCCGTTTGGAGGTCGACGCGCCGCTGCGCATCGCCGCGCAGTGCACGCTGCTGCGCGTGGTGCTGGCCAACCTGGTGAGGAATGCGTTCTCCTTCACCCGTGAAGGCGAGGTGTGCGTGCGCCTGGGCCGGGACGGCGTGACCGTGGAGGACACCGGCAGCGGCATTGCCGAGGAGGACCTGCAGCGGGTGTTCGATCATTTCTACCGGGGCGAGGAGGGCGGTTCCGGCATCGGCCTGTCGCTGGTGCGGCGCGTGTGTGACCGCCACGGCTGGACACTGGATCTGGACAGCAGGGAAGGCCGGGGCACCCGTGTATGCCTGCTGTTCGACCAGGGGGAGCGGACGGATGACGCCGCCTGAAGGCAGCCTGGCCCGGACGCCGGCGCCGCGCGCCTCCGGGCGCGGCAAGGGCCGGCAGGTGCACGGGCGGACGGTGCTGCGCATCACCGGCTTTCTGTGCATGTTGTTCAGTACCACGCTGCTGCCGCCGCTGCTGGTGTCGCTCTGGTACCGCGACGGCGAGGCCGGGCACCTGGCCGTGGGCCTGCTGGTGATGGCCGGCAGCGGCCTGCTGCTGTGGCTGTCGGGTCTCGGCCAGCCGGTCGAACTGCGGCGCCGCGACGGTTTCCTGCTGGTGGCACTGTTCTGGTGCCTGCTCAGCCTGCTCGGGCTGTTCCCCTTCCTGTTCGGACTCGACCTGTCGCTGGTCGACGCGCTGTTCGAATCCGTCTCCGGGCTGACCACCACCGGCGCCACCGTGCTGTCGGGCCTGGACGCGCTGCCGCCGTCGCTGTTGTTCTACAGGCAGGAGATTCAATGGTTCGGCGGCATGGGACTGATCGTGCTGGCGGTCGCCATCATGCCCATGCTGGGCATCGGCGGCATGTCCATCTACCGGGCCGAGGCGCCGGGGCCGATGAAGGACGAGAAGATGACGCCGCGGCTGGCGCACGGCGCGCGCGCCCTGTGGATGCTGTATCTGGGAATCACCGTTGCCTGCGCGCTGGCCTTCTGGGGCGCCGGCATGACGCCCTTCGACGCCGTCGCCCACAGCCTGTCGACGGTATCCACCGGCGGCTTCTCCACCCACGATGCCAGCATCGCCTGGTTCCACAGCCCGGCCATCGAATGGATCGCCACCCTGTTCATGCTGCTGGGCTCGATCAATTTCGCCATCCACTACGTGGCCGCCACCAGCCACGACATACGCTGTTACTGGCAGGACACGGAGGTTCGCACCTTCCTGCTGCTGATCCTGGCGGCGGTGCTGTTGATCAGCCTGATGCTGGAACAGGCCGGCGTGGAGGAGAGCTGGCACGCCGCCGTCCGTCATTCCACTTTCGAGGTGGTGTCCGTCATCACCAGCACCGGCTACGGTGTCGAGAGTTTTGCCGGCTGGCCGCTGTTCCTGCCGGTGTTGATGCTGTTCATCAGTTTCGTCGGCGGCTGTGGGGGCTCGACCGCCGGCGGCATGAAGGTGATGCGCGTGCTGGTGCTGGCCAAGCTCGGCTGGCGGGAGCTGCGGCGTCTGCCGCATCCCAGGAGCGTGCTGCAGATCAAGATCGGCGGCCGCCGCCTGCGTGAACAGACCCTGCAGGCGATCTGGGGTTTCTTTGCCGTCTACGTCGCGACTTTCGTGATCCTCATGTTGTCGATGATGGCCACCGGTCTGGACCAGGTGACGGCGTTCTCCGCCATTGCGACCTGCATGAACAACCTGGGGCCGGGGCTGGGGGAGGTCAGCGAGACCTTCGCCGGCATCGGCGATACGGCCAAGCTGGTGGCGGTGGCGGCCATGCTGCTGGGCCGGCTGGAGGTCTTCACCATCCTGGTGCTGCTGCAGCCGGCCTACTGGCGGGGCTGACAACGAGATATAAAGATTTCACAAATTGTTAATGTTTTATTAAGATGCGGCCACGGCAGCGGCGGCCGCACCTCGATCCCTGCGTCGGCATGCCCCCCATGTGGTTGAATGAAAAGATGAAAAATACACTGTCCGCCGATCAGGAGAATGCCGCCTCGACCGATCCCGGGAACCGCCTGCCCGTCAGGGCCATCGTCGCCGCCGTCGTGTTCGCCCTGACGACCCTGTGGCTGGCGCGCCTGGTGCCCACGATAGAAATCGCCTGGGTCACGGGCTTCCTGATGCTGACCATCTACCTGTTCGCATTCGAGATCGTCGGCGTCGACGTGGCCGCCATCACGGTCATGGTCCTGCTCGGACTGACCAGCCTGTTCGCGCCCTGGATGGGCCTGGAGGAGGGGCTGGTCTCCACCGACCGGCTGTTCGACGGCTTTTCGAGCAATGCCGTCATTTCCATCATCGCCGTCATGATCATCGGCGCCGGGCTCGACCGCACCGGCCTGATGAGCAGGGTGGCCTCCTTCATCCTCGATGTCGGCGGCACCACCGAGAAGCGCATCATCCCCATCATCTCCGGCACCGTCGGCATCATTTCCAGCTTTATGCAGAATGTCGGCGCCGCGGCCCTGTTCCTGCCGGTGGTGAGCCGTATCTCGGCGCGTTCCGGCCTGCCCATGTCGCGGCTGCTCATGCCCATGGGCTTCTGCGCCATCCTGGGCGGCACCGTCACGCTGGTCGGTTCCAGCCCGCTCATCCTGCTCAACGACCTGATCCTCACCTCCAACCAGGCGCTGCCGGCGGAACAGCAGATGCACACCTGGTCGCTGTTCTCGGTGACGCCGGTCGGGCTGGCGCTGGTCGCTTCGGGGATCCTGTATTTCATCGTCGCCGGCCGCTACGTCCTGCCGGCCACCGGCAGCGAGGGCGCCACCGCGATCAATGCACTGGGCTATTTCAAGGAGACCTACGGCATCGACTACGAGCTGCGGGAAATGATCGTGCCCGACAACAGCCCGCTGATCGGCAAGACACTGGACGAGATCGAGCACGAGAACAGCATCCGCGTCATCGCTGCCCTGCGCGGCAGCGACGACCTGCGCATCGGTCCCGGCGGCCTGGCGCGCGACATCGGCATCGAGGCGGGGGCGGTGCTCGGCGTGCTGGCCTCGCCCGAGCACCTCAACGCCTTTGCGCAGAAGTACGGGCTGATCGTCCATCACCAGATCGAAGTGTTCTCCGAAGCCCTGTCTTCGTCCAAGGCCGGCATCGCCGAGGTGGTCATCCCGCCCGGTTCCAAGCTGATCGGCAAGAGCGCGCGCGATGTCTGGATGCGCAAGACCTATGGCATCTCCATGGTGGCACTGCACCGGGTCGGCAAGACCTACCGCGAGGGCGAAGGCATACGCGACATGCCGTTGCAGGCCGGCGATACGCTGGTGGTGCACACCACCTGGGAGGCGCTGGCGAGGCTGGAGACGGACCGCAACTTCGTGGTGGTGACCACCGAGTACCCGCACGAGGAACTGCGCCCGCACAAGGTGATGCACGCCCTGTTCTTCTTCGCCGTGGCCCTGACGCTGGTGCTGTTCACCGACCTGCGCCTGTCCGTGGCGCTGCTTGCCGGTGCCATCGGCATGGTGCTGTCGGGCGTGCTCGACATCGAGGAGGCCTACGAGGCGGTGAGCTGGAAGACGGTATTCCTGCTGGCCAGCCTGATCCCGCTGGGGCTGGCGGTCGAGACCACGGGCACCGCCGCCTGGATCGCCGAGCAGGTGCTGGCGGCACTGGGTGCCGACACCCCGGTATGGGTGCTGCAACTCGCCATTGCGCTGCTGTCCACCTTCTTCACACTGGTCATGTCCAATGTCGGCGCGACCGTACTGCTGGTGCCGCTGGCGGTCAACATTGCCGCGCACGCCGGCGGCGCGGCCGACCCGGCGGTGTTTGCCCTGACCGTGGCCATTGCCACCTCCAATTCCTTCCTCATTCCCACCCACCAGGTCAACGCGCTGGTGATGGGGCCGGGAGGGTACCGGGTGCCTGACTTCATGAGGGCGGGTGGTATCATGACCATTCTGTTCCTGATCGTCATGATGCTGATGATGAACCTGGTCTTCTAAGGAGTCTCACCCGGATGTCACCCCGCAATCGTCTGCCGGCGCTGGCCGGCCTGCTGGTCCTCGTCCTGCTGCCGGCCTTCGCCGTCGCCAGCCAGGCCGCAGGCCGACCCCTGGACCTGACGCGCCACGCGGTCGGTTATGCCTCGTTGATCCTGTTCGTGCTCGCCTATGCGCTGGTCATGGCGGAAGAATTCACCCACCTGCGCAAGTCCAAGCCCGTCATGCTGGCCGCCGGCCTCATCTGGGGCATGATCGGCTACGTCTATGCGGCGAAGGGCATGCCGCACCAGGCGGAGGAGGCGGTGCGGCACAACCTGCTCGAATACGCCGAGCTGATGCTGTTCCTGCTGGTGGCCATGACCTACATCAACGCCATGGACGAGCGCAATGTGTTCAATGCGCTGCGAGCCTGGCTGATCCGCAAGGGATTCGGGCTGCGCACGCTGTTCTGGATGACGGGTTTCCTTGCCTTCTTCATCTCCCCGGTCGCCGACAACCTGACCACCGCGTTGCTGATGTGTGCCGTAGTGCTGGCGGTAGGCGGCGATGACAAGCGTTTCGTCGGCGTCGCCTGCATCAACATCGTGGTGGCGGCCAATGCCGGCGGCGCCTTCAGCCCGTTCGGCGACATCACCACGCTCATGGTGTGGCAGAAGGGCGTGGTGGATTTCTGGACCTTCTTCGCCCTGTTCGTGCCGTCGCTGGTCAACTTCGTGGTGCCGGCGGCCATCATGCATTTCGCCATTCCGTCCGGGCAGCCGGCGGGTGCGGACGAAGCGGTCATGCTCAAGCGCGGTGCGCTGCGCATCGTGGCGCTTTTTCTGGCGACCATCGTCACGGCGGTGAGCTTCCACAACTTCCTGCACCTGCCGCCCGTGATCGGCATGCTGACCGGCATGGCCTATCTGCAGTTCTTCGGCTACTACCTGAAGAAGACCAGTCCGGGCAAGCGCAACGGTCTGATCGCCAGCCGCATGGGCGATGTGGTGCCCTTCGACGTGTTCAACAAGGTGGCGCGCGCCGAGTGGGATACGCTGCTGTTCTTCTACGGTGTGGTGCTGTGTGTGGGTGGCCTGGGTTTCATCGGCTACCTGTCGATGGCCTCCGAGGTCATGTACGGGGAGTGGAACGTGACGCTGGCCAATGTGGCGGTAGGCCTGCTGTCGTCCATCGTGGACAATATTCCGGTGATGTTTGCGGTGTTGACCATGAATCCGGACATGCCCGCCGGCGAGTGGCTGCTGGTCACCCTGACGGCCGGCGTGGGGGGCAGCCTGCTGTCCATCGGCTCGGCCGCCGGCGTGGCCCTGATGGGCCAGGCGCGCGGCAAGTATACCTTCTTCGGGCATCTCAAGTGGACGCCGGTGATCGCGCTGGGCTATGCGGCCAGCATCTATGCGCACCTGTGGATCAACAAGGCCTATTTCTGACCCACCGCCTTCGCGACCTCGCCCACTGCAGGAGCGGGCTCGCCCGCGATCCCGGTGCAGCCGGGGCAACCGGCCGGCGGTCGCACGACCCATCGCGGCCGAAGGCCGCTCCTACACGTGTAGGAGCGGGCTTGCCCGCGATCCCGGCCATCCGTCCGCAGGCAGGCCGCTCCGCGGCGGAGGGCCGGCGCCGTTCACCCCCGGCCGGGGGTGTCACTCGTCGCCGACGGCGGCGGGCTTGGGATCGGGCTTGCTGTCGCCGTCGGGGCGTCCCGTTGCCGGCTTGTCCGCCGCCGCCGCAGGGGCGGCGGGCCGGTCGGCACCGCGGTCCGCCGGCGCCGTGCGTCCGCCGCCGGCCGGCTTGTCTTCCGGCCCCGGTGCGCGACCACGTCCACCCCTCGGTTCCCGACTGTCGGTGGTTTCGGCCGGCTTGGGTTCCGACGCCTGTTCCGTCCGGGGCGCACGGCTGCGCTTGCCTTCCGTGTCGGTAGTCCGGTCGGCCGGGCGTTCCGCCTGCGGGGCACGGGTGTCTCCACTTCCGGCGGTGGCCGGACCGGATTCCGGTTTCCGTGAAGCGTCGCCGCCGTTGTCGCGCCCGGCCGGCCTGCCTTCCGCCACCGGTGCACCTTCGGCGGCCTTGTCGCCGTTGCCGTCCTGCCGGGACTTGCGTTCCTGCGGCTGGCCCTCGCGACGCTGACCGCCGGAACGGCGGCGGCCACCACGACGCCCGCGGCGGCTGCCGCGCGACTGGCCGGAGGGGCGGTTGCCACCCTCGGCCTTGTCGGTCTTTCCGGCGGGTGTCTCCGGTGCCGGCGTCACCACTTCCTTCACCTCTTCGGGGCGGATGTCGCGTGCCTTCCTGGCGCCGTTCTGGCCACCGCGACGCGCGCCCTTGTCCTGGCCCTGCGGGCGTCGGCGGCCGCCGCTGCGACCCCGCTCGCTGCCGGCCCGGGTGGCGGCGCCCTTGCCGCGGCCACTGCGCTCGCCCGCGCGGCCCTTCTGGCGCGGTCTGGGCTGCTCTTCCTGCGGCGCCTCGCCCTTGCCGAACAGGCTGGCCCACAGGCGCCGGATGAGACCCGGCGAGGCACCGGCGGGTGCCGGTGTCGCGGCGGCAGTCGTCGGTGGTGGCGCCGGCTGCTGGGGTGCGACCGACTGTACCGCCGCCTGCTCGGTCACGGGCGGCGCCGTCACTGCACCCAGCAACCGCTCCGGCGACGCTTCCTGCTCCTTCTCGGGTTCCGGCAGGCGGTAGCTGGCGGCACCTTGTTCACCTTCCAGCTCGTCGCTGCGCAGCCGTGTGACCTCGTAGTGGGGCGTCTCCATCGACGGCGTGGGGATCAGCGACACGGCCAGCCCGTGGCGCTTTTCCAGCGCCAGCAGAATCTCGCGCTTCTCGTTGAGCAGGTAGGTGCCGACGTCGACCGGCACCCGCGCAATGACGCGGCCGGTCTTGTCCTTCATGGCCTCTTCCTCGACGATGCGCAGGATCGACAGCGACAGCGATTCCACGCTGCGCACCGTGCCCTGGCCCATGCAGCGCGGGCACACGATCTGGCTGGATTCGCCCAGCGACGGGCGCAGCCGCTGGCGCGACATCTCCAGCAGGCCGAAGCGCGAAATGCGCCCGATCTGCACCCGCGCCCGGTCCATGCGCAGCGCCTCGCGCAGCCGGTTCTCGACCTCGCGCTGGTGGCGGGTGGGCTGCATGTCGATGAAATCGATGACGATCAGGCCACCCAGGTCGCGGATGCGCAGCTGGCGGGCGATTTCGTCGGCGGCCTCCAGATTGGTGTTGAGGGCGGTCTCCTCGATGTCGCTGCCCTTGGTGGCGCGCGCCGAGTTGATGTCGATGGAGATCAGCGCCTCGGTGTGATCGATGACGATGGCGCCGCCGGCCGGCAGCCGCACCTCGCGCTGGAAGGCCGACTCGATCTGCGACTCGATCTGGTAGCGCGAGAACAGCGGCACCGGGTCCTGGTACAGTTTCAGCTTGCCCAGGTTGTGCGGCATGACCTGCTGCATGAATTCGCGGGCGCGGTTGTAGACGTCTTCGTCGTCGATCAGAATCTCGCCGATGTCGCTGCGCAGGTAGTCTCGCAGGGCGCGGATGATGACGTTGCTCTCCTGGTAGATCAGGAAGGGGGCGGGGCGCTCCTCGGCGGCCTTCTCGATGGACTCCCAGAGATGCATGAGGTAGTCGAGGTCCCACTGCAGTTCCTCGACGTTGCGGCCGATGCCGGCGGTGCGGACGATGAGGCCCATCTCGGGGGGGTATTCGAGCTGCGCCATGGCGTCGCGGACCAGGTTGCGGTCCTCACCCTCGATGCGGCGCGACACGCCGCCGGCGCGGGGGTTGTTGGGCATCAACACGAGGTAGCGGCCGGCCAGGGACACGAAGGTGGTCAGCGCGGCGCCCTTGTTGCCGCGTTCCTCCTTCTCGACCTGGACGATGAGTTCCTGGCCCTCGCGCAGTGCGTCCTTGATGCTCACCCGGCCGCCGCCCTGGGCCGCGCCTTCGCGGAAGTAGCCGCGCGCCACTTCCTTGAGCGGCAGGAAACCGTGCCGTTCGGCGCCGTAGTCGACGAAGGCCGCCTCCAGGCTGGGTTCTATACGGGTGATCTTGCCTTTGTAGACGTTGGACTTTTTCTGACCGCGGGAAGGTACCTCGATATCAAGATCGTAGAGTTTCTGGCCGTCGACCAGTGCCACACGCAACTCTTCGGGCTGCGTGGCGTTGATTAGCATTCTTTTCATGGGTCGGTTCTCTCGAGCGCTCTACCGGCGGGCGAAGCGTGACAGCCGGGCTGCGGACCAGGGCAGGGACGATGCCTGCGACGGCGGCGCCGCGCCCCGGTCGGTACGACCAGGTCAGCGTCCCCAGGCACAGGCCCATCAAAACGGCGGTGACGATCAGCACGGGAGCGTCCAAATGTATGGTTAATAAAAACAACAGCTTGGAAGCCATTCAGGCGTCCGCACGACTTCCCGGGCTGCGTTTCCAGGCGCGTGACCGAAAAGTACGAATAGGGTACGAATCCGCTGGCCGGCAGCCGTCCGGATCGTTCCGTTGGAGCCCGTGCCAGCGCCATTGACTATAACAGCGCGATTGCGCCATATCAAACGCTTAGGCCTTGATTATGCGTGAAAACCTGTGGCCAACCCCTTGAATCCGCGCGGCTGTTGCAGGCGTCGGGGGGACGCTGCTGGTAGAATCGCGGCATGGAAAAGGACAACAGGCCGGCCGTACAGTGGGTCGAGGTGAATGCCGAGCAGGCGGGTCAGCGGATCGACAATTTCTTGTTGTGCCATCTCAAGGGGGTGCCGAGGAGCCGCATCTACCGCATCCTTCGCAAGGGGGAAGTGCGGGTGAACCGCGGCCGGGCGCGGCCGGACTACCGCCTGCAGGCCGGCGACCGGCTGCGCATCCCGCCGCTGCGCCTGAGCGAGCGCCGGCCCGGCCAGGTCCCGGCTCAGGTGCAAGCCGGCCTGGCCGACAAGGTGCTGTACGAGGACGAACGACTGCTGATCGTCGACAAGCCGGCCGGCCTGGCGGTGCACGGCGGCAGCGGCCTGGCCTTCGGGGTGATCGAGGCGCTGCGCGCGCAGCGGCCCGGGGCGCCCTTCCTGGAACTGGTGCATCGCCTGGACCGCGACACCTCCGGCTGCCTGATGATCGCCAAGAAGCGCAGCGAACTGCGCCGCCTGCACGCGCTGCTGCGCGAGGGCCGCGTGACCAAACGTTACCTGTTGCTGGCCCGGGGCGACTGGTCGCAGGGACCCTGGCGGATCGATGCGCCGCTGCGCAAGAACCAGTTGCGCGGCGGCGAGCGCATGGTGCGGGTCGACGCCGCCGGCAAGGCCTCGCGGACGCGTTTTTCGTTCCTGCAGGGTTACCAGGTCGCCAGCCTGATGGAAGCGGAGCTGGGCACCGGCCGTACGCACCAGATCCGCGTGCACGCCGCCCACGCCGGCCACCCGCTGGCCGGTGACGACAAGTACGGCGACGCGGACTTCAACCGGCGCCTGCAGTCCCTGGGGCTGCGTCGGCTGTTCCTGCATGCGCACCTGCTGGCATTCGACGACCCGGAGCGCGACCGCCACATCGAGGTGAGCGCGCCCCTGCCGGACGAGCTGCGCGCGGTCCTGGACCGACTGGAACGCAGGTAGGCTGGGGTGAGCGCAGCGAACCCCGCCGGAACGCCGCTGCGGTGGAAACGGCGGCCTGGACTGGGAGAATAATCTGTTTTCATGTACGCATCATCTGATGGAGACGACAGGATGGCCATGCGGCTGATCGTGTTCGACTGGGACGGGACGCTGATGGATTCCGAAGCGCAGATCGTGGCGGCCATGCAGGCCGCCATCGACGACCTGGGGCTGGAGCCACGCGACCGGGCGCAGTGCCGCAATATCATCGGCCTGGGCCTGCGGGAGGCCGTGGACGCCCTGTACCCGGGCCGCGACGACGCCTTCCTGCAGACCTTCGTCGATCGTTACCGGCACCACTGGTTCGCTCCCGGCCATGCCTCCGAGCTGTTCCCGGGTGTGCGCGAGACGCTGGAGCTGCTGGACGAGGCGGGGTTCCTGCTCGCGATCGCCACGGGCAAGGGGCGGACGGGGCTGGACAAGGTGCTGCGCCAGACCGGCCTCGGCGGGTTGTTCGCCGCCACCCGCTGCGCCGACGAGACGCGCTCCAAGCCGCATCCGCAGATGCTGTGCGAGATACTCGAGGAGCTGGACGTGGCCCCGCAGCAGGCGCTGATGGTGGGTGACACCGAGTACGACATGGAGATGGCTGTGCAGGCCGGGGTCGGGCCGGTCGCGGTGCGCTACGGCGTTCACCCGCCCGAACGTCTGCAGCGCCACCGGCCGCTGGTGTGCCTGGAGCGCATCAGCGAGCTGCCGGACTGGCTGGCGGGGCAGCCGCTGCGCGCCGAGCCGCAAACCGAGATCACCGACTGAACGAACGAACCAGACAAGCAAAGGGTCGATACGATGAGTGAGGAAAGACAACAGACCGGAAACCCGGGGCAACAGTCCGACGAATGGCAGCGTGAGCTGATCGAACGCCTGGCGCTGCAGGCGTCGAAGGAACAGCAGCGTACGCGCCGCTGGGGCATCTTCTTCAAGTCACTGCTGTTCGTGTACCTGTTCGCGCTGCTGTACCTCTACCTGCCCTCGGACCTGGGCACCGGGCTGACCGAGAAGCACACGGCGCTGGTCGAGCTCAAGGGTGTCATTGCGCCCGACGAGGAAGCCAACGCAGACGACGTGGCCGCCGGCCTGCGCGACGCCTTCGAGAACGAGCACAGCGTAGCGGTCATACTGCGCATCAACAGCCCGGGCGGCAGCCCCGTGCAGGCGGGTTACATCAATGCCGAGATACGCCGGCTGCGCAAGAAGTATCCCGACAAGCCCTTGTATGCCGTGGTGTCGGACATCTGCGCCTCCGGCGGCTACTACGTTGCCGTGGCGGCCGACAAGATCTACGCCGACAAGGCCAGTATCGTCGGTTCCATCGGCGTGCGCATGGACGGCTTTGGTTTCGTCGAGGCCATCGACAAGCTGGGCATCGAGCGCCGCCTGCTCACTGCCGGTGAACACAAGGGTTTCCTGGATCCCTTCCTGCCGGAGAAGGAGTCCGACGTGCAACACGTCAAGGGCCTGCTGAACGACATCCACCAGCAGTTCATCGCCGCCGTGCGTGAGGGACGCGGGGCGCGCCTCAAGGAGACGCCGGAGCTGTTCAGCGGCCTGGTGTGGACCGGCGACCAGGCCGTGGAACTGGGCCTGGTGGATGCGCTCGGCAGTGCCGGCTACGTGGCGCGCGAGGTGGTCGGCGAAGAGACCATCGTCGACTACACGAAGAAGGAAGAGCTCTGGGAGCGTGTCAGCAAGCGCCTGGGGACGGCGCTGGGCAAGGGTGTCGGCAAGGTGCTGGTGGGCGCCTCGACGCAGATCCGCTGACCGGCTCCACCCGGTATCCGTTCACATCCCCCGCCCTGTAGGAGCGGCCTTGGCCGCGATGGCGGTGGCCACCGGACGGGTCCCCCCCGGCTGCGCCGGGATCGCGGGCGGAGCCCGCTCCTACAGGGGGGGCACCCCGAGCGCTGTAGGAGCGGCCTTGGCCGCGATGGCGGTGGCCACCGGACGGGTCCCCCGGCGGCGCCGGGATCGCGGGCGGAGCCCGCTCCTACAGGGGGGCGCCCCGAGCGCTGTAGGAGCGGCCTTGGCCGCGATGGCGGTGGCCGCCGGACGGTCCCCGGCTGCGCCGGGATCGCGGGCGGAGCCCGCTCCTACAGGGGGGGCGCCCCGAGCGCTGTAGGAGCGGCCTTGGCCGCGATGGCGGTGGCCACTGGACAGGTCCCCCGCCTGCGCCGGGATCGCGGGCGGAGCCCGCTCCTACAGGGGGGGCACCCCGAGCGCTGTAGGAGCGGCCTTGGCCGCGATGGCGGTGGCCACTGGACGGGTCCCCCGCCTGCGCCGGGATCGCGGGCGCAGCCGTCAGGGCAGCGTGATGCCGGCTTCGTTCAGCCAGGTGGTCAGGCGGATCAGCGGCAGGCCGATCAGCGCCGTCGGATCGTCGCCTTCCATGCGTTCGAACAGGCTGATGCCCAGGCCTTCCGACTTGAAGCTGCCGGCGCAGTTGTAGGGCCGTTCGGCCTGCAGGTAGCGCTCGATCCGGGATGCATCCAGGGTGCGGAAATGGACATGGAAGGGCACCAGGTCGACGCGCGCCGCGTCGGTGCGGGCATCGTACAGGCACAGCCCGGTCAGGAAGCTCACGCGCCGGCCGGCCAGCTTCGCCAGTTGCCGGGCGGCGCGTTGGTGGTCGCCGGGCTTGCCCAGCACTTCCTCGCCGCACACCGCCACCTGGTCGGAGCCGATGACCAGCGCCCCGGGGAAGTCGCCGGCGCCGGCGCGCGCCTTCGCCTCGGCCAGGCGCATCACCAGCTGCGCCGGCGACTCGCCGGTGAGCGGGCTTTCGTCCACCTCGGGCGATACCGTCTCGAAGGGGACGCGCAGGCGCTGCAGCAGCTCGCGCCGGTAGGGGGACGTGGAGGCCAGTATCAGTCGTGTCACGGCTTCGGTTCTCCGCTCAGTGCTGCGCGAAATAACGCGCCAGGTATTCGGGGAAACTCACGTCGTCGGCCGCCTCGCGTGCCTTCTGGTCCTCGATGGACTTGGTGGCGGCCTCCATGAAGAAGGCCTGGCGTTCGTCGCTGAGCGGCAGGTTGAGAAAGAAATGCTGGTGCTTCTCCGACATGCGGCGGGCAAAGTGATAGAAGCCCTCGCCACGCTCCCGCATTTCCCGCAGCATGCGCGCCGATGGCGTCAGCTCCGGATCCTCGATCTTGGCCTGCTGGGCACGCAGGGCGTCGCAGTAGGGCGCTCCGCGCGCGCTGCGGTCCAGCAGTTCGCACACGCCGTGCACCTCCTCGCACAGCTCCCGCGCCCAGTCGCGCAGCGCGACCGGCTGTCCGCCGCGGTTCAGCTTCAGCTTCGGATCGCGCCCGTCATGGGCGGTGCGCAGTTCGTTGTCGTCGATGGCCAGGCGCTCGTCGGTGTTGATGGGCGGGCTGTCGTGCAGCAGGCAGAACAGCAGGAAGGCCTCGAGGAAATGCAGCTGGCGGTCGTTGATGCCGAGCGGGTCGAAGGCGTTCACGTCCAGCGAGCGCAGCTCCACGTAACCGATACCGCAGCGCTTCAGCGCCAGGGTGGGCTTCTCGTTGCCACCCAGCACCAGGGGCTTGGGACGGATGGTGCTGTAGTATTCGTTCTCGATCTGCAGGATATTGGCGTTGAGCTGGCGGTATTCGCCGTCCACCACCACGCCGATCTTCTCGTACTCGGGGCAGGGCGTCTCGATGGCGCAGGTGAGGCTGTCGATGTAGGTCTGCAGGCTGTCATAGTTGGCCTTGATGCCGTGCTCGTTCTCCTTGTTGTTCTGGTAGCCGATGTCGCCCATGCGCAGCGAAGTGGCATAGGGCTGGTAATAGGTGTCGGCGTCGAACTCCTGCAGGCCGGTGGGACGGCCCGCCAGGAAGGACTTGCACACCGCCGGTGAGGCCCCGAACAGGTAGGGGATGAGCCAGCCGAAGCGCTGCAGATTGCGGATCAGGGCCATGTAGCTGGACGAGATGAAGTCCTGCAGTGTGCCCTCGTGGTGTTCCAGTTCCGAGTACACCATCCAGAACTCGGCCGGGAAGGAGTAGTTGAAATGCACGCCGGCGATCACCTGCATGACGCGGCCGTAACGGTAGCCCAGCCCGCGCCGGTAGACGTGTTTCATCATGCCGGAGTTGGAGCTGCCGTATTCGGCGATGGGGATGCTGGTCTCGCCCGCCACCACACAGGGCATGCTGGTGGCCCACAGGTATTCGTCTTCCAGGTTCTGGTAGACGAAGGCCTGGGTGTCGCGCAGAAAGTCGAGGACTTCGTCGATGCGGCTGAATGGCGGGGTGATGAATTCGGTCAGCGCTTCGGAATAATCGGTGGTGATATAGGGGTTGGTCAGCGCCGCGCCCAGTGCGCGCGGGTGCGGCGTCTGCGCGATGCTGCCCTCGGGGTTGACGCGCAGGCTCTCCTTCTCGACGCCGATGGCGCTGTCGCGCATCAGGCGCGAGTGCTGCAGGTCGTTCAGGCGCTTCAGGCGCTGGCGTGCGGTTTTATACAATTATCCAGTATTCCAATTGGTTAGCGGATCAACTTCCAGCAAATGCTCATAACATTTCAAGCGCAGCCGCCCGGCGGCAGGGGCCGGCGTCGAAAAGGCTCAACATACTCATCGACCACCTGCAGGCCGGGGTTTTGTCTTGTCCCGCACTCGCCAGAGGCTTTTTCAACGGCCTGCTAGAGGGGTTGCAGGTCCATCGGTTCGGCCGGCGGCGATACGCAGCCACTGGCGAGTTCCCGCAACGCCGGCTGCAGGGCTTCTTCGAGTACGGGGTGATAGAAGGGCATGTGCAGCAGCTGGTGGGCGGTCAGGCCCTGGTGCAGGGCCAGTGCCAGCAGGTGCCCCAGGTGCTCGCCGTGCGGGGCCACCATGGCGGCGCCGAGCAGGCGGCCGTCCCGGCGGTCGGCGTACAGCTCCAGCTCGCCGCGGTTGCGGCCCATGATCAGGGCGCGCCCGATCGGACCGAACTTGACACGGGCGGTCAGTGTCGTGGCCGCGTCCAGTTGCCCCAGCGGTGTACCGACCTGCACGATGTTCGGGTCGCAGAAGGCGATCGTCAGCGGCACCCGGCGGCGGAAGGCGACCGGTGTGTCGGCGACCGCGTTGAAACCCGCGATTCGGCCTTCGTCGCCGGCTTCGTGCAGCAGCGGCCGTTCACCGGTGACGTCGCCGGCGATGAATACCGGTTTGTCCTCGATCTGCATGGTGTGGCGGTCGTAGCGGGGCACCCCGCTGTCATCCAGTTCGATGCCGGCTGCGCCGAGGTTCAGGCCGTCCAGGTTGGGCCGCCGCCCCATGCTCGCCAGCACCCGGTCGACTTCCACGGCACGGTCCCCGGCGGTCAGGCGCAGGCGGCCGTTGCCGGCCTCTTCGATGCTGGCGGCGTGGCCGAGCCAGAGTGCGAAGTCGCGTCCAATGGTCTCGATGGCGGCGCGGTTGATGTCACCGTCGCCGAGGTGGGCGACGTGGTCGAGCTGCTCGATGCCCGTCACCTCGACACCCAGGCGGGCGATGGCCTGGCCGAGTTCCAGTCCGATGACCCCCAGGCCGATCACGGCCATGGCCGGCGGCAGGTCTTCCAGTTCGAAGAAGTCGTCGGTGGTGACGATGCGATCGCCAAAGCTGCGCCAGGCTTCGGGCACCACCGGCGACGAGCCGGTGGCGATGATGACGCGCCTGGCGCGGATGCGCTGGTCGCCGGCCTGCAGCAGGCACGGTTCCAGGAAGTGCGCGTACTCGGTGATGAGCTTGTCACCCATGTTGTCGTTGGCGCCGCCCAGCACCTTCTCGACGAACAGGTCGCGCAGGTCCTGCACATGTTCCAGTGCGGCGGGAATATGGATCTTCAGCGCATCGCCACCCTCGATGCCCTCGCGTTCCAGGATCTTGCGGCGGTGGAAGTCCTCGGCCACCTGGATGAGTGCCTTGGACGGCATGCAGCCGACCCTGGCACAGGTGGTGCCCATCTCGCCGCCGTCGATGACGACGTAGTTGTCGGTCCTGCGTTTGACCTGCGCCCAGGCATAGAGGCCGGCGCTGCCGGCGCCGAGAATGGCGACATCGACCTGTTTTTCCATCTGAGGTAGTTCCGGTTGGGTTGATTTCTAGCCGGCCACGGCGATGAGAGGTTTCTCTGCATGCGCCAGTCCGCCGCCCGTGTGGGTGCTCTTGGAATGGTACAGGGCCTTGTCCACCTGCTCCAGCAGCACCGTGAAGCTGCTGCCGTGGGTGGGGGCCTCGCCGAGCCCGAAGGTGACGCTGAAATCCATGCCATTGGCCCGGGCCCAGCCTGTAACCAGCTTCTGGATGCGGATGGCCACCTGCTCGGCCTCGGTGATGGCGGTGTCGTCCAGGAAGATGACGAACTCGTCGCCGCCGTAACGCGCCGCCACGTCACCGCCGCGCAGGGTGCGGCGCAGGATGTCGGCGAACTGCTTGAGCACCAGGTCGCCGGCGGCGTGGCCGAACTCGTCGTTGATGGCCTTGAACTTGTCCAGGTCGGCGAACAGCATGACGAAACCGCGGCGTCCGCGGCCCAGGTGGCGGAACATGCCATCGGCTATCTCCAGCAGGGCGCGGCGGTTGTACAGGCCGGTGAGGGTGTCCAGGTTGCTGCTCTGCTCCAGCTCCGTGCGGCTGCGTTCGATGCGCGACATGAGGATGTAGGCATAGACCAGGATGATGGCGCCGAACAGGTTGAGGAACAACAGGCCCGGGGACAGGGACTGTATCTCGTACATGTAGCGTATCGAGAGCACGATCATGGCCGCCGTGAAGGAGCCGGCCACGGCTTCCGCGAACAGGCGCATGCCATAGCGCATGCCGTTGCCCAGTACCACCATGATATAGACGAGAATGGAAGGCGGGATGGCATAGGGATCGTTGAATACCGCGATGGAGGTGATGAGGATATCCACCCACATCGCCAGCCGGTAACGCACGACGCTGGCCGGGTGGCGATTGGCATGCCAGAAGAAAGCCGTGTTGAGCAGGAAGTAGAGGGCAAAGGCGCCGTTGACCTGGGCCAGCGACCAGCGGGCCGGTTCGATGCCCTCGACGAAGTTGAAGAACAGGATGCCCAGGACCCAGAATACATAGCGGGTGACGAACTGGACCTGCTGCTCGGGCCAGCTGGGATAGCGCATGTGGCCGGTGGAAGGGACGGCCGCCGCACGCCGGTCCGGCCGGTGTCGCCGGTCCGGAGTGGAGCGCCTGTCAGTCGCCCGGCGTCTGGGTTCCGTCATGAAGGAGTCGCTTCCCCTGGGTTTCCAGGCGCCATTATAGCCGTTTCGCACAAGCGGGTCAGCGGCACTCCCTACCAGTAGTTTTCGACCGTGATGTGGCCGGGCCGACGCCGCCGGTTGCGTTCCAGGCCGCGCGCGCGCAGCGTCTCCGTGGTGTCGCGCACCATGTCGGGGTTGCCGCAGATCATCACCTGGGAGTCCTGCGGGGTCAATTCGATGCCGGCGCGCCGCTCCAGGCTGCCGTCCCCGATGGCCGCGGGGATGCGGGTCTGCAGGGCGAAGTCCGTCGTCTCGCGGCTGACCACGGGAATATAACGGAAGCGGTTGCCGTGCCTGGCGGCCAGCTCGTCGATGGTTTCCCGGAAGCTCAGCTCCCGCGCCAGCCGCACCGCGTGTACCAGAACGATGCGCTCGAAGCGCTGCCAGGGTTCAGGGGTCTTCAGCTGCGACAGAAAGGGGCCGATCGCCGTACCGGTCGAGAGCTGCCACAGGTACCGGCTGTCCGGCACTTCGTTCAGGGTCAGAAACCCGGAAGCACGCTTCATGACGTAGAGGGAATCACCGGCCTGCAGTTCGACCAGCCGCGAGGTCAGCGGGCCGCCGGGAACGGTCACGAAATAGAACTCGAGCGGGCGCTCGTCCGGTGCATTGACATAGGAATAGGGGCGCGAGACCAGTTCACCGTCGATCACCAGTCCCAGCTTGGTGAACTGGCCGGCCAGAAACGGCGCCACGTCCGCCTCGACCCGCACCGAGAACAGCCGCTCGGTCCACGGATGGAGTTCAGTGACAGTGCCGCTGGCCCAGCGCAGGGGATCGGGCGTCAGGGACATGCGCTTTCTCCCCGCCCGCCGTGACCGGTCGAGTCGGACGCCGCCCGGGCATGGGCCTCGATCACCGCCAGCGCCTGCCAGGCCGGCGCCAGCGCACGCTCCGGATCGCGCCCGGCCAGGAACTCGCGCGCGTCCTGCAGCAGGGCGGCGGCCTGGTCGGCATCGAACAGCGTCATGACGCGCACCAGCGTCTCCGGGGGTTCGCCGAGCAGCAGCGGCACGAGTTCGTCCTCGTCCACCGGCGAGTCGGGATGGGTCAGGTCCGCCACCAGCGGCACGTGCTGCAGCTCGAAATGCAGGCGCCGCGCTGCGTCTTCCTCGTCGAGCTGGGCCAGCGCATAGGCGTCGTTGCCGGCGCCGCGGCGGATGGCTGCCATGATGAGCGCGATGAGGCGCCGGATCGCCTCCTGGATCTGCCGCTGGTCGCCGGGAACGGTGCAGCTGACGGAGTAGGCGCGGTCGAGCTCATCCTTGAGGGCCAGCACCGTCTCGCTGTCCGCGCCGGCTTCGAGCGCGGCCGCTTTCTGCACCAGCGACTCGAAGTCCGCGCGGAAACGCGCCGCCGCCTCGCGGTCGCGCCGGCGCGCCTGCTGGAGCTGCTGCGGGTCCGCCTGCCTTTGCGACTCGTCGAGCAGCGCGTTATGCTGTCGCCTGATCCAATGTCTCTCCCAGGTGCCGGGGGCACCCTGTCTGGTTTCAATCACAATACGACCTCTTTGGATAACATGTACCTGGATACTCTTCGCCGCAGCGGCCGCCCGGCGCCACGGGGCAGGCACTGCCTGCCGATCATAGCGCGAGTCGGCGCCGAAGGCGCGCCGGCTTCCCCCCTGTTTGCAGGGTTTCCGGGCCAGCCGCCATGAACGAACCGACCCCGCTCAGCGAGATCGAGGAACGCTACCGCGACATCTTCGACAACACCAGTGACCTCATCCAGTGCCTGGGTCCCGATGGCCGCTTCCTCTATACCAACCGCGCCTGGCGCGAGACCCTGGGCTACAGCGAGGAAGAGGTCCGCAGCCTGACCCTCGACGACGTTCTGCACCCCGACTGCCGGCAGCATTGCCTGCAGCGTTTCAGGCAACTGAAGATGGGCGAGTCCGTGCCCCATGTCGAGTTCATGTTCGTTAGCCGCAGCGGCGAGACGATCCACCTGCGCGGAGAATGCGGCTCGCTCTTCAGGGACGGCAAGGCGGTATCCACGCGCGGCATCTTTCGCAACATCACCGGCGAGAAGCGTGCCGAACAGGCGCTGAAGGCCAGCGAGGCCCGCTACCAGCTGTTGTACGAGAACGCGCCGGACATCTATTCCACCGTCAACACCGAGGGTATCATCCTGTCCATCAACCGCACCGGCGCCGCCATGCTGGGCTACGCGGTCGAGGAGCTGACCGGCCGATCCGCGCTCCAGGTGATCCACCCGGACGACCACGAAGCGGTGCTCGCCTATATCGCCTCCCAGTTCGAGCAGCCGGTGCCCGGCAGCCAGATCGAATACCGCAAGCTGCGCAAGGATGGCTCGGTGCTGTGGGTGCAGCAGCGCGTGGCACTGGCGCCCGTCGTCGACGGAGACGAGCAGCAGCTGCTCATCGTCTGCCGTGACATCACCGAGACGCGCAAACTGTCCGACCGGCTCGCCTACCAGGCCACCCACGACGAACTGACCGACCTGGTCAACCGGCGCGAGTTCGAGCGCCGTCTGGGCCGGCTCATCGCTTCCGGATCGGCGGGCGACACCCAGCATGCGCTGTGCTACCTCGACCTCGACCAGTTCAAGGTGATCAACGACACCTGCGGCCACGTTGCCGGTGACGAACTGCTGCGCCAGGTCTCGCACCTGCTGGCGGCACAGGTTCGATCGCGCGACACCCTGGCGCGGCTGGGCGGTGACGAGTTCGCCGTGCTGATGGAGCACTGCCCGCTCGAGCGGGCGGAACAACTCGCCGACCAGTTGCGGCGCATCATCGAGGACTTCCGCTTCCACTGGCATACACGCCGTTTCAATATCGGGGTCAGCATCGGCGTGGTGCCGATCGATGCCGAACGCAGATCCATGCAGCAGCTGCTCAGCCAGGCCGACTCCGCCTGCTACGCGGCCAAGGAACGCGGCCGCAACCGGGTCCACGTGTGCTGGCCCGGCGACGACACCCTGGTCGGCCATGTGGGGGAGATGCACTGGGCCTCCAACATCAGCCGGGCGCTGGAGAAGGACATGTTCCGCCTCTACGTCCAGCCCATCGTGCCCAGCGACGGAGAGATGGACGGCGACCGCTATGAAGTGCTGCTGCGGCTGCAGGATGGCAGCGGCAACATCGTCGCGCCCGGCGCCTTCCTGCCGGCGGCGGAACGCTACAACCTGTCGACGCGAGTCGATCGCTGGGTACTGGCTGCCGTGCTCGAGTGGCTGGGTGATCATCCACAGGCCTTGCAGCGCCTGCGCCTGTGCTCCATCAACCTGTCGGGCTCGTCGTTGTGCGACGAGGACTTTCTCGGCTATGCCACCGATCTGCTCGGCAGCAGCGGCGTGCCGGCGGAACGCCTGTGTTTCGAGATCACGGAAACGGCGGCCATTTCGAACCTGTCCCGCGCCGTCCATTTCATCGACACCATCAGGCAGCAGGGCTGCTGCTTTGCGCTGGACGATTTCGGCAGCGGCCTGTCCTCGTTTGCGTACCTGAAGAACCTGCCGGTCGATATCATCAAGATCGACGGCGCCTTCGTGCGTGACATCGCCCACAACGAAATCGACCGGGCCATGGTCAAGGCCATCAGCGAGGTCGCCGCGCTGATGGGCAAGACGACCACGGCGGAGTACGTGGAGAGCCGCGAGGCGCTGGACGTGCTGCGCGGGCTGGGCATCGATTTCGTGCAGGGCTACTACCTGGGCCGACCGGTTCCGATGGGAGAAATGGCAGCCGTCGCCCGCGAGGCGGGCGGCCGGATATCGACTTAGGGTCGAGCAGGGGTGGGGCAGCGACCGGGACCACCGTCGGCCCCGGATGGTACAGGCGATCTCGCCCAGGCGTTTCGCCACCTTCCTGTTCCCGGGGCATGGCCTACCGGCATGCTATGCAACGTTTATTTTGTATTACATATAGTTGTAATATATTTCTAAAGTAATCAATTAATCGATCCAGCGTATCTCCCTGGCCGTCTGCCGACCGATGCGCGCCTGGCGCAGGCTGTCCGGCATCACGGCGCGCTGTTCCGACAGCGGGATGCGCCCGCCCATGATTTCGGCATAGCGCTGTGGAAACAAGGGCCGGCGGTCCGGTTCCGCGAACCCGTCGGGATACAGTGGCTGGTCGGTGACCGGGTCGTACTTGTCGCTGGCGCCGACCGTGTGCAGGAACTCATGGGCGATGACCACATTGTTGCGCTGCGCCTCACGCCGCCCGGCAAAGGCATTGACCACCCCGATCAGGCCCTTGCGCAGGCCCAGGGAATGGCGCAGGCGGGGATGGGTGGCCGGATCGAAATAGACCACGTACATCTGCACATCCGGCTGCGGCCCGTCGAAACTGTCGTGGCGCCAGGTCCAGTAGCGCAGGTGCAGGCTCCACAGCATGACGCCGAGGGTGCTGCCGTCGGCGGGCGGGGCAGGGGGCAGGGCATCGACGGGCGGCGCCAGCTTGACGGTGACGGGACGCGCCAGCGGCAGCCCGTAGCGCGCCGCCTCCTCGTGCAGGAAGTCACTCACCGCGGCGAAGGTGCTCACGTCCAGGCTGTCGATGTAGCGCTGCGAGTCCGGGCTGCCATCGCCATTGACGGGATACACGACCACCCACAGTGGCTCGTTCCAGTCGGTGCTGCGCAGGCGCGACAGCCAGCTGTTCATCGCCACGACGAACAGCACCGCCATCAGCAAGGAGACCCGCAGGGTATAGAAGAACCCGCGACGCGCCATCGTAACAACCCGTTTCCAGCCCTCTGGGAAACCTATAGTGGCGGAGCGGCTAATTTCTTGAACATGAGAGGCTTGGGCTGATAACCTGAGCCGGATACCGAGACGTTTGGAAGCCCGTGGACCGACCCGTATTGCTGTCTGTCGTCGAAATCGGCGGCTATCCCGATTTCAGGCCACTGTACCGGCAGGCCGGCTTCGAGGTCCGCCTCGAAACGCGCATGCGCAAGGCCATGGCCACCATCAGGAAGCTCAGGCCGGCGGTCGTGGTCGCCGAGTTCAACTTTCAGTCGGATTTCCGCGACCGCACCAGTTCACTCGAATCCATGATGTCCGTGGTCCAGAAGCTGCCCGAAACGCGCGTGATCGTCTTCTATGAAAAGGAATACCGGCACCAGTTCGACCGGCTGCTGGCCCGGCACAGCTTCTACCGCACGTTCAGCTTCCCGGTGCCGGAAGACGAACTGCGCGCCAGCCTCGAACGGATCGCCTGACCGCCTGGTCTGCGCGCCTTTGCCCGGCGCCAGCGACCGCGGCCCGCTAGGAAGCCGGCTTTTCCTGAGCAGACCGCGCCGCGTGCAGGTGGATCAACTGTTCTACCGTGTCCGGGTCGAGGTCCATGCCGAACTCCCAGCCCGGGTTGATGGCGATGCCGACGCCCGATCCGACCCGCTCCAGCACCCAGCCGAGTTCCGCCAGCAGGCCGCCCTGATAGGCCGGGAAATCCACCAGGAAGGGCTTGGCACGCTCCGGACTGGTGAACAGCACCAGCACCTTCAGCCCGTCCTCGGTCTCCAGCGTCAGCGGCTGGGCGCGGCTGGATTTCTGGAAACCCTGGATGCCGGAACTGTCGTCCTGGACCGGCAGGAACAGCTGCGATTCCAGCAGATGCTCCATGAACGCGTTGGGATCCAGCCGGCCTTCCTGGGCGGAGACGAGGCGTTCTTCGAGGTCGTTGTGGGGCTGGAAATCGGTCATGTGAGCATCCGTCGTTGAAAGAGGGCGCTAGTGTGCACGAGGGGCCGACGGAAGAAAATACCGGTACTGCGGGGAAATACCCGGGGGCGACCCCCCCGGCATCCGCTTCGCGGCCGTCTACCGGGTCCGGTCGCCGCGGGAAGCGTCTGCGGTTCCGGCCGGTTCCTCTCCGGGGTCCAGCTCGACACCGAAGCGGTGCGCCAGGCTGAACAGCACCGGCAGGGTCACGAATCCCATGGGCATGAGTCCGACCGCCGCCACACCCAGGCGCTTGAGCAGGCGCCGCAACGCCTTGTTGGCCGAATCGACCTCCCTGGCGCCGGCCTGATGGCGCAACATCCGCCGGTAGGTCGCCAGCACCAGGCGGGCATCGGTACCGTCCCGGGCCAGTTCGTCGCGGATGGCGTGCAGCAGGCCGGTCAGGCGCCGGCGCAATTCCCCGGGCCGGTAGCGTGAACGCCAGTGGCGCTCGAGACGCACCAGCCGGCGTCCGACATACCTGTCCTTGAGTGGAAAGGGTCTGTGCAATCCCGTGTCCTTCGATGTGTGGTGCGGACCGGTTCAGGCAGAGAACCGGACAGATTGTGATGGCCGCCGTCCCGGCACAGTGTACCCGTGTAAGGGAGGAAAAATGATATTTAACATAATATACATTATGCGGAATTGTGTGTTGAAAGGGTGCCTCCCCGGCTGCCGGGATCAGCCAGGATTAGACGGTCGTACAGGCCCGGGACCGTTCAGGTCCGGGGTGCCGCAACGATAAAACGACGTGGGCGGGGACACGCTGCGTTGGCGCGCCCGTGCCGCCGTTCGTGGGAACCCGGGGTGGAACAGGAACAGGTCGAGGATGGATCCGGTCGCGTGTATCGAGTTTTGTGAGGACGACGGCCCCGCGGCGCTGGGCCGCTGTGTCGACCGGGTGTGTCGGGCGGGCGCGCGCAGTCTGCTGATACTGGCCTGTGAGGCTGACCGCTGGACGCCCGAGGCGCTGGACGAACTGCTGAAGGCCGTCTCCGCACCGCTGTTCGGGGGAATCTTTCCGGGCATCATCTGGCAGGACAGGCAGTACCATCACGGCACGCTGGTGGTCGGTCTGTCCGGCGTCGCCGAGGTGTCCATCGTCCGTGGCCTGTCGGCCGGCGACGAGGACATGGACACCCGGGTCCAGCGCCAGTGCCGGCTCGCCGACCGGGAGCGCGACCTCATCGTGCTGGTGGATGGACTGTCCAGCCGGGTCGAACCCTTCGTCGACAGTCTCTACCGGCTGGCGGGGCCGGGACGCCGTGTGGTCGGTGGCGGCGCCGGGTCGCTGGATTTCGTGCAGCGACCCTGCCTGTTCAGCAACGAGGGCCTGCTGGCGGATGCCGCGCTGGTGGTCGCCTTCCCCTTCCCTGTCCATTGCGGCGTCCGTCACGGCTGGGAGATCCTCGACGGCCCCTACCTGGTGACCGGCGCCTGCCACAACGTGCTCGATACCCTCAACTACCGCCCAGCCTTCGATCTCTACAGGGACTGCATCGAGGGCAAGCAGGGTCCGCTGTTCGACGGCGCGGATTTCTTCGATGTCGCAAAGACTTTCCCGCTCGGTATCGAGTCGCTGGACGGCGACATCCTGGTGCGGGATCCGATCCGGGCCGAAGACCGCTCTCTGGTCTGCGTGGGCGAGGTGCCGGAGAACGCCATGGTGTACGTGCTCCGCGGACAGGCGGACCGGCTGATCGAGGCTGCCAGCCGGGCGGCCGGCGATGCCCGCCGGGCCCACCGGTCGGCCACCACCGCAACAGCGGCCGGCATGCTGGTCTTCGACTGTATCAGCCGCACGCTGTTCCTGGGCGATGCCTTCGACAGTGAACTCGATGCCATCGTGGCGCATGCGGATGCCGGCTGTCCCGTGTTCGGCACCCTGTCGCTGGGCGAGATCACCAATACCGCCAGCGGCCCGATCGACCTGCTGAACAAGTCCACCGTCATCAGTGTGTTCTGAGGCCGACTGGATGAACAGTACGCTGCAACTGATCGCCATCCAGCACGAGCTGGGCATGTCCATCGGACTGGACCTGCGGCTGGAACCCATGCTGCTGCACTTCACCCGGGTGTGCATACGGCGGCTGGGGCTGGCGGGGGTGCACTACTTCCTTTCCCGGGATGCCCTGTCGAGGCTGGCGACGGGCGAAGCCGGCGACGAGGACGGATTGAGCCATTATCTGAGCGTGCCCGGCTCCGGCCCGGAAGGGATTCTGAGCAACCCGGCGTGTTCGCGCCTGATCCGGGAGCACGACGCCCGGGCCGGCGACAGCGGCGGAATCCACGCCTTGTGCAACGGCCATGGATACCTTTATGCCTGTGATCTGCCAGGCGTGGGGATGGTGATACTGCACCGGGCACATCGACCGATGGACGAATCCATCCAGCAGTTGCTGAAACCCGTGCTGGCGCGCCTGGCGACCAGTTGCCGGGCTTCGATCGAGCACGAACAACTCGTGCACATCATCGACGCCCACAAGAAGGCCAAGGAAACCATCCTGTTCCAGCTCAAGCACGATGAGCTGACCGGGCTGCCGAACCGGCGCCTGCTGCGCGAACGGCTCACGCAGGAACTGTCCCGATGCCGCCGCCACGGCCGTTATGGCGCCCTGCTGTTCATGGACCTGGACCGGTTCAAGGCGGTCAACGACACCCTGGGGCACGCGGTGGGCGACCGGCTGCTGGTGGCCTTCGCCTCGCAGTTGTCCTCCGCGCTGCGTTGCGAGGATATGGTGGCCCGCTTCGGTGGAGACGAATTCGTCATCCTGCTGTCCGACCTGGGTTCCAGCCGCGAGCAGGCCGAGAACAGCGCGGAAGCCGTCATCGACAAGCTCTACGCGCTGTTCTCCCGCCCACTGCACGACGGGGAGCACACCTTCCACGTCGGCTGTTGTATCGGCGTGGACATATTCCCGGACGGCAACCGGGCCGCCGACGACATCATTCGCCACGCCGACACCGCCATGTACCAGGCCAAGTCCGGTGGCAGGAACAATGCGGTCTTCTATGATGGCGTGATGTCCGATGAAATACGTTCTCGCATGGAACTGGAGAAAGAACTCAAGATCGCCGTCCGTGACGGTGGCTTCGAACTCTACTACCAGCCGCAGTTCCATTCCTCCCGGGGGCTCGTCGGCGCCGAGGTGCTGTTGCGATGGAACAGTCCGAAACACGGTTTTGTATCCCCGGCCAGGTTCATACCCATTGCAGAGGAATCCGGTCTCATACTGGACATCGGCAACTGGGTGTTGCAGTCGGCCTGCGGACATATACGGCTGTTGGAGGCATCGGGCCTGCCCCCCTCCTTCCGCCGCATTTCGGTCAATGTCAGCGCCGTGCAGATGGAGCAGCCCGATTTCGTCGAAACGGTAGTGGATGCCCTGCGCTCGACCGCGGTTTCACCGGGGCTGCTGGGACTGGAGCTGACGGAAGGCTCGCTGATCGAACACGTGGACGACACGGTGCGCAAGATGCGCATCCTGGTCCACCATGGCGTGCATTTCTCGATCGACGATTTCGGCACCGGCTATTCCTCCCTCTCCTACCTGAACAACTTCCCCGTCGATACACTCAAGCTCGACCAGAGCTTCGTGCGCGGCATGGACCGGGACCGGGGCAACCAGAGCATCGTCGAGACCATCATGTCGCTGGCCCGGAGCCTCGGGCTGGCGGTGATCGCCGAAGGCGTCGAGACCCTGCAGGAGCTCGAATGCCTGGAACGCTACGGTTGCGAGCAGTTCCAGGGTTATTACTTCGGCAAACCGATGCCGTTCGCCGATTTCCTGGACATGCTCCGGGATGAAAACCCCAGAAAATCGGCTGGACTGGAGTGAGTTCTCGAGGTCGGCGTCGCAGACGGGTCAGTGTGGAGACGGGGCCGTGAGGTGGCGATCGAGCCAGGCGCCGAAGCGTTCCATCCAGCGGGCCACGGCCCGGTCGGCCGCCTGCGCGGCGGCGTAGGGGGTGCGGCCTGCGACCGGTTCGGCGACCGCGATCACCCGGCTGGCGACCAGCTCCGCCCGGTTCGTGTCCACCAGGCTGACCCGCAGGGCGAGCTGCACCTCGCTGCCGTCGCCGGTGAACACCTGCCTCAGGTACAGCAGCAGGCTGTCCAGCCTGAGATCGCTGCGCACGGATTCGCCGGGGCCGGCGACACCGCGAAAATGGCCGCTGTGCTCCAGCGCGCCGAGCAGCAGCGGCTCCAGCATGCGCGCCGGCGCATCGGCCCAGCGGTGGTGCGCGTAGTGTTCGAGCTGCAGCGGCCGGCGCATGTAGACCATGTCCGCATCCCCGAAACCGGCGGCCGCCGCCATCGGGCTCAGCCACAGGCGCGGTCCGTCGGGATCGGGACGCGGCGCTGCCGGCAGTTCGCCTTCCAGCAGGTAGACGGTATCGGCCGTGGCGGGCTGCCGGGCGAAGGGCAGGCTGCAGGCGTCCAGCAGCAGCACCAGCGCCAGCAGCGCCAGGCGGGGGAAGCGGAAATGGCACAGCCGCATCACCCTACTCTTCTCCCGGCCCGGGCGGCGGAACCGGCGTCTCCTGCAGCAGGATGCCCGGGTTGCGGCGCAGCCGGTCGCTGAAACGCCTGAGGTTGGTGGCGGCCCGGCGCAGCTCGCGCAGCGTGGCCGTCGCCTCCGGCAGCGCCTCGGTGGTGAAGGCGCGCACCTCGCGGCCGCCCGCCACCACCGTGTGCCGCACGTCCTCGCTGGTGACCGACAGTTCGTCGGCCATGCCTTGCAGGGCGTCGGCGGTGGCCTCGAAACGTTTTACCAGCCGCGGCAGGCCGGCGCTGGCCTTGCGGCTGTTGCGCAGGGTTTCACGCAGGTCCGCGAGTGCCGTCGACAGATCCCCGGCGTGGCCGGCCAGGGTGGTACTGAGGGTGTCCAGGCTGGCCAGGGTGGCGGCCAGGTGCCGGCGGTTGTCGTCGTCGAGGACCGCCTGCAGGCGCTGCGAGGTCTCCGCCAGATTCTCGATCAGCTGCGCCACGCTGCGATCCAGCCGGCCCCACACCGACGGCCGGCTCGGTATCACCGGCCAGGGTTCACCGGGCGTCTTGCCGAGCGGCGGCGAGTCCCTGCCGCCGCCGGTGAGGTTGATGTAGGCCAGGCCGGTGAGCCCCTGCGCCTCCAGGATGGCGACCGTGTCCTCGCGGACCGGGGTGCCCTTGTCGAGCTGCAGGACGAGCCGCACGCGCTGCGGCTGCTTCGGGTCGAGGCCGAGCTCCACTACGCGGCCGACGTCCACGCCATGGTATTTCACCGCGCTGTCACGGTTCAGACCGGCCACGGATTCCTCCATGTAGACGAGGTAGGTGTCCCAGGCGCGCACCGAGCCGCCGGCGCTGATCCACAGGATGCCGGCGACGAAGGCCGTGCCCAGCACCAGCACGAACAGCCCCACCAGGACGTAGTGGGTTCTGCTGATCACCGGCAGGACTCCGCCGCCCGGCCGCGCGCGGTGCGGAAGAACTGTTGTACCGCCGGATCCCCGGATGCCGCCATTTCCTGCATGGTCCCCACGGCCAGCAACCTGGCCTCCCCCATCAGTATGACACGATCCGCCACCTGCCAGAGAGAGTCCATGTCGTGGGTCACCAGCACGATGGTGGGGTCCAGCGCGGCCTTGAGTTCCAGCACCAGGGTGTCGAAGGCGTCCGCGCTCAGCGGGTCCAGCCCCGAGGTCGGCTCGTCGAGAAACAGCAGGCCGGGGTCGAGCGCTATGGCGCGCGCCAGGGCCACGCGCTTGTGCATGCCGCCGCTGAGCTGGTTGGGGTACAGCAGCCCGTCTTCCGGTCCCAGGCCGACCAGGCCCAGTTTCACGCAGGCGATCTCGTCGATGATGCGGTGGCTGAGCGCGGTGTGCTCGCGCAAGGGGGCGCCGATGTTCTCCAGGGCGGTCATGTTGCCGAACAGGGCGCCGTTCTGGAACAGCACCCCGATGCGGCGCCGCAGTTCGAGAATGCGCTGAGGGCTCATGGCGGCGGTGTCCTCGCCGAGCAGCCGCACCGTGCCGCTGTCGGGCGGCTGCAGCAGGGTCAGCTCGCGCAGCAGGGTCGACTTGCCGCAGCCGCTGGCGCCGACGATGGCCAGGATCTCGCCGCGCCGCACGGAGAAGTCCAGGTCCCGGTGCACCAGCTTGTCGCCAAAGCTCAGCGTCAGGCCGCGCACCTCGATGACGTTGTCCCCCGCCCGGTCGTCGGCCCTGGCCATGCTCACAATCCCAGGTAACTGAAGGCGACCGAGAAGGCAGCGTCGACCACGATCACGGCGACGATCGACTGCACCACGCTCAGGGTGGTGCGCCGGCCGACGCTCTCGGCGCTGCCGACCACCTGGAAGCCCTGGTAGCAGCCCAGGGTGGCGATAATGGCCGCGAACACCGGCGTCTTGCCGATGCCGAGCAGCGTGGACTCGGTGGTGAGGGCGACGCCGAGCCGGTCCACGAAGGTCGGGAAGGTGACACCCAGTTGCGCACCGGCCATGACCATGCCGCCCAGTATGCCCATGATGTCGGCATACACGGTCAGCAGCGGCAGGGCGATGACCAGCGCCAGCAGCTTGGGCAGCACCAGCAGTTCCATGGGCGCGATGCCCATGGCGCGCAGGGCATCGATCTCCTCGGTCACCTTCATGGTGCCGATCTGGGCGGTATAGGCCGAGCCGGTGCGGCCGGCGACGATGATGGCGGCGATCATGGGCGCCAGTTCGCGCACCATGGACAGGCCGACCAGGTCGGCGACGTACAGGCTGGCGGCGTACTTGTGCAGTTGGACGCCGCCCTGGTAGGCGATTACGACGCCGAGCAGGAAGGACAGCAGGCCGACCACACCCAGCGCCTTGTAGCCGGCCTCGCCCAGTTCGTGCGCCACCTGCCGCCAGCGCACCTGCGCGGGGTGCAGCAACTGGCGCAGCCAGGCCGCGCTCAGCTCGCCGACGAACGCCAGCAGGCCCAGGGTATGCAGGGCCTGCTCCAGGCTGCCGCGCCCCACGCCTTCGAGCAGGCCGGGCCGGCGCGCCCGCGGCACCTCGCCGGCGGCCACGCCGGTGCGCCGCACCAGCTCCAGCATGTGCTGTGCCTGCGGCGCGAGTCCGCCCGTCGACACCGCATGCCCCTGCCGGGCGAGCCCTTGTTGCAGCCGATGCAACAGCCAGGCGCCGGCGATGTCCAGCCGCCGTACGTCTCCCAGCTCGATGTGGATGTCCCCGGGCGGCCACGCCAGCCCTTCGAGCCGCGCTTCCAGCGGCGCCAGATTGAGCGCCGTCCATTCCCCGGCGCAGCGCAGCACGGCGCCGTCCAGTCTCAGCGTGGCCCGCTGTGTGGTCGTGCCGTGCGTCATGGTCCGCGTCCGGCGCCGCGCCCGCCTATCGCCCCGCCCCGGCCGCCAGCCGCAGCAGCCTGAGTCCGAGCAGCAGCAGCGGGGCGCCGTGCAGGAACAGGTCGAAGATGTCGACGGGACGTTCGAGGCTGCCGTCCGCCAGCATCTTCAGCTTCTGCCACAGGTGGGGTTCGGATGAGAAGGGTGCCAGCGCCAGCAACAGGGCCACCACGGCCAGCGGCGCCAGCGGCATAGGGTCCAGCCACTGCATGAGACGAATCCCGGCTCGTTGGGCTTCCCAGCATACCAGCCCCACACCGCCACGTCCCGCCCCCCTGCGTTGCAGGAGCGGGCTTGCCCGCGATCCCGGCAAACCGGGCCGCTCAGCCCCGCTACGCCGTCAACCCGCGCAGCAGGAAAGCCGGCTGACGTCCCGGCTGAAGGTCTGGGCGCAGAGCTTCAGCCCTTCCACCTGGGTCAGGTAGGGGAACAACTGGCCGGCGAGATCCTCGACCGTCATGCGGTTGCGGATGGCCAGCGCGGCACTCTGGATGATCTCCCCCGCGCCGTCGGCCAGCACCTGGGCGCCGAGCAGGCGCCCGCTGTCCTTTTCCGCCACCAGCTTGATGAAGCCGCGGGTGTCGAAGTTGGCCAGCGCCCGCGGCACCTGGTCGAGATCCAGGCTGCGCGCCCGGGTGGCGATGCCCTGCTCGCCGGCCCGCGCCTCGTCGAGACCGACGGTGGCGACGGCCGGATCGGTGAACACCACCGCCGGCATGGCCGTCAGGTCCAGCGCCGCGTCGCCGCCGGTCAGGTTGATGGCGGCGCGGGTGCCGGCGGCGGCGGCCACGTAGACGTACTGCGGCTGGTCGGTGCAGTCGCCGGCGGCGTAGATGTGGTCGACCGAGGTGCGCATGTGGTCGTCGACGACGATGGCGCCACCGCGGCCGGTTGCGACGCCGGCCCGATCCAGCGCCAGGCCGGCGGTGTTGGGCACGCGGCCGGTCGCCACCAGCAACCGGTCGCAACGCACCTCGCCCATTCGCGTGGCCAGGACGAATCCGTCGGCGTCGTGGCGCACGGCGTCCGGCACCGTGTGCAACAGGACCCGGGCGCCCTCTTCCTCGAACACCCGCACCAGCCCTTCACCCAGCGCGGGGTCTTCACGCGACAGGAAGGTGCTGCGCGCCAGGATGGTGACCCGCGTACCCAGCCGCAGGAAGGCCTGGGCCAGTTCCAGCGCCACCACCGAGCCACCGATGACGGCCAGGTGGTCCGGCAGCGTCTCCGTGACCAGCGCCTCGGTGGAGGTCCAGTAGGGTGTCTCCTTCAGCCCGGGGATATCGGGAATGGCCGGCCGCGCGCCGCTGGCGAGCAGAATGCGGTCGGCGCGGATCGCGCGTTCCGACCCGTCCGCCTGGCGCACCAGCAGCCTGTGCGGGTCGTCGAAGCGCGCCCAGCCGCGCACCAGCTCGACGCCCGGGGTGGTCTCCAGGATACGTTCGTATTTTGCGCGCCGCAGTTCCTCGACCCGCGCCTGCTGCTGGCGCACCAGCGCCGCGCGATCGACGGTCGGCATGCAGCGCGACAGGCCCTCGAAGGGGTGGCGCGCCTGCAGGTGGGCGACCCGGGCTGCGCGGATCATGATTTTCGATGGCACGCAGCCGATGTTCACGCAGGTGCCGCCGATGACGTCCGCGCCCTCGATGAGGGTCACCCGCGCGCCGTTCTCCACGGCCTTGATGGCGGCGGCGAAGGCGCCGGAGCCGGTGCCGACGATGGCCACTTCGAGCGGGCCGCGATCCGCGGCGTCTCCCTCCCTCCCCGACTCCCTGAGGCTGGCGCCATAGCCTCGGGACTCGATCGCCTGCAGCAATCGGGTGGTATCGACACCGGCGCCGGCTTCGACCCGCGCCACGGCCTGTGCGTAGTCCACGGTGGCGCGTACGCCCGGCAGCGCATTCAGTGCCGCCTCGACGCTGTCCGCGCAGTGCTGGCAGGTCATGCCGGTGACCTGCAGCACCAGACTGCTCATGGTTGCACCTTCAAGGTGGAGGGATAGCCGGCATTGGCCGTGGCGGCGGTCAGTGCCTCCACGTTGGTGCGATCCGGATCATAGGTGACGGTGGCGGTCTTGCTGTCCAGGTCGGCGCTGGCGCTGATCACCCCCGGGACCCCGCGCAGCGCCTTGCGTACCGTGATGGGACAGAAGCCGCAGTTCATGCCCGGCACGTCCAGCGTGACAGTGACGGGCTCCACGGCCTGGGCGGAGCCGGACAGGGCCAGCGCCAGGCCCAGCAGGAAAAGCAGCTTGCGGAACATGGAATGCACTCCCCGATCGAAAATCATGTCAGCCACCTAGTCGAAGAACACCGTGCCGTACCAGGGAAAGGCGAGCAGCGCGATCAACACCACCGTGACCACCCAGAAGGCGATGCGCTGGCGGCGGCGGACGGCGGGTGCGGCGCAGTGGTCGCCCGGCGCGCACGACGCCGGCACCAGGTACAGCTGGCGGAAGGCCAGGAACAGGAACACGAGCGTGACGGCGATGAAGACCGGCCGGTAGGGCTCCAGCGCCGTCAGGGAACTGATCCAGGTGCCGCCGATGCCGAGCGCCAGCAACACCAACGGACCGACACAGCACAGGGAAGCCCCGACAGCCGCCAGGCCGGCGGCCAGCAGCGAGCGGTTGCCGCCGCGCGGCCTGGCAGGTTCTGCGTCCGGCATGGTTCATCGCCTCGTGTGGATTCGACCTGCAACGAAGCCTAAACCCCGTACCATGGTACGGAGTCAAGTGCCGCAAAGGGGGGGCATGTCGCGCGCTGAAGCATGGGGGCGCGGTCCCTGGACCCGCCGGACTGGACGCCGGCGTCCAGGGTGCTAGTATTCGACGGCCCGAACCATGAAAACCCGCCCAGGGAGAAGGACTTGCCCCCGTGCTGCGAATAAGCGTCATGAACACCAAGGGAGGCTGTGGCAAGACCACCGTGGCCACCAACCTGGCCAGCTACTGCGCCAGCCAGGGTCACGGCACCGCCCTGTTCGACTATGACCGGCAGGCCTCCTGCAGCCGCTGGCTGAACGAGCGCAGCGCCACCCGCCCGCCCATCCACGGCGTGGCGGCCTTCCAGCCGCCGCCGGACGGCACGACCCGCGCCTGGCAGATGCGCGTGCCCCAGGGTACCCGTTATGTCATCACCGACACGCCGGCCGGTTACGCGCTGGTGGACATCGAGGACCGGGTCGCGGAAGCCGACGTCATCCTCATCCCGGTGCTGCCCTCGCCCATCGACATCCGTTCGACCGCCGACTTCATCCGCGACCTGCTGCTGGTCGGCAAGGCGCGCACCCACAACACCCGGCTGGCCATCGTGACCAACCGCACGCGCATCCGTACCCGTGCCGTGGACAAACTGGAGCGTTTCCTGCAGAACCTGGACATTCCGGTGGTGGCACGCATCCGCGACACCCAGCATTACGTCAGCGCCGCCGAGCAGGGACTGGGGATTCATGAGCTCAGCGAACGGGACGCCCGCAAGGACATCGAGACCTGGGCCGGGCTGCTGGGCTGGCTCGATACCACCGTCGCAGGCAGCGCGTGCGACGCCTCGCCCTTCCGGTTGCGGGGAACGGAAAGCAATCCGCTGCAAGCATGACGCAGCCAGCAACCTCAAACGGGCCCGTGAAACGGCACCTGGAACAATTCGATATCGCCCCGATGCGTGGCACCTGCTCCTTGCCGATAGTCCCAGAAAGGCCACCCGGGTCTGAGATCACATCCCGGATGCGACTCATTCATCCACGTTGCCCGGGGGTGAACCGCCAGGGTTTAGCGTGACTGGCCGTTGGTGGGGTTCAAATCGGTGTCATTGAGGGTATTGGCGGCATCAACCAACTCGTGCGCGACCTCGGCCAGCTTGCGACGGCGGGAGCGAGCGTGCATGCGCAGCTTCTGAAAGGCGTCCTCGGCGGTCAGGCGATAGCGCTCCATGAGAATACCGACCGCCTTGCTGGTGTTGCGGTCACCGTTGAGCGCATGTTGCAGATGCTGCCCGGTCTCCCGTAGCGCGCGCAGTTCCCTCGCCCGCTCCAGCGCTGCCTCGATGGCGGGCTGGATCTGGCCCAGTTCCACGGGCTTGACCAGGTAGCCGAGGGCCCCTCGCTCCACCATCGTCCGGACCAGTTCCGCCTCGCCGTAGGCAGTCAGCACCAGGAAGGGGATCTCGCGTTCGGCCAGCACGGCAGCCACCTCGGTGCCCGGTATCCCGGGCATGCGTATGTCAAGCACCACCAGGTCGAAATCGTTTTTGTCCAGCCATTCCAGCGCCTCGGCGCCGTCGGATGCCGTGGTCACGGCATAACCGGCCTTGGTCAGTCCCGTGTCCAGTGTTGCAAGCACCAGGCGATCATCCTCCACGATCAGCAGTCTGGTCTTTTCCATGGCACACCTCTAGTCGTTGTTGTGAAAACTTCATGTTGTCAGTTTGCCGGGTGGGCGGTGGCCGTTGCGACTGGCCCTTCTCCGCGCTGACGACCGGCCTTTCCAATACCAGTTCGGCCACCACATGGCCAGTGTCGTGCTGGACACGGATGTCAAGGGAAGCACCCCTGCGAGGCAGCAGGGCCCGGACCAGTTGCAGGCCGGTGCCTCCGCTCAGGTTGATGTCCAGGGAGGGGTCGGGGGCGACGTTGCTGATCCGCACCACACCCAGGTCTCCGCTGGCGGTGAAACACACATGGACATCACGCGTGCCCGCGCCAGAACCATGCTTGACGGCATTGGTGATCAGTTCATTGATCACCAATGCCAGTGGCACCGTCTCGGCGGGATGGACCCGCAGGGGCGCTTCGACTTCCATGTCAAGATGCAGCTCAATCGCCTGGCCAAGCACGTTCCGGGCGGCATTGGTGATGGCATCGACAATCTCGCACAGATAGATTCCCTCTTGGGATCCACGCGACTGCAGACCATGGACGATGGCAATGGAACGTATCTTGCCGAGCATGTTTTCTCCCACTTCCTTGAGCGTGGGGTATGCCTCGAACTCCTGCCGGGTGAGGCCGACAATGCCCTGCAGGCTGTTCTTTATGCGGTGATGAACCTCCCGAACCAGCGCATCGCGCTGTTGCCGCTCGGCCTCCCGGCGCTGCTGTTCCTCGCATTTCCTCTCGGTGATATCTTCGACCAGGCCTGCCACCCGGTATATCCGGCCCTCCTCATCCCGAACCGGGAAGGCATTCACCTCCACCCAGCGCTCGCTGTCGTCAGGGCGTATGATCCGGTATTCAAGGCGCACCGGTTCGCCGCCCTCGACCCGCCGCATGGCGGCGCGCACCCTGTCCAGGTCCGCAGGGTGGAGCAGCCGCAGAAAGCGCCGTGGGTCCTCGCGCAGCCTGTCAACGCTGTCGCCGAACAATGTTTCGTAGGCCTTGTTGATGAACACCAGCCTTGGCGGACAAATGTCGCGGATGTAAATCACGTCACGGACACTGTCGCCAAACTGTTGCAGCAGCCGGTGGCTGTCCATCAGCATGCGCTCGGTGCGCTTGCTGTCAGTGATGTCTTGTACCACGCCGATCATCCGCGTCGGGTGACCATCCTCGGCCCGCAGCGTACTACCCTGTTCCCGCATCCACCGAACCCGACCGTCGGCCAGCAGAACACGGTGGTCGAAACGGTAGGGTGTGTCGCCGGCAAGGCTGGCCTTGACGGCCTGTTCCAGTCCGGCGCGGTCTTCGGGATGGACCAGTTCGAGGAAGCCGGCATAGGTCGGTTGTTCGTGCGGTGGCAGGCCGAACATCGGAGCGATGGCTTCGGACCACCAGAGTTCCCCACTCTCGATATTCCAGTCCCAGACGCCGACGCCACTCAGTTCGCCGGCCAGGTTGAAACGATCACAGACATTGCGCAACTGCTCATCCACGCGGGAACGGCTGAACACCGTGCCGAGCAGCAGGGCGGCCGTGCGCGCAAGCTCCCGCTCCACCGACGGCCAGCCGCGCCCCGAACACCGGCCACCGATGGCCAGGCAGCCTCCGCCCTGGCCGCAACATACCACGGGGATCAGCAACACCTGCCCGGGTGCGGCCGCCATCGTGGCGCCGCCAGCGGGCTTGATGCCCACTTGCAGGCATTCGCCCCGCTCCCTGGCCTCATGCCAGCGGTCCGAAGCAAGCACTTCAAGCAGTTCCGGCGGCGGCTCGTCCAACGGTTGTGCATCGGCAGCCGGCCATGCGAGGCAGCGATCAGGGAGGCGACACTCCGGGGAAGAGGAGGAACTGCCGATGAAGCGCACGCTGGCGGCGCCCAGCAAGGCGCCTAGCTGTTGCAGGAAATGCAGGATATCCGCGTCGGTACCCTGAGAGCAAAGCAGTCGATCGACCAGCGCGCTGATCGCCCGAATGCTCTTATCACACCAACGGGTCAAGCCCCCCCCCAGCGACGCTGCTTTGCCCGCTCCCTGCATCGAACGGAGCGACTCGTCCTGACCCGCCTTATCGGCCGAGTCCCGTTCCTCAACGCTGCAAGAGGCCGGGCTCACCGGACGACAGAATCACTATACCACGACGGCCGCCAAAAAACCACACTTTTATCATGTCGTCTTTTCCGGCCGCACGGCCGGCAGCAGCTCAGTGCCTGCCCGGTTTCAGTGGCTCGCCGCGCCGCTCGTGCGCGATATAGGCCTGCAGCGCGGTCAGGCGCGGGTCGTCGGCGGCCAGCGGCTCGCTCTGAAGGGGATTGCGGATGCACCAGTTGATCATGTCGGCCAGCACC
>Ga0256841_1000157_pt1 | contig 75437 bp, 65 predicted proteins | sample 356308metaG_FD_185971 | JGI IMG/M metagenome (GOLD analysis project Ga0256841, IMG submission 185971) | Hydrothermal vent microbial communities from Mid Atlantic Ridge, Atlantic Ocean - 356-308 | ecosystem: Environmental > Aquatic > Marine > Hydrothermal vents | place: Atlantic Ocean: Mid... | reverse complement strand
CGATGATATGAAATATTGGACGAAAGAAATAGTTATAGATATCAACGATAATACGCAAAACACTTGGTATGCATGTGTTAACAGCGGTTGGGGCGGTCCGCCGAATGATCTGGGTGGATTATATAAAACAACGGATAGAGGTTTAACATGGACGAATATTTTGGACTTATTCAGAGTTGAATCTTGCACTATAAATCCAAATAACCATAATGAAATGTTTGTTACCACCTATGATGAAGGACTTTGGAAAACGCAAAACTTAAATGTTGCAAGTCCGGAATTTTCTTCTGTTGACTCATATCCTTTCAAACATCCTATGCGTGTATTCTTCAATCCTTCTGATTCTGAGGAAGTTTGGGTAACCAGTTTCGGTAACGGAATCAGAGTAGGTCAATCAACACCCGTTGGTGTGAACGAATTAACCCCGGAAATATCAAATGAATTCCGGTTAGCCCAGAATTACCCGAACCCGTTTAATCCGACAACAACAATAAAATATACATTACCAACCCGCCTTAATTCCCCCTTTGCTAAAGGGGGGAATACAAAGGGGGTTTTTATTACTCTTAAAGTTTATGATATTTTAGGAAGCGAAGTAACAACTTTGGTTAATAAACAACAATTCCCCGGGAATTATGAAATTCATTTCGATGCTTCCGGTCTTCCGAGCGGAATATATTTTTACAAACTAACTGCCGGCAGCCTTTCGCAAATGCATAAGATGTTGTTGCTGAAATAATTTACACCCCGTATATAAATTACACCGGCTGGCGCTAATTTTGTATCCTTTGAGATTATTCCGGAAATTAGCAACACGGAAACCATCTTACCTTAATGTGTTAATGTGTTGTACCGTTAAAACAGTGCAACATACAACACACTTTATTATTTTATAGCCGGTAACTATAATTATTACTGCAGTAGCAGGCCAAATAATATAAAGCAAAATCATAAATGAGTAGCGTGGTATGGACTTTGTCACTTCTTAAAAATTAACAAAAAATTTTTTACAAAAATAAATTAATTTATTTGTTATATTAAGATATTATATCGTATTCTAAATAAACTTTCTGACTGGCTTGTGAAATTTGTTAGGCCAAACTCCGGTTTAAACTAACCAATTAAATTCAGGAGAAATCATGAGACCTTTCAATAAATTTTTGTTCTGTTTAACCTTATTAATTTTATTTTTCTTTAAAAATAAGTTTTACGCGCAAAAATATCAGATCCAATTAGTAAACAAAACACCTCTTTATACAACTGCATCACTTCTCCAAGATTATGATAGTGATGGAGACTTGGATATAATCATAACCCGTAGAAATTCAACTAATGATAAATTACCGTCTTCCGTAGAATGGTTGGAAAATGATGGAACCGGGCAATACCCTAAACACACTTTATTTGAAGATTTAAACTTCCCTGTAGATATTGATTTGGGTGATTTCGATAATGATGGTGATTTAGACTACGTTGTATCGGATAGGTATGTTAGTATTAATTCCGGTGCTTTAACATTATTTCAAAAACAGAATAATGGCAATTACAATAAAATTTTAATAGAAGACAGCATTAGAACCGATCAATCTGCGATTGCTGACTTTAATAAAGATGGTAATATTGATATAGTGTCCGTGGGGTTCAACAGACCTACTGTAAGTATATATTGGAATGATGGAAACCTTAATTTTAGTAAACAAGAGATTACCGATACGGTAATTCAAGTAACTTTAGTTGAAGTTGATGATATTGATAACGATGGCGATGTTGACATAGTTTTTGGAGGGGGAGGATTAAACGGTTTTAAAATTTTATATAATAATGGAAGCGGTTTATTTGATTCTGTTAAAACGTTATTCGTCAATAATGGGCAATACTCAAATGTTGCTAACGGACTAGCGATAGCTGATTTAAATAATGACGGTGTTAAAGATATATTAACGTTTAGCGGTGTCGGGTTTGGTGGATTATATTTTCTTGATGGTTCAAATAATTTTAATTCAGTACTTATTGATATAGATGGGATTGATTTAGGGGGCGATATTGTTGTTGCCGATTTTGATGGAAACGGATTAAACGATGTGATTAGACAAAATGTAGGTGATGATTATCTGTCTATACTTTACCAAGAATCTAATATGGTATTTAGAAAAGAATTTCTTGAACTTAATTGGGATAACCGGGGACCAGGTCAAATGTCTGTAGGAGATATTGACGGAGATGGAGACATGGATATTGTCTTTCCGGAAAACGGTAATGTTGATGGTGATTTATCTTGGTTCGAAAATATAGGAGGGAACCTTTATCGGCATTATTTGTATAGTGAAATTGAAGCTGTTAGATTTACTCAAATTACAGACATTGACAACGACGGTGATTTGGATATAGTTGTAACTGCCGGTGATAATGGCGTGAAAACCGAAGAAGATGAGATCGTATGGTATGAAAATCGGGGTAAAACTTCATTTATTGAAAATCGAATTGATGACAACATTTCTTTCCCTGCGGATTTAGCGCTTGGAGACCTTGATGATGATGGGTTTACTGATGTGATTGCAACTGCTTACGAAGACAGCAGTCTCTTTTGGTATAAGAAAAACGGTCCGGGTTGGAAGCGATTTGTTGTTGATGAAAGCCTAAATAATCCATTGGGTTGTGATGTTTCGGATATTAATTCTGATAACAACCTTGACATTGCAGTGTGTGCCTATGGAGAAAACAAAATTCTATGGTATATGAATAATGGTTCGGGTCTGTTCACCCCAAAGGTTGTAGATCCCAATCTAAATGAACCTCAAAAGATTAAAATTGGGGATATGGATAATGACGGAGATTTGGATATTGTTGTTACAACTTTGGATACTAACAACACCGTCGTTTTATATTTAAATAATGGAGCTGAAGTATTTTCACGTTCTACCCTCGTTACCGGTCAAAAAAGTTCAGCGCTCGATATTGGTGATTGGGATGGTAACAATACATTGGATATTATAGTTGGATTTGATAAAGGTACAAGCGTGGGAAGTGCCAAGAGGGATATAGCGGTCTTATTAAATAATGGCCAAGCCAATTTCTCCGATTCAACTATAGCAGTTCTTGAGGAAAGTACCGATGTGCTTAAACTTGTGGATGTTGATAAAGATGATGATCTTGATATTATTTTCGGTAGTGGATCGGCAGGTATTTTCCCGCTGCGTTTAGCTTTGAACTCGGATGGTTCTTTTGAAAGTATAAAAGATATCACAAATCGAGCAGTGCGTGTATATGGAATTGCTGCCGAAGATATTAATGAAGATGGTGTTGTTGATATTGTAGCGTCGGATCAAGTTAACAGCACAAATAATTTATTACTTTTAGTTGGCAGTATTGAAACATCAATATCACGTGAATTAAGTATAATGCCGACTGCATTTGATCTAAATCAAAATTATCCCAATCCATTTAATCCTTCAACAAATATTAAATTTACAGTTCCGCGAAATGCGCATGTTGTCTTAAAGGTATTCAATGTATTGGGAGAAGAAGTTGCGACTTTGGTAAATAAAAGAATGAGTCCCGGAAACTACAACGCTAACTTTGATGCAAAGAATTTAACCTCCGGAATTTATTTCTATACTTTGTTTAGTGATAATTTTATCCAAACAAAGAAAATGTTGCTTCTAAAGTAATTCCGGGTATCGCAATAAGTAAAATCTTTCAGATAAGAGTGGCACAACTGTGATTAAGTTCGTGCCACTATTTTATATAAAAAATTATCAATCATTTATAAAACATAAATTATGTCTTATATATGCGTTGAAAATAATAGTACAAAATGAAAAATAAACTTTTACTATTCACACTCCGGCAATTATTATTATATTTGTAATTCTTCAAGACTTTAACAACAAATAATTTGTGATATGTATCACAATATGTTGTTTGGAGAAAACATAAAATAAATTTTTAATTATAATTGGAAAGGAAACTTGTGAAAAAACTTAATACATTCATCATCTTATTTTTATTTAGTTGTGTTACCATTTTTCCGCAAAATTCGAATATAAAATTATCTCAAAATCTAATTAATAAACTTCAAAAAATTCAAATTAATGAAAAAGTTTTAGTTTGGGTGTATTTTAATAATAAAGGGAAAAATTTAGAAAAGTATTTTAATCAACCAAATTCGGTTGTTTCGGAACGGTCGTTAAAGAGAAGAGCTAAAGTCCTGCCCCAAAACCATCTTATTGATTTTACGGATATACCTGTTAATTCTGACTATGTTAAAAAATTAAGAAAACTGGGTATAAAAATTAAACATAAATCAAAATGGTTGAACGCGGTCAGTTGTTACGTTACAAAATCTGATTTGAATAAATTGGAAAACTTAAGGATTATAAAAAAAATTACCGAAGTAAAAAAATACAAAAAAAGAAAAATACCGCAACCTGTTAAAAAGCAGAATACCGGACAAATTTCGGCATTAACTTCAACAGCCGCTCACACTTATAACTATGGAAGTTCCTTAACTCAGAACCAAGTTATTAATACAGTAGCGGTTCACGATCAAGGTTATTCGGGTAAAGGAATTTTAATTTGTTTAATGGATGCCGGGTTTGATCATTTGAATCATGAAGCTCTGAAAAATATAAACATTATTGCAGCGTGGGATTTTGTCAATAACGATCCGGATGTAGAAAACGGATCAGGCCAAGGCGAAGGGTCCCACGGCACAAGTACTTTATCACTTATCGGAGGATTTAAAGAAGGACAAATAATTGGCACGGCTTTCGGCGCCGATTATTTATTGGCAAAAACTGAAAACACAGCTTCGGAAACTCCGGTCGAGGAAGATAATTGGGTTGCAGCTTCTGAATGGGCGGATAGTATTGGAGCCGATGTTTTTTCAACTTCGCTCGGTTATCTGACTTTCGATACGGGTTATCCTTCGTATACTTATCAGGACATGGACGGGAATACGGCAACTATCACTATTGCTGCCGATCTATCGGTTAAAAAAGGGATCGTTGTCTTTAACTCGGCTGGCAATAACGGGTATAATTCTTCTCACAACACCTTAAATGCTCCGGCGGACGGTGACAGCGTGGTTGCAATTGGAGCGGTTAATTCAAGCAAAGTTAGAGCAAGTTTCAGCAGCGTTGGACCTACTTTTGACGGTAGAATTAAACCTGATTTAATGGCAATGGGAGACGGTACTTATGCGGCTTCAAACAGTTCGAATACAAGTTACAGAAGTTTCAGCGGTACATCGGCTTCATGCCCTCTTGCAGCCGGCGTTCCCGCTCTTATGCTTGAAAAAGATTATTCACTAACGCCAATTCAAATCAGAACAATTTTACGTAATACGGCAGACCATTCCGCTGCTCCGGATAATTTATACGGTTGGGGAACTATTGACGCGCTTGCTGCTATGAATCAAATTCCATCGGTTTTGGTGCAAGTAAAAATTTATCTTGAAGGCGCTTACAATGCTTCCTTGGGCGAGATGAATACCGATTTGAATACCAAAATTCCTTTAACTTCACCGTATCCCGAAAATAAAAAAACCATTAGCAGTATGCCTGCCGGCATTGTTGACTGGGTTTTGGTTGAACTTAGAACTACGCCGAACGGTACGGCTGTGGCTTCGCGCAGCGCATTACTGCGGAAGGACGGTAGAATTGTTGACGACGACGGATTAACAACAGAAATTAAATTGGATGCTACGTCCGGAAATTATTATATTGTAGTAAAACACAGAAATCATTTGACAATTATGAGTGCAAATAAAATTGCGCTCAATACTTCAACTTCAACTTTGTACGATTTTACAACAGGGAGCGATAAGTTTTACGGAACAGGTGGAGCGAAACAATTAAACTAATTAAACGACATAACATTATTTTGTTTTTAATTTTATTTTGCAGACTTGCATTTTCGCAGAATTACGTTGCGGATTTTGCCCTGTACGATCCGAGTTATGAAGATGACGGAGTTTGGGAAGAAGAAGTTACAGCCTTAAAAGCGCTTTTCTTTAATTATAACTGGTCTTATAAAGTTATTGATCATAATGATATTAATAACGGTGAGCTTGGAAGCGGAACTAATAGAAGATATAAAGCTCTAATTTCTCCGGGCGGCTGGGCATTAAACCGGGAAATAGCGGTAACTCCCGCCGGAGAAAATAATATAAGAAATTTTATTAGCAGCGGTGGTAATTATGTGGGCTTTTGTGCCGGTGCGTATTGGGCTTCGGACACAACGGATTGGGCTCAAACCGCTACCGGCGGCGGCGGAACCTATTATAATGAAAGTGACTATTTCCCGTATGATTATAATTTGAATCTTTTAAAAGGTTATGCTAAAGGTCCCTTCGGTTGGACACCTTGGAATAACGGCGATACGGCGAGCTTTCAAATTGCAAATATAAATACTTCCAATCCAACAATGAATTTAATCGGATTACCGGATACAACGCGGTTTTTTTATTACGGGGGTCCTGTTTTTACTAACTTCTCTTCTATTCCCGATAACTATGAAATTTGGGCGACTGCCGTCGCTCCCAAAGGAACTGTTCCCGCGGCGCGAATAGGAGAAAATGATCCGACTGTAATTAAATTTAATTATGGTGCGGGAAACGTAATATTTTTTTCTTATCATCCTGAAGTATTGATTGGAAGCGATGTTGATAACCTGAAACTTTCCCAATTTATTAATGAGGATAGTTTGAGCTGGGATGTGGGTAATCAAACATTGGATGAAATAAATCTTCAAAGTTGGAACATAGTTCATGCCGCATTGCAAATTGCTAATAACGAACCTGTTACCAAAATTACTTCTTTACCCGTACTTCTGTCCTTAAAAATATTTTTAGAAGGTCCTTATAACCCTTCTACTAATTTAATGAATGCAAATCTTAGCGGTGTTATCCCTTTAACTTCTCCTTATCCGGAAAATGTAAGAAATGTGGAAAGTATTCCTAACGATGTTGTTGACTGGGTTTTAATCCAACTTAGGCAATCGGCAAACGGAAGCGCTCTAACTTCAAAAAGCGTACTCTTGCGTAATGATGGAAATTTGATTAGGAATGACGATACAACAAAAACTATTTCGCTAAATGTTACGCCGGGCAGTTATTACATAGTTGTAAAACACCGTAATCATTTACCGGTTATGAGCTCAAATAAAATAAATTTGAATTAATTTGTAACATTACTATACCATTTTCTATATTAATCTTTAAATATATAATTATCCCGACTTTTATAAACGATAATAATTTTTCGCGAAATGATAAGGATATTACTATATTTAATTTTTCTAAAATTTAATTTCCGGTGAAAATATTGAAAAAAGAAAAAGTACTCGTAACTTCAGCATTACCTTACGCAAATGGTCCTATTCATTTGGGGCATTTAAGCGGCGCATATTTGCCCGCGGATATTTATGTTAGATACAAAAGATTAAAAGGAGACGATATCATTTACGTATGCGGTTCCGATGAACACGGCGTGCCTATTACCATTACAGCCGACAAAGAAAAAATTTCTCCGAAAGAAGTAATAGACAGATTCCATAATATAAATAAAAAAGCTTTCGAAGATTTCGGGATGGATTTTGATATTTATTCCAGAACAAGTCTTCCCATTCACCATGAAACAGCGCAGGAGTTTTTCAAAAGTTTTTATGATCAAGGAATCCTTAAAGAGAAAAAGACTCTTCAATTTTATGACGAAAAAGCCAAAATGTTTTTGCCGGACCGCTATGTTGAAGGGACTTGTCCCAAGTGCGGATATGAAGAAGCAAGAAGCGACGAATGCGAAAATTGCGGCGCACTTTACGAGCCGACGGAATTAATTAATCCGAAAAGTAAAGTTTCCGGCAGCACGCCTGTGCTTAAAGAAACATCGCATTGGTATTTCCCGCTGGGTGAATTTCAACCGTGGCTTGAAAAATATGTTGAGGAACATAATAAAAAATATAATTGGAAAGATAATGTTGTTCAGCAATGCAGAAGCTGGTTTAAAGACGGGTTAAAAGACAGAGCGGTTACACGCGATTTGGATTGGGGAGTAAAAGTTCCGCTTCCCAACAGCGATGGAAAAGTGCTTTATGTCTGGTTCGAAGCAGTGCTGGGATATATTTCCGCAACCAAAAAACTTTCCGAACAATTGAATAAACCCGAACTTTGGAAAGACTATTGGCAAGATCCGGAAACAAAATATATCGCATTTATCGGTAAAGATAATATTGTTTTTCATACTATCATTTTCCCTGCAATGCTAAAAGCCTGGAATGACGGTAACGATTCGAAATATGTTTATCCGCAAAATGTACCGGCTAACGAATTCTTGAATTTTGAAGGGAAAAAATTTTCCAAATCAAGAGGATGGGGAATTGATGTTGTAGATTTCCTTAAACTATTTCCTGCCGATCCGCTTAGATATACATTAGCTAGTAACTTACCGGAAAACAAAGACACCGATTTTTACTGGAAAGAATTTCAAGCGCGTAATAATAACGAACTTGCCGATATACTCGGAAATTTTATTAATCGAACTTTTACTTTTGCCCATAAATATTTTGACGGCGAGGTTCCGGAAATTGGAAAGTTGAGTAAAATTGATCAAGAGATGTTAAATTTAGTTGAAGGCATCCCGTATAATGTTTCGGATTTAATTGAAAAATTTAAACTTAAAGATGCAACTTTGGAAATGATGAACTTGGCAAGAGCGGCTAATAAATATTTTAACGATTCCGAACCATGGAAAACGGTAAAAAGTGATAAAGGTAAATGTGGAACTACAATTAATATTAGTCTGCAAACGGTTTTTACACTTGCCGAAATATTTATGCCCGTAATTCCTTTTTCATCAAAAAAAATATTTAACATGCTTAACGCAAAACCGGTAAACTGGTTTGATGCCGGAAAAGTTAATTTGAAACCCGGTCATGATTTGAATAAACCGGAAATACTATTTACCAAGATTGATGATAAAATAATAGACAAACAAATAAACAAATTATCAAATATTGAAAACACAGCCGGGCAGGATGGAACAAAAGAAATAACTTACGATGAGTTTTCAAAAATTGATTTACGAGTTGCAAAAATTATTGAAGCCGAAAAAGTTTCAAAAAGCGAAAAGTTATTAAAACTGAAAATTGATTTGGGAACGGAAACAAGGCAGGTTATTGCCGGAATAGCAAAATTTTATTTGCCCGAAAATTTGCCCGGTAAAAAAATTATAGTTGTTGCAAATTTGAAACCTGCTAAATTGTTCGGTTTGGAATCGAAAGGAATGATTTTAGCTTCCGAAGACAAAAATGGAGTATTAAAAATTGTTGAAGCAAATAAAGATGCTGAACCGGGTTCGAAAGTTAAGTGATTTGTTCATATCAATTTTATACCGTTATTAAAATAGTCAATGAAAAATAATACAACCAGAAATAAAACTGTTCGTTTAACCGAAGAAGAAAAAAGGAAATTCGAGAAAAATTTATTAACCTTATCCCATAATGTAAAACCGCCGGAAATACTTAATAAAATAATAAACCAAAATCTTTTCGACGTTCTTAATTTTCTTCCCGAAAAATTTGTTGACCTTTTAATTATCGATCCGCCGTATAATATGACTAAATATTTTAATAGTTTAATATTTAATAAAAAATCTATTGATAAATATGCAGACTGGGTGGATAGTTTTCTAAAAAAGCTTATAAAAATATTAAAACCGACCGCTTCGGTTTATTTTTGCAGCGATTGGCATTCTTCAACTTCGGTTCATCTGGTGCTGAGTAAATATTTTAAGGTTAGGAACAGAATTACCTGGGAAAGGGATAAAGGTAGAGGCGCAAGATATAATTGGAAAAATAACTCCGAAGATATTTGGTTTTGTACCGTTAGTAAAACTTATACATTTAATACGAATGACGTGAAATTAAAAAGAAAGGTTCTTGCACCGTATAAAGATAACGGGGAACCGAAAGATTGGGTAAAACAAAATAACGGTAAATACAGACTAACTCATCCTTCCAACATTTGGACCGATATTTCCGTTCCGTTTTGGTCGATGCCCGAAAATACCGAACACCCGACTCAAAAACCAGAGAAATTGATTGCTAAAATAATTTTAGCCAGCAGTAACAAAAACGATATAGTTTTTGATCCGTTTTTAGGCTCGGGTACAACTGCTGTTGTATCAAAAAAATTGCACAGAAAATATGTGGGTATTGAGATTGATAAAAAATTTGCATGCATTGCCGAAAAACGCCTTCAGTTAGCCGAAAATAATAAAAGAATTCAAGGATTTGTTAACGGATATTTTTGGGAAAGGAATACATATCCCGTTGAAAAAAAATAACTTGGGTTTATTTCCTTATACTAAAATTATTTTAACTTGTAATTACTTTAAATTATTCTTAATAAAACTCCTGCTTATTTCAAACCTTGATTTTAACTGTATCTATCGGTAAACTTCGAAGTTAAGTTTTAATGAATTAGGAGGTTAATTAATGAAAGTTCGTTTGAGTTTAATCGTTTCGGTTGTTGTTCTATCTTTATTTTATTCTTGTACCCCCGAACACTCAAAAATAATTGTAGCCAAATATGACGACTCTAATATTACTATGGGAGAATTTGAAAAAGAGTACGCTAAAAATGTTGGCAGTTTGGAAAAAGCAGAAAAAGATTCGCTTTCCGATTATAAAAAATTTTTAGATCTTCTTGTAAACTTTAAAATGAAACTTCGCGATGCCAAAGTTAGAGGCTTCGATAAAGATACATCTATAACCAATGAACTTAATGACTACCGGAAAAAAATTGGCGTTTCTTATTATCTCGAAAAAGAACTGGTTGATAAAGGCATAAAAGTTTTATACCAACGCAGAAAGGAAGAACTCAGAGCGAAACATATAATGATTAAGGCCGATACGGTCTCCAAAGAACAGGCGCGCAAAGAAGCTGAAATGGTGTTGAATAAAATTAAAAAGGGCGAAAAATTTGAAGACCTTGTTAAAAAATATTCGGATGATAACTATTCAAAATCTAAAGGCGGAGACTTATATTATTTTACAGCAGGCGAATTGCCCCCCGAATTTGTAGACGCGGCTTACAATACAAAAGTTGGTTCGGTTTATCCCCATGTTGTTCAAACCAGATACGGCTTTCATATTATTAAAGTTACCGAAAGAAGAAAAAGAAAACCGCGAATAAGAGTTAGCCATATAATGATTAGTTTTAAAAGCAAAGATAAAAACCGCAAACCTGACGAGGCTTTAGCTAAAATAAAAGAAATTCAAAAGAAATTGAATAACGGCGCTGATTTTGCCGAACTTGCAAAAGAATATTCGGAAGACCCGGGCAGCGCTAAAAGAGGCGGCGATTTAGGTTTCTTCGGTAGAAGAAGAATGGTACGACCCTTTGACGAAGCTGCTTTTAATCTTAAAAAAGGAGAGGTCTCCGGTATTGTTAGAACTAAATTCGGCTATCACTTGATAAAATTAACCGATATTGAACCTTATCCTACTTTTGAAAAAGATAAAGAAAGTTTAAAAAAACTTTATAAAAGAGCAAGGTATCAATCGGATTATAAACATTTGGTTGATACGTTAAAAACTAAATTTAATTACGCGGTTAATAATTCATCGGTTGATAAAATTGTCGATGCGGCTGATTCCGCTAAATTTAAAGATTATTATAATCACACTTTCAGTAATTTAGTAAAAGATTACGTGATATTTTCTTACGCGGGAAATAATAATGTGATATGTGACAGCTTATTTAAATTTATTAAAGGCGATAAAGTTTACACTAATAAAATAATTACGAAACAAAATTTATTAAACGCTATTAACAAATATGCGGGACAGCTGCTAATTGAGAAAAAAGTTGAAAGTTTGGAATCCGAAGATCCTGTCTTTGCAAAGTTGATGAAGGATTATAAAGAAGGTCTTTATATTTTTAAATTACAACAAGAGGAAGTTTGGAATAAATTAAAAGTAGACAGTGCCGGGGTTTACAATTATTATTTAGCGCATAAAAAACAATATGTTATGCCCGAAAAAGTTGACCTGAGCGAAATATATAGCAGAAGCGATTCATTGATAAATAAATATTATAAAGAATTGAAAAACGGCGCAAATTTCGATTCTCTTGCCGCCAAATACACCGAAAGGAAAGGTTTCAAAAAGAAAGCCGGGCATTTCCCGGTAATGGAAGTTACAAGAAGCGAATTATCGAAACAAGCTGCCGCTCTTGAAGTTCCCGGCGAATTTTCCAAACCTTTTAAACATTCCGGCGGTTGGTCTATTGTTAAACTGAATAAAAAGATTTCCGAACGCCTTAAAACGTTTGAAGAAGCAAAAGCGGAAGTTTCCAGCGCATTTCAAGAAGAAGAAAGTAAACGGTTGGAAAACGAATATATAACAAGACTAAAAGGGATTTATAATCCTATTTATTATTACGACAAATTAAAATTAGCATACAAAAAGGATGCATCGTAAATTAATTATATTTGTTTTTTCTTTGATTATTGTTTCATGTAAGGAAAAAGCGCCTGTATCTAAAGAAATAGCAAGGGTTGGTAATGAAGTTTTAACGGAAAGGGAATTGGAAACGGCTCTCGGTTCTGAAAGATTTCAGAATAAATTTAAAGAGGAATTTATTAGACAATGGATTCAAACCGAAGTGTTGTATCAAAAGTCAGTAAAAAGTAAAATTACAAAAGATTCGCTTTACAACAACATTGTTACCCAATCCAAAAAAGAGCTTGCTTCTGCGTTTTTGTTGCAAAAAGTTGTAAAAGATAGTAATATAGTTATTACTCCCACTGACTTAAGGAAATATTATTATAATCACAAAGATGAATTTTCATTACCGTTTGACGCTTACGTATTGAATGTTATAAACTTTGGAGACGAAAACGAAGCAATTAAATTCAGGCAGTTATTATTATCTTCCGGTTGGAAGGATAATCTAAAACATTTATCGGAGTTTAAATCCGTTTCCGGTCATTCCGAAAAAAAATTGGTCTATAAAAATGAAATTCAACCGAAAAGTTTATTGAGAATTGTAGAACAATTAAGAAAAAATACAATTAGTTTGGTAATAGAAACGGAACCGGGAAACTTTACCGTTGTTCAATTAATTAATAAATTTAATAAAGGCGACGTGCCTAAACTAACGTATATAACAGATCAAGTTGAAGAGAGATTAAAGATTATTCGTACAAAACAAATTATTAAAAATTACATATCTAAACTTTACGAAGAATTTCAAGTTCACATAACAAGAGATTAATAATGAAAAAAATTCTATTTATAATATTTTTGTTAACCGGCCAAATTTTATTTGCGCAAGAAGTATTGGATAAAATAATAGCCGTAGTTGGAGATGAAATAATTTTGAAATCGGAATTGGATTTTCAAACCGAATTGTTTGCAGCTCAAAGAGGAATAAAACCCGATAAAAAATTAAGAAAACAAATTCTTAATAAATTAGTTGAAGATAAGTTGGTTTATACGGAAGCAGAATTAGATTCAATTGAGGTTACCGATGATGAAGTTCAAGCGCAAATTGAAAATCTTATTAACTATTACATCCAACAGTATGGATCGAAAGATAAGTTGGAAAAAGCATACGGAATGAGCATTGAAAAAATTAAAAGGGAATTAAGAGACGATACGAAGAAAAATTTAATGTCCGATAAATTAAAAGCTAAAAAATTCGGCAAAGTCGATATTTCCCGCCATGAAGTAGAAAAATTTTTCGAAGAGAAGAAAGATTCATTAGGAGAAATTCCCGAGAAATTTACCATCGCCCATATTTTCATTAATCCAAAATCCAGCGAAAGATTGAAGAAGAAAGCTAAAAAATTTGCCGAAGCTTTATTGGATTCGTTAAAAAATGGCGCTGACTTTGCCAAATTGGCTAAAAAGTATTCTGACGATCCCGGCAGCGCAATAGAAGGCGGCGACTTGGGATTTGTGAAACGGGGAGTTTTTTATCCCGAATTTGAAGCTGCTGCTTTTGCGCTTAAGAAAAACGAAATATCGGGCGTTGTGGAATCGCCGGTTGGTTATCATATTATTCAACTTTTGGAAAGAAGGGGCGAAGCAATTCACGTTAGACATATTTTAATCAAACCTAAAACGGATTCCGAAGCGGATCTTAAAGCTATTGAGCTTTTAACGGATTTGCGGGATAGCATCCTTGCCGGAAAAAATACATTCGAATATTATGCTAAAAAATATAGCGACGATAAACAAACGGCTCCGCTCGGCGGTTTGTTAGGAACCTTTGAAGCCGGGCAGTTGGACAAACCTCTGTTGGATTTAATTTACAAATTGAAAGTCGGCGAAATTAGTTTTCCCAAAAGATTAAATTTAACTCAAAATGAATACGGTTTTCATATTGTAAAATTGTTAAAACATATTCCGGCTCATAAACCTTCTTTGAAAACGGATTACGACGAAATTAAAAAACTTGCCGAATTTAAAAAGAAAGAAAAACTGTTTAAAAATTGGATTAGCGAATTAAAAAATAAAATTTATTGGGAAATTAGAGCTTAGGAAATATTATTGACTGATCAAATTCAAAATCCAGATGATGTTAAGTTAGTTGAAGAACTAACTCATCTAATTTCAAGCGTTAAAAAAGAAATTGCTAAAGTAATTATCGGGCAAAATGAAATTATTGATAATTTACTTATAAGTCTGCTTGCGCGCGGGCATTGTTTGCTTGTGGGCGTTCCGGGTCTTGCCAAAACTTTACTGATTAAAACTCTTGCCGAAGTTTTAGACCTTTCGTTCAGCAGAATTCAGTTCACACCCGATTTAATGCCGAGCGATATTACGGGAACCGAAATAATAGAAGAAGACCAAATAAGTAAAAAAAGATCGTTTAGATTTATAAAAGGTCCTATCTTTGCCAATATCGTTCTTGCCGATGAAATTAACAGAACTCCGCCTAAAACGCAGTCAGCGCTTTTGGAAGCGATGCAAGAACATAATGTAACTGCCGCAGGCGAATCGTTTATGCTTAAGGAACCGTTTTTTGTGCTTGCCACTCAAAATCCTATTGAACAAGAAGGCACTTATCCGTTACCCGAAGCTCAATTGGACAGATTTATGTTTAATCTCTGGCTCGATTATCCCTCGTACGAAGAGGAAATAGAAATTATACGTACAACTACTGCGGATGCTGCCGGTAAATTAGAAAAAATTATTGATGCGGATAAACTTATCGAGTTTCAAAACTTGGTTAGAAGAGTTCCTGTGGCTGAAAATGTGATTGAATATGCAGTTAAAATTGTTAAATCCACACGTCCGGTTGATAACGGTGGACTTGGTTTCATAAAGGATTGGGTGAATTGGGGCGCGGGACCAAGAGCCTCGCAATATCTGATTTTATCGGCAAAAACAAAAGCAATTATGGATGGTCGCTTTACGCCCAATATTGACGACGTAAAAAGTTCTTTGATTCCCGTTTTAAGGCATAGAATTATTCCTAGCTTTAATGCAGAAGCCGACGGAATAACTAGTGTTGATATAATAAATAAATTAACAGTTTAAGAAATTAGAAATTAGAAATTAGAAATTAAAAGTTGAATATTAAAAATGTTACTTTGCTGCGGATACCATGTATTTTAATTTTATTGCTGCTTAGCTTACCGGTTTATTTCGGATGCAGTTCCGATAACCAAATACAAGAATCTAAAAACAACTCCCAACCGGTTAAAAATAATATTGACGAATACGGTTTGAATACGGATTCGTTGAAAAGGATAGAAGCTAAAGTAAAAAAGAACGAAACGCTTGCCGATATTCTTTTGTCTTATAATGTTCCTTATAAAAAAATTGATGAGATTGCCGCACGGTCTAAAAAAATATTCGATGTAAGAAAAATTCAAGCTAACAAAAAATATTTGGTTTATTTAAAACCCGATTCGATGCAAACAATAGAATATTTAATTTATGAGAAAAATCCCGTTGATTTCGTAAAATTTTATTTGGGCGATTCGCTTGATATTACTGCAGGCAGTAAAAAAGTTATTGTTAAAACCAATGAGGATAGCGGCGTAATAAATTCTTCTCTTTATTTAACGCTCAGTCAACAAAAATTAAGTCCGGCATTGGCAATAAAACTTGCCGATGTGTTTGCCTGGCAAATTGATTTTTACACTATTCAAAAAGGCGACCGTTTCAAAGTTATTTATGAAAGAAAATTCGTAGGCAATAATTTTGTTGGAGTAGGTGATATATTAGCAGCAGAGTTCGATCATATTAAAAATAAATATTTTGCTTTCCGGTTTTCCGAAGACGGTAAAAAAGAATATTTTGATGAATCGGGCAATAGTTTACAGAAGGCATTCTTAAAAGCGCCGTTAAAATACAGAAGAATCAGTTCAAGGTTTTCATATCATAGATTTCATCCCATACTTAGAATTTACCGTCCGCATTTGGGAATTGATTACGCCGCGGCTGTCGGAACGCCGGTTCAAGCCGTTGGCGACGGTATTGTAGTTCAAGCCAAGTATAAGGGTCAAGCGGGAAGATTTGTTAAAATCAAGCATAACAGTGTTTACTCTTCCGGATATCTTCACCTTTCCCGTTACGGAAAGGGAATTAAACCGGGAGTAAAAGTTCATCAAGGGCAAGTAATAGGATATGTAGGACGGACAGGTTTAGCCACGGGACCTCATTTGGATTTCCGGTTCTGGAAAAATGGAAGATTGGTAAATTATCTCACACAAAATTTTCCGCCTAGCCGGCCTGTAAAAAAAGAAAATATGAATAAATTTATTGCTCTGAAAGATAGTTTATTTAACCGGTTAGAAACTATTAAATTTGATTCAACTTCTTACGGCGGTAATTTATCCGCGTCAAAATAATTATTCCGGAACGTGAACCAAAAAATATTTTTTTGCCGTATTCCCAATTGCTTTTGCTTGATCCCGCGTCATATGCAGATCTGTAAATTCTGCATTTTCAGCTCCCGCTTCAATTATAGCCAAATCGGAACCCTTTGCCATTTTAACTAAGTTCTCGCTGTAAGCAGTGTCGCCACCGTAACAAATGGATTTATTGTTATAAGTAAATTTAAATCCAATTGACGGAACTTCCACCGTTTTATTATTCTCTGCAAACTCCCTGTGGTTAACTTTGAACGGTTTGACTTTTACAGATTTCCTGGTAAAAGTCCGGCTGCTATTAATCGGATGTAAATTGATTTTATATGTTAATTCATGCGAATATACTTTTTGAAACGCATTGTATATACTTTCAATTTCCACACATCCTTCGGGATAAAAAATGTTTAGCGCCGTTTTTTTCCGCATTACGGAAAGGTAGGTTAAAAGAGACCATACTCCGCCAACATGATCATGATGACCGTGACTGATAAAAATATCGGAAATTTTTAAGATTTCTTCGGCTGATTTATCCCTGTTTAAATCTCTTAATATACCGTCGCCCGGATCGATAATAAAAGTAGAGTTATTTGTCGTTAATATTATTCCCGTTGCAATATTTGGTATTGAACAATAAATCTTAATGAATAAATCGTCCTTTTTCCAAACCAATGGATACTTTTGAATAAATTTTTTTGCCATAAGTCAACTTTCGGTAATGTTTATTTTTTAGAGGGTTTATTATGTTTAAAATATTTGCAATTTTCGGGATCTTTACATTTTCCGAAAATATTAAAAGAATAACCGGAAATTTCGAATCCTAATTCGTCGCAAATTTCATTCACAATTTCCTGAACTCTCGGATTAGTAAATTCCTTTATCTCGCCGCAATTAATACAGATTAAATGATCGTGATTTTTTCTGTTAAAACTCGATTCGTATCTTGTTTTACCATCGCCGAAATTTCTTTTGGCTAATAAATCACATTGTGCAAGCAGTTCCAATGTATTATAAACGGTAGCTCTTGAGATATTGGATTTTTTATTTTTCATTAAAATGTAAAGATCATCGGCTCCAAAGTGCCCTTTGAAATCCAATGCAAAATCTAATACTTCAAACCGCTCCGAAGTTACGCGATGTTTTCCTTTTTTTAAAAAGGACTTAAATTTTTCGTGAGCTATATTTTTGTCCAATTTTATAGCCTTTTATTTTTTATATAAATCTAAACAATCTATTAAGAAGAATCAAAAAATTATTTTGGATATAGAGCCGGATAAGAGAATTAAAATTTTATAAAAAAGTTTTTTGTTAAATTTTATTCTGTTAAATTTAAATATCACTAAACCAATAATCTTTTAACAGGAGTAAACATGTCAAAAACGTATGAAATTATAGATCGTGTTGGAATATCTAACAATAGTATATCCGACGCTGTTAAATCCGTTGTTCTTGAGGCAAATAAAGAAAAGCGCGTATCGTGGTTCGAAGTTGTTGAGCAACGCGGAAGAATTGTATCCGAAGCAGAAGTCGAATTTCAAGTTACTGTAAGATTAGGAAGAAAACTGGATTAATTTCAAAATCCGCTTTCTTCTCTAAACCGTTTAATATGTCAAATAACTAAAATTTAAAATAACAATTTGGAGGCAGCTTGTTAGAAGAAGGTAAAAAGGCTCCTGCGTTCACGTTGCCCGACGTGACCGGTAAAATGTATTCGCTTAAAGATTTCCTCGGTAACAAAGTGGTACTTTATTTTTATCCGAAAGATATGACACCCGGTTGTACAAAAGAAGCATGTGATTTTCGCGATGCATTTCCCGATTTTGAGAAATCGGATGCAGTTATTATTGGCGTTAGCCCCGATTCGCCAGACAGGCATAAAAAGTTTATCGGAAAATATAATTTACCGTTCCTTTTACTTAGCGACGAAAGCAAAAAAGTTCTGGAAAGATACGGCGTTTGGAAAGAGAAAAGTATGTACGGAAGAAAATATATGGGCGTGGAAAGAACCACCATTGTTATTGACGAGAAAGGACGCATCATGAAGATATTTCCTAAAGTTAAGGTAAAGGGACATGTTGACGAAGTTTTGAAAGTATTAAAAGGTTGAGTAGAATGATGCTTGTTACAAGAAGGGAAACTTTCAGCGCTTCCCACCGGTTGCACAATGAAAGTTGGTCCGATGAGAAAAATAATGAGATTTTCGGTAAATGTAATAATCCGCACGGTCACGGACATAATTACATCCTTGAAGTAACTGTTGCCGGGGAGATTGATCCCGATACGGGTTATGTAATTGACACGAAGATGTTGAAATGGATAATACGTAAATACATAATTGAAAAAGTAGATCATAAACATCTTAATTTTGATGTTGATTTTATGCAAGGGGTAATTCCCACTGCAGAAAATATTGCCGTTGCTTTTTGGAATCAAATAGCAGATAAAATTCCAACCGGTAAACTTTATTCCGTAAAATTATACGAAACGGAAAATAATTATTTTGAATATAAAGGATAAATTAAATGAATTTAAATATAGTTCAAAAAAATGTTGAATCGATTTTAGTAGAAATGGGAGAAAATCCCGAAAGGCAAGGTTTGGTTAAAACTCCCAAACGCGTTGCAAAAGCATACGAATTTTTAACACAAGGTTATCATAAAAATATAGATAAAATTCTAAACGGGGCAATTTTTGACGAAAAATATGATGAAATGGTAATCGTTAAAGATATCGATTTTTACAGTCTGTGCGAGCATCATTTAATCCCTTTTTACGGCAAAGTTCATGTAGCTTATATTCCTAACGGTAAAGTTGTAGGATTAAGCAAGATACCTAGAATTGTTGACGTGTTTGCGCGCCGGCTTCAAATTCAAGAAAGAATGACCCAGCAAATTGCCGATACAATTGACAAATACCTTAATCCTACCGGTGTTGCTGTTGTAGCAGAAGGTTATCACATGTGTATGATGATGCGCGGCGTTGAGAAACAAAATTCATATTCAATTACTAGCGCAGTTCATGGCGTATTTAAAGAAGATGAAAGAACCAGAAGCGAATTCCTCGATTTAATTTCACATAAAAGAATTTAATGAGAAAAAAAAATAATATTGTTTGGATTACCGGTGCAAGTTCCGGAATCGGAAAAGCTTTGGTTGCTGAATTTGCAAAAAATAACGTTTATGTTTTAGGCTCTGCCCGTAGATTAAATTTGTTGAATGAAATTAAAAAAGAATTAGGAAAACAAGGCAAGTATTTTATTCCGCATAAACTGGACGTTACCGATTTTACTGGATCAAAAGCAAAATATTCTGAAATATCAAAGCACTACCGTATTGAATGTTTAATTAACAACGCCGGTATAACTTCGTTTTCGCTCGCTTCCAAAGATAATTCCAATACGGTTGAAAAAGTTGTACGAACAAACTTAATTGCTCCAATAAATATTTCGCAACTGGTATTAAAAGGAATGAGAAGAAGAAAAGAAGGTACAATAATTAACATATTATCTGTTGCGGCAGAAAAAGTTTTTGTACGCAGCAGTGTTTATTCCGCTGCTAAAGCGGGATTGTTAGCTTACATGAAAGTGTTGCGGGAAGAAATTAGAGAATATAACGTTAAAATTGTTAATGTTTTACCAGGCGCAACAAAAACCGGAATTTGGCCGCGGGATATGTTAAAAAAATCCGGCGATAGAATGATGTTACCCGGAGATATTGCAAAACTGATTTATTTGATTTATAATATGAATAGCTCCGCCGTTCCGGAAGAAATAGTATTAAGACCAATTCAAGGCGATTTGTAAATTCCAAAATTTCAATTCCTTAAATCCGGTGGTACTTTCCGGAAAATTATCACTTCGTAAATTATAAAGTAAAATAATTAGATATTTAAGCGAAATCTTTAAGTCGATTTTAAAAAAATGTCTTTATTGAATAAAAAATTTTGTATTTGATCGAAATTTTAGTTGAAATTTTGAAAAATTTTTATAATTTATAATTAATATAATTCAGCTTTTAATTTGATAGCTCATCCCGGAAATTCTTTGTTAAAAGTTTAATTATCCTGATATTTTCTTTACAAATAAACAAATACTGTTTTCAAAAAATGGGAGTCAAGATGAAAAAAAAATATTTACTTTTACTGGGGTTTATATTTATAGTGGGTTCGGCGTTTGCTTCACCAAAATCTAACGGTAAAAATCCGAATTCCGTTACAACCAAGCATCTGATTCATTATAAATTCACTGTTAAATCACCTTGCTTAAATCAACCGGTTGTAGCTGCAAGCGGTTCGTTTAACGAAGGAGAATCCTTTAAGATGACACCTTTCGGGTTACCAGATTATCTTTCTAATTGGCAGGTTTTATACGATGCTTTAATTGGTACTGAGCTGGGAATTGAAGAAGGAGCTTTGGACGAAGATGTTATGTTGAATATAAATTTAGAACAATTGGATTGCAATAATTCAGATAGATTTGTAGATCCGAGCGGCGGAAATAACCCGTTCTTCCTTTTCCTGGGCATTGAAGTCGTGGGTTCTAAATCCGGAGTTCATAATCCGGATGAATTTTATTATTTCAAAAACGACAAAAAAGCCAAACTATGCATTCCCATGACGCAGCAATTTTTGGATTTTCTGAAACAATTAGGCATCGATCCGAGTGCGGTTGGGTTTGCTTACTTTTTAGGCGGCGACTTTTACACAGACGGACTAACGTGGGAAATTGTTCCCGGCAACCCAAATAAACTTTGCGTTTATTTATCGCATTTTTCTAAAATTGTGGGTGGTAAAAGCTTGATTACAAGCAATAATTCAAAAGGCGAGTCTTTACCTTCAAAATTTAATTTGGAACAGAACTATCCCAATCCTTTTAATCCCACTACTTCAATAAGCTATTCCATTCCCAAAGGTTCCAATAGTTATTTAGTTCAATTAAAAGTTTATGATGTATTGGGAAATGAAGTTGCCGGTTTGGTAAACACTAAACAGCAAGCTGGAAATTACACGGTAAATTTTGATGCAAATAGTCTTTCCAGCGGAGTTTATTATTATCAATTAAGAGCCGGATCTTTCGTCCAAACACGAAAAATGTTACTTTTGAAATAAATTATCAGAAAACATTAAAATAAATTTACCGCTCCGTTCTTAAATCCCGCTTTTGGCGGGATTTTTTTTACCCGTCCTTTATAAATATCACTAAAGATAGAAAAAATAATTGCGATAATTGAATTGGGATATTCTGTTCTTCAATTTTTTGATTTAAGTAACGGATAATTAAGTCGGGAAGGAATGGGACAATTTAAATTCGGCGCATTTAATTTATACAAAATAAGATTTTCTGTTGATTTATTAAAAACACCCGAAGAAAAAATAAGTTATTTGTATAATGTAAAAATTGAAATAAACCGGGTGATACAATGTTTTTCTAGAAGAAAATTTTTGGCATTAAGAAAATATGCTGCGGATAATTTGTTTATTGAAGATAATTGTCCCGAACTAAAAGAATTTTTGAAGAAAAAACTGAGCTATTTTAACGCCAGCGTAAACGAAACACGGTTTCCCGGAGAGGAAATCTTGAGAAGGGAAATTAGAAAAGAAGTTGTAGAATATAGAAAACTAATTAGAATAATTGATGCCGAAATAAATTTATATAAAGAAAAACGTGAAAAAACGACTATGAAAAAACCGGAAAATACAACGAACGTGAATGACAGCGTAAATAAAAATAAAATTAATTCAAAAAACACCGAGTTGAAAATGGACGAGATAAAACCCAAAAGTGAAATCCGTAAAGAATCAACAGAAGAAAATGTAACAAGTATAAGAGAATTAAAGGAAAAACAGAAAAAAATTGTTTGGAAAGGTTCGCAATCCGAATTAATTTATTTTTTTGATCAACTTTACGATATGGAATTTATGAACATAAAAAGTTACGACGAAATATTTGCGTTAATTACTAATTTTTTTGTAGATAAAGACGGCGAACCGTTTAGAACCGACCGCGTAGCCGAAATGAAAATAAGGCAAAGAAGAAACAGTTTGCCTAAAGGTTATTTACGATATATGAAAGCAATAGAAAAATTAAAATCGAAATAAAGCGGAGAGACTATCTGAATAATCTCTCCTTTTAATTCAACTGATTATTAATCACCGTCGGGCATCGGCGGAAAATTTCTGAATTTTCTCATCCCATTAAAACCTTTTTTTCCCATAAAATGGTTTCTGAAACCTTCTCTCATTTTGTTTCCCATCATTCTGAAATGCTGTACCCAAAGCTTTTGTTGTTCCTTATTTAATATTTTATAAATATTTAACCAAGTTCTAACTTTGGATTCTTTCAATTTTGCTTGAATGTCGCTAATTTGATTGGTTAAATTCAATAACTCTTTACTATTGATATCGCCGGTTTGCATCATGTTTTTAATTTTTAATCTTTTTTTCTGAATTTGCGCTCTTAAATCGATAGCTTCGTTTTGCGAATCGAATTGATACTTGTTGAATTGTTGTAATTGGTTATCGCTTAAATTTAATTGTTTGATGAATTGTGCCCTGTTAAAACCGGGATGCATTTTACCCATTCCCATTTGAGCCTTTACTAAACCGGAGCTGAGAAAACTAATTAAAATAGCAGCGACTAAAATTGAGATCTTTTTCATGATTTTACTCCTCTTTTATTGCAAGAATGTTTTAGTTTTGTTTTTTTGACAAGCTGTTTTTCCAAAAGGTTTAACCGTATTGAGAATTAAACCTGAAACGCGCTTTATTTGTCAAATAACTTGAAACGATATTTATTATATGACAGAAAAAAATGATTTCATACTTGTTAAGGATTTTTTAAAAGGAGACGAATCTGCTTTTAACGAACTTGTAAACAGGTATAAGAAAAAAATATACTGGCATGCAAGAAGAATGCTGGGTAACCATATGGATGCCGACGAAATTACTCAAGAGGTTTTAATTGTTCTTTACAAAAAATTAAATACATTTAAGTTCGATTCCGGTCTATATACATGGATATTCAGGATTACATCCACCAGAAGTATAAATTATATAAAAAAGAAAAAATTGAAAAAAATTTTTTCGCTGGATAAAGATGAATTTAAAAATTTAAACTATAAAATTGATATTGTAAAAAATATTGAAGATAAAGAGAAGTTGGAAGAGCTTAATAATGTGTTAAAAAAACTTCCTCCGCGGCAGCGGGAAGTTTTTATATTCAGAAGATTCGATCAATTGTCGTTTGATGAAATAGCAAAAATTACCGGTAAGAGCATCGGAAGCTTAAAAGCAAGTTATCATTTGGCGTTAAAAAAAGTACTAAAGAATATTGATGATGAAAAATAAAGATAAAATATTGAAATATTTATCCGGTCTAATGAACAAGACTGAAAGCGAACAATTTTTAAATGAAATTGAAAAATCGGAAAATTTAAGAAAAGAATATGAAAAAATTACCGGAAAATTAAAATGTCTCGAATTAGAAAACGAAAATATTTTTGATGAATCTTACTTTATAAATTTAATCCCCAAAGTCAGAAACCGGTTGGAAGAACCTTCGAAAAGTAAACTAAAACCCCAAACCGCCTATGCTATAACTTTAATTTTAGCAATATTAATTACTTCAATTTTATTAATTAATAAGTTTAATAAACAAGATAATAAAGTAAACTTTATTACGGTTAACGAAATTGAAACTATGCTTTACCCGGATAGTACGCTCAATGAATCTCTTGCCGGCAAATTACTTACCTACGATTTGGAAAATGATTTTAAGACAAAGAATTTATTAACACAACTATATACTGATCAAATATCATCGATAAACGATATAAATCTGCAAGCTTCCGCAATCAATTTAGATAATACCGACTTATTTCAAATTATGGATAAACTGAGCGAGGATGAATTTAAATCGATGTACAAATCAATTAGTTCAACAAAAATATTAAGGTAAAAAATGAAAATTAAATTATTTGCTTTCCCGTTTTTTCTTTTGACAATAGGATTACTAAATGCCCAACAAATGCCGCGGCAATTTATGCACGGTAAAAGGGGAATGGAACGGTTTATGGAATTGGAAAAAATTAAATTGTTGGAAACCTTAAACCTTGATGAAAATACGTCTGTTAGATTTTTTACCAGAAGAAAAAAGCATCTGGACGAACAAAAGCAATTAGCCGACAAAAAGGATAGTTTATTGTTGGAATTGTTAAACAATTTTGAAACGGGAGAAAAACAAAGTGATAATTATTATAAAAAAATGGTAAGAAAGATTAACCTATTAGACAAAAAATTGGTCGACAATAAAGTAAACTTTATTAATAGTCTTACCGATATTCTTAGTCCAAAGCAAATTGCCAAGCTTGTTGTATTTGAATTTAAGTTCAGGAAAGAGATAAGAGATTTCTTTTTAAACAGAAGAAAACGTTTAATGAAAAACAGAAAATAATGAATTGAAATAGAACCGGTTAAAATAAAAACAAATCTTTTATACTAAAAAATAGTCTTGAATTTTTGTGAAACTTATTATAATCTTCATTGTAAAAAAACTGAAGATACCTCAACAAACGCAAATTCGAACAAAACAGTTGATTTTTTTAGACAATAGAATTATTTTTGAAGTTCGATTTGCGGAAGTGGTGAAATTGGTATACACGCTACTTTGAGGGGGTAGTGCCCGCAAGGGCGTACGGGTTCAAGTCCCGTCTTCCGCACAATTTACAATAAACATAAAGGACATAAGAATGAAAAAAATATCTGTATTCTTCTTCTCGGTTCTTCTACTATCGTCTGCGGTATTATTTGCTCAAAAAGCTCAAATGAATCCTGAAGCCGCTAAATTATATAACCAAGGCAATAAACAATATAAATCGGGTAATTATAACGGTGCAATTGAAAGCTATAAAAAAGCACTGGCTATTGAACGCGATGCCCCTATTTTATATCAAGAGGGTTTGGCATATAAAAAACTTCGTAAATTTAAAGAAGCCGAAGCCGATTTTACCGAGTGTATAAAATTGGATCCCGATTTTGTACCCGCATATAATGGATTGGGAACAACTTATTATGCAATGGGCGAATACTTAAAAGCCGCTGAAAATTTTAAGAAATTCGGTGAAAAAACAAAAAAGAAAAAATATAAAGAAAAAGCCAAAAAATTTATGGGATTGGCTTATACCAAACTGGGTGTTAAGGAATCAAAAAACGGAAATTACAAAAAGGCTGTTGAATATTTGACAAAAGCTATTGAAAATTATAATTATGATGCGGCTTATTTGGAACTTGCCGACGTTTATATAACATTGGGTAAATACGAAGAAGCTCTTAAAGCTGCCAATAACGCAATTAAATACAGACCCCGGAAATCAAGAGTTCCCAAAGGCGCTCCCTATTTTTATAAAGGTTTAGCATATAAAGGAATGAAGGATAAAACCCATGCAAAACAAAACTTTGCAATAGCTGCAAAAGACAAACTTTATAAAGATAGAAGCAAACACGAAATGAAATATATGAATTAAGTTTTATCTCATTTAAAATAAGCCCTCAATTTGAGGGCTTTTTTATTTCTTCAATAATCTAATCTAACCAAAAAAACGTCAAACACTTATGAAATAATACTTATCAACTGCATTTTTTACAGATTTTGTTTTGGGTAACATATTGTAATATAAAAAGTTATATTGATAACTAAATATTTTGTTTTAACTTATCTAAGTAATTGTGTATATTATAATATCATATAAGTTACCGTTTTTTAACTTTGTTAGATGCAAATATTGCTATTAAATGTATTAACAGGCGCTGTTTTAGCGTTAGCGGTTGCGTTCTTTTCATATAAATTGAAATTTTTGACTTTTGACGGAGCCGTTGCGACTTTTTTACTTGCTGTTATAATATTCGGATTCGGGTTGCTTAAATGGAGCGTTCCGGTGTTAACATTTTTTATTCCGGCCAGCATGTTGTCAATAAAAAAAACGGATACTAAATTGGAAATATCCGGGTTATTGGAAAAACCCGGTAGCAGAAATTATATTCAAGTTCTTTCAAACGGCGGTATTGCAGTGGTGTTTATATTTTTAGATTATTGCACAAAATCCGCTGTTTGGTATTTATCGTATGTTGTTTATTTAGCTGCCATGGCTTCGGATACTTGGGCTACGGAAATAGGAACAATGAAGAAAAGAAAAACGTATAATATTCTAACTTTAAGAACGTGTGTGCAAGGTGAATCGGGTGGTGTGTCCCTCACCGGATTTGTTGCGGCTTTTATTGGTTCCGTTATTGTTGTGTTATCAAGCGCTTTTTGGGTCGGAAATCTTTCTTTGCTAATATTAATTACTTTAGTGGGATTTTCAGGAAGTGTTGCCGATAGTTTTTTAGGCGCAGCCGTTCAAGCTAAATATAAATGTAAAATTTGCGGATTAACAACGGAAAAAAAAATTCACTGCGGTGAAAAAACATTTCTAGTCAAAGGGAAAAAGTGGTTTAATAACGATCTGGTTAACATAACTTCCGGATTGTTAAGCGTGTTTATTTTATTACTAATTTATCAATTAAGCTTTTGAAAAATTACTTGCTGAAAATATTTTTTCTGATTTTTCTAATTCAGGTCTCAACTTTTGCGCAAGGAAAAGATATCAATCTCTTTTTTGCCGCCGTTAGTTCTTTTACCGGCGCAGATTATTCGAAAGCGTACGAACAATTCATTTCGGTGGGTAAAATTGACGATTTGGATGATGAAGTATATTCGGCATCGGAATATTTTGCGGCTGAATGTTTGCTTGCATTAAAACAATATGACGGAGCTATAAACCTGTTTTCCCGGTTCATAAATAAACATGTTTATTCTTCAATCCGTCCGTTGGCTCTGTTCAGACTTGGAGCGGTGTATTTCGATTTATCGGAATATGTAACGGCACGTAAAAAACTTTTATATTTATTGGAAGAATATCCCCACAGCGAATTTGAAGGTTCGGCTTTCTACTTAATTGGAGCGGCATATTCTTATGAAAATAAACTTGAAGAAGCAATCTACTATCTTAAAAAAGCAATTAATTCCAAAAGAAATAATGATTTTATAGATTTCAGTATTTATAAGTTGGCAAATATTTACGAAAGAAAGCGTGATTTCAAAAACGCCGTTAATGAATATGATAATTTGTTGGGGTATTATAAAGAAAGTAAATTATCTCCTTACGCCCAACTAAGAATAGGGATTAGCTATTTCAATACAGGCGAATACGAAAATGCAATTCTGGAATTAACCGACCCTTTAATTAACCGGTTGCCTGAAGATAAACAAAACGAAGCGCTTTATATGTTGGCTAATTGTTATTATAAAGTAAATGAGTATGATAAATCCAAGAAAACATACAGCAGGCTGCTTGCAAAAAATATAAGTTTCAAATTCCGCACCGAAATTTCGTATGGATTGGCATGGGTTTATTTTCAGCAAAATAAATTTGAAGACGCATACAAACTATTTCATAATATTGCTAAACTAAAAACCGATTCGTTATCGGTCAGTTCATTTTTCTGGAGCGCAGAATGTAAAAGATATGCCGGAAAGACCGAAAAAGCTAAGGAAATATTAAACGCCTTTTTGAAAAAATATCCAAAGCATCCATTGGCTGCTAAAGCAAAATTAAGTTTAGCTATTTTAGATTACAATAATCAAAATTTACTTGCATCTGAAAAAACAATTTTAAATTCTCTTTCCTCATCAGATCCGGTTACGCGCGCAAAAGCATATATTCTACTAGGTGAAATCAATTTAAAAAAGAAAAAGTTTACGGAAGCAAAAGATTTATACAACAAAGTAAATGATATTTTTAATATTCCTGCGGAACTAAAAGACCAGGCAAACTTGGGATTGGGAATTTCGGAATTTTATCTTAAAAATTATAAAGCGGCGCTTCATGCTTTAAATAAAGCCCAATTTATTTTGAATAACATGGAAAAAGCTAAGAAGGAATTCTATACCGCCGAGAGTTATTTCATTCTTGGCGACTATAAAAGCGCATTAACTCATTATAATAAAATTCCCAATTCTACCGGTTTGTTACAAAAGGAAAGTATTTACGGTAAGGCATATTCTTACTTTAATCTTAAAGATTTTTCAAATGCTTCTTATTATTTTCGACTTTTCTTAACAAAATACAGGATTAATAAATATTATTTGGACGCTAAAAAAAGATTGGCGGAGAGTTACTTTGGCGTAAAGGATTTTGATAAAGCGGGGAATGTTTATAAGGAATTAATTTTTTCGGACGGCGCTTTGGCTAATAGCGATAAGGCTTATTACCAATACGGTCAAGCTTTGTTTCAATCGGGCAAAAACACTAATGCTATTGAAATATTTTCTCAACTGCAAAATAAATTTCCAAATTCCAAATATGCTGATGAATCGCAATACTTAATAGGATGGATTAACTTTCAACAAGGTTTATTTAATGAAGCAATAAATGATTACCAGTCGGTAATTGAAAAATATCCGGGCTCAACTTTATTACCTATTGTAACATATTCAATTGGCGATTCGTATTTCAATTTAGGAGAATACGATAAAGCCGTTAATCAGTATAAAAAAATAATAGAGGAATATCCCGATACAAAATATGTTTACGATGCGATAAACGGAATTCTTTATTCTTACGAGGCTTCCGACAAGATTGACGATGCTAATAATTTTATCGATACCTTTTTAAGGGAACATCCCAATTCGGCATATAACGAAACCATCTTTTTCAAGAAGGGAGATTTATATTATAGCGTTGGCGATTATAAAAAGGCAATAAAATATTATAAGGAATTTCTGATAGAATTTCCCGGGAGCAAGTTGAGATTGAATGCAAATTATTGGTTGGGAAAAAGCGAGGCAAACCTCGGCAACTTGGATAGCGCTTTGGAATATTTTACAAACGTAATAAACGGCGAATATAATTCGGAAATATCCATTTCCGCTTTACTGGAAGCGGGTAAAATTTACAACAGCAAAAAAGAATACCGGAAAGAAATCGATTTATACGATTCAAAGTTAAACGAACTTAGTGATAAGGAAGGAATATCGGAAGTTTATTATCAAAAAGGTGAAGCGCAAATTGCTGCCGGAGATTATCAGAATGCGTTTGCCACCTTTCTTTTTATAACTACCAAATATCCCGGATCAATATTCGGCGATAAAGCAAAAATAGAAATCGGGATTTTTTATCTTGTAAAATCCAATTACGAGCAAGCTGAAAGTACTTTTAGAGACGTTGCGGAAAGAAGAAAAGACGACATCGGGGCAAAAGCACAATATTACTACGGCGTAACTTTATTCGAACAAAACAAATTGGAAGATGCAATAACTGCACTTGTAAGAGTTAGATCAGTTTATTCCGCTTTCGACGAATGGTATACCAAATCGCTGCTTAAGCTCGGCGATTGTTATGTGAAACTAAACGATAAAAAAAATGCAAAAGAAATGTTTTCGGCGGTTATCAGAAAACATAAAACTGACGATTATGCAAAAGAAGCAAGGAAAAAATTAAAAGAATTGTGATAATGAAAAAGATAATAATTGCATTGATTTTATTCTCAACGTTTCTCTTTGCGCAAGAGGGAAATGAAAATCAAAACATTGAACTTCCGGAATTTGTAATTACCGGAGTGAGGAAAATCAGTATTCCGGCGGCAAAGAAAAAATTACCCGGATTAATTACGCCTTTATCCAAAAAATTTTTTCTGCCCACTTATACTCAAAATGATTTTAATCCGGCATCTTTTACAAAAATTTATTCCGGTAATTTAAAGCTGATTAATTACAAGGTTGAAAACTATGGATTAATTCGCGGTAGAATCGGTTCGGTAACTCTGCCGGAAGGGGAATTTTATTTCGGTAAAACGCTGGGAGGAATTTTACTAAACTCACAAATAACCGGAAAAAAGGAAAGGGAATTTGTTACCGGCGGAGGTTATAATTATCTCAAATTAACATTGGGAGCTAAATATTTTATAGATCACAATTCCAGTTTTTTACCCGGTTTGGGAATTGCCGTTGACGGAAATTATAAAACGGATTCATATAAATTATATGGTTCAGGTAATCCTTCTTTTCTTAGAAAAACAAATACGGGCAATTTTTCGGTGAGTTTATTTAATTATTTTACAAATATAAATTATGGATTGAAATTCAATGACAATTACCTTAAATTAAAGGAAAATAATTTAACAGAAAACTCGTTATCGTTTTCCGCATTTACTAATATTCCCGTTTATCCTTTTACTTTTGAAGCAAAATTTAATTTAATAAATCAAAACTTAAATAAGAATAATTCAAATAAATTTAATAAAAACTATATTGATTTGAATGCCGGAGTTAAAACTCAAATAACAAAAAATGCAATTGTTGCGGGCGGAATATTTTATTCCTCGGGCGCGGAAAATAATTTCCTTTCGGTCAAAGCTTCTTTGTTAATGAAATTAACGAAAAATATTTCCTTGTTTGCGCTTTTTAATCCGCATTCAAAGTTTTTAACAATCGGAAATTTTCTTAAACAAAACAGATTTTATGAATTACAAAATACCGATAACATGTTTGTAAAATATAAAAATAATATTAAAGCGGAGTTGAAATACGGTTATTATGAATATTTTGAAATAGGTATAGGTGCGGGATATTCGAGAATAGATAACTTGCCTTATTTTGTAAGGAAAGTAAATTCCGGCAACCTTGCTTTGTTTGGCGCTGATGGTGTTGATAATTATTTCGTGAACGTCGATTTGCTTTTTCATAAAACACTGGGCGGAAAATTTTACGGCTTCTTAAAATATCAAAATTTAACAAACGGTGAAGGCAAGCGGGTTCCTTATTATCCCGAATTTGATATTACTTTAAATTATCTTTATTCCTTCACAAGCAAAATCGATTTGAAAATGAAGCTAAAATATTTAACGGGTTTGTATACGGATGAAGAGAATAAAAATCGATTGCCGGATTATATTAATATTTCCGCTTATCTGGGTTATAAATTGGCAAATAATTTGAAAGCGACGCTTTCGCTCGAAAATTTAATTAATAGAAAAAACTATTTTTATGAAGGCTACAGAAGTAAAACATTCGATCTTTCCTTCGGAATTGAATATAGATGGTAAATCTTAATTAATTTAATTTTTTATTAAAAGGATTCATCATTATGAATAATCAAAATCTAATTATTAAAATAGCCGATAGTCTCGGAGTTTCGCGTTCCCAAAAAGAATTGGCGTTTAAAATTTTTATTAATAGAGTTACGGAAATTTTAAATTATGATGAAGCTCTTAAAATACCGGGATTGGGAGTTTTTCAACTTAAGAAAAAAGCAAAACAAAAGAACTCAAAATCCGCCGCTGAAAATGAGGGAAGCCAAATTATTTTTTCGCCCGATTATCAATCTGAAACCGGTGACAAACTTTCGCTTTTTCTTACCATCGACGTGACCGAACGCAGTAAATTCAGCAAAGAATTAAGTTATGATTCCTTCAGCCTTTCCGCGGGAAAACCGGTAATTCCGGTTAATAATTCTACCGGAAAAAACAACGACGAAAATATTTCCGATTTATATATTCAAAAATCAATCCAGGAAAGAATTACTCAAATGCTGGCAAATTCTGAGAAACTTGAGGACTTCGATTTATGGGATGACTTTTTAAGCAGGCAAGCAAAAAAAGAACCTGGCGAAAAGCCTGTCGATGTAAATAAAACTGGAATTGAAGAAAACAGTGCTGAAACCGATCTAAACGGGAAAGGGTCTGACGATGACGACTACCGTGCAACATCGTTTTATAATGAAGATGATGAAATAGGGAAGATTGTGTTGGATGAAAAAAAAGTAGCGGTTGACGAGTATCTTGAAGAGCAGCACCAAATTGCATTAGAAGAACCGGAACCTCCCGATTTGCTTGACGAAGTTGAATCCGATTTGAGTGACCGGGTATCAAGTGCCGAAAATATAATTGACGAGGAAGAAAGTATAGAAGATATTTTACCATTCGAAAATCCTGAAACTCAAAATGTTACCGGTGGTGACGAGAGCGAAAATGATGAGGAATCGAATAATTCCGGAAATGATTTAATCGATGAATTACCCGGTAAACAGCCGGAAACAGAATTTACCGGTGAGGATGATAACAATAAACCGGCAGAAGAGACTATCAATCCGGAGGAAGAAAAAAGCGGGACCAAAAACGACGATGTAACCAACAATACCGCTGATAATCTTGAAGCAAAAGCTAAAAAAAATAACTTAACGTTTTGGATATCATTATCCTCTTTTATTTTACTTTTAATTTTAGGAGTTTATTATTTCTTTTTTGCCGGTAATAACGTTAACACGGTTAAATTACCCGGAGGCGAAACTGCAACAATTAATCAATCCGGAATGTCTAATACGTCGAAGAGTTTCTCCGGAAAATCAAACGGCAATAACGCAGCTGCCAAACCCGTTGAGAAAGTAACGGAAAAAAAAGTTGTTGATTTGCAAAAAAATAAAACGGCAGTTAAAACACCGGAGGAAAAAGTAACGGTGGAAAATAATGATAAAACTCCGGCAAACGTAAAAAAGATTAACGGAGAAGTGGAAGTAGAAGATTTAATATATTTTAACGGAAAAGATTATGCATTACAGGTATCATCCTGGAGAAATTTGGATAAAGCCAAAAGCATTGCTGATAAATTTAATAAAAAAGGATATACGGCATCTGTTAAATCGGCTGTGGTTAAAGGCAAGGGAACCTGGCACAGAGTACGTTTGGTAAATATTAAATCTTTAACCGAAGCCAAAAAAATTAAAAAACTGGTTCTGGGAAATTAATAAAAGGTAAAACATGAATTTATTGGAAATACTTATTAAAGGCGGCTGGTTGATGCTTTTTATTTTAATAGCATCGTTAATTGCTCTGGCAATTATAATTGACAGATACAGAGTAATCCGGAAATCGAAAATGAACGTGCCTGCGTTTCTGGTTAAAATTAGGGGAATGGTAAAAAGAAACGATATTTCCGGCGCAATCAGTTATTGCATAGAAGAAAGTTCTCCTACGGCAAACATAATTAAAAAAGGATTGAAGAAATATCACCTGGGAAGGGAAAGAGTTAAAGAAGCTATTGAAAATGCCGGCAGGCAGGAAGTAAGCAAATTGGAAAAAGGACTTGCCGTTCTTGCAACTATTGCCGGTGTTGCGCCGTTGCTCGGTTTTTTAGGTACGGTTACGGGAATGATTGCGGCATTTATGAAAATACAAGATTTACAAGGAGCGGCAAATCCTAACGATTTGGCCGGAGGAATATGGGAAGCGCTTATTACAACGGCATTCGGTCTTGCGGTAGGTATTGTAGCTTATACTTTCTATAATTATTTTGTTTCAAAAATAAATAAGCTCGTGTTAGATATGGAAGTCGTTTCGAACGATGTGGTTGATATCCTGGATGAAATTTCGGGCGGCGAATCGAGAATTGAAGAAGAAGATTTGGAAATTGAGTTATAGGGGATTATTATGAAATTTGAAATGTCCAGAAAACCGCTTACAATATTTAGTTACTCATCCTTAACGGATATAGTTCTTCTGCTTTTAATTTTCTTTTTGTTAACTTCTCAATTTGTTGTGCACACGGGAGTAAAAGTAAAATTGCCCGCTTCCAAAATGAACGAGCAAACCTTGCCGACAAAACTGGTAGTTTCAATAACTCCCGAATCAAAAATTTATCTCGGTTCCAAACCTGTAGATATTTCCGTGCTGCCCGGCGAATTGGACGCATTAAAGAAAAATTCCGTCGATAAAAATTTAATAATTAGAGCGGATAAAAAAGTTCAAATAGATTTGGTTATTCAAGTAATTGACGCCGCAAAAAGCGTTGGGATAGATAAATTCACAATTGAAACGGAAAAAGAACCCTTTTAAGGTGAAGATAAACAAAAAAAATATTGAATCTTATTTACTTTCTTTCGGTATACATTTAATTCTTGCCCTTATTTTCTTTTTTTTCAGTTTTACAATTGAACCGGAAGAAAATGATTATGTAACAATCGGTTTTGGAACAGTGGGTAAACTTAGCTCACCGGGACCAAAAAGCAACGATATTGTTAAGGATAAAAAGATTGTTAAAAAAGAAAAAGTTAAAACTAATTTAAAAAGAACATTAAAAAAAGTTGAAATTCCTAAAGTTAAAAACAGCGATGAATCAAATAAAATTATAGCCGCCAAACCGAAGAAAAAAATTAAAAAGAAACCGGAAGAGCAAAAGGTTAAACCGCTTGCGAAAAATAAAAATACTAAAAGTAAGGGTAAAGATGTAAGCGGGGCAGGGGAAGGAAATTTTGGATTCGAAATTGATTTTGGCGGAAAGGGAAAAAGAAAAATTTATTCGTATGAACTTCCTAAGTATCCTGAAGGAGTTTCTAAAGAAGTTGATGTAAAATTGAAATTTACAATTTTGCCCGACGGAACAGTTGGACGAATAATTCCGTTAATAAAAGCCGATACAAGATTAGAATTGGCGGCAATTAATTCGCTGCGCCAGTGGAGATTTGAACCCCTTCCCGGTAGTAAAAAGAAAGCAGTACAGTCGGCCGTTATTGTATTTCCTTTTCGTCTTCAATAGGAGCTTTCCAATAATAAAATTTATAGAAAACAGTTTCTACAACGGTTAACAAAATAAGAGAAATTGAATCTTGATTCAATTCTTTGCCGAACCCTTCCTGGGGAATTATTAGTTTGGTTAATGAAGTGGAAATTGTCCAGCCCACGGCAAAAAGAATAATTACCAAAATTGCATTAACAATTCCCGACGAAAATGATTCACTTTTCCATTTTATGTAGAAAATATAAAGAAGAAAGACAGAATGCAGAATAAAAATTATTGCGATAATCATAATAATCTATGTGGATTGATCAATTCTGCTGTTAATAAACTTGGCACCAATTAAACCGCCAATCATTCCAAAAATAGGATCTACTATAATATTATTTACGAAAATTGCAATTGAATAAAGAGCAGAAAAACCGGTGGTTTTAATAGAAGTTACCACATTCTGACTTAAATCGATAACTTCTTGTTTAATATCGTTAGTTACGGGAAATTTATTAACCAGATCTACCAAATCGTTGTAAGCATAAATCAAATCATTGCTTTTGGTTATAAATGTTATAAATAATTCAAAAAAAGTTCCGAATAAAGCCGCAAACAAACCTGTTGTAAGTCCGAAGAGTAAAGCTTGGCTTGTGTCTATTTTGGCGCTGGAACCGCTTGCTTTTTGATTCAAAATTAAGGCTATTACTGCGGCAGACGGAATTATTAAACAGCATGAAAAACTTTTTATAACGGGAACAACTACTAAAACTCCCGCGCCAAATCCTGCTACCAAAGCCGGTAAATATTTTTTCAAATGATTTTTCCTTTTAATTTCGATTCGTTAATGAAGTTTAAAATGCCCTCGTGAATATATAAAAATCCCGTTGAACCTAAAAGCAAACCGGTAATAAATGCAATTATTTTTGAATAAGAATATAAACCGGCTGAATACAAGAATACATCAAATAACATTGGAATAACAGCAAATATCAAATATTTTAATTTTAATGGATTTTTGATATTCACAAAAATTAAAATGAAAGAGGAAATTAAGCCGCCTACGTATATCCCGGAACATCTGGCGCAAGTAAGCGTGTGCTTATGGGCTATTGTAATTAACTTTTGAGGTTCTTGATGACAAACTAACGAATACAATTGATGGAGCCAAGGTATAATTAAAATAAATTTACTGTTAAGCGGAATAATAAATTCAATAAATATACCCAAAGTCCAAATAAGCACAATTCCAAATAATAATAATCTGATTTTAATCGACACTGTTTCTCTGATTTCTATTCAATTTCAAACTTATAAACTAATAAATTTTGAGGCGAAAGCACGTAGAGCTTTTGTCCGTAAATTGCCGCATCGCTAATAGCCGGAATTTTTTGTAAACTTATTTCTCCAGCCGGTAAATTATCGATAAGATTAAGTAATCGAATTTTTTTATTAAAAATCAATATTAAATAATTTAAGCTAATATTAATATTTTCAACCGGCGTTTTCAAATTAATTTTTTGCAATCCGTTACCGTATTGATCGAATAAAATTATTTTGTTCTCCTCAAGCACATAAACATTTCCGTGTTTGGAAATTGCAAAACTTTTAGGATTTTCTATTGAATAATCCCCGGCATCAACTCCGCCGATCTCTTGAAGAAATTCGCCTGTTAAATTATATTTTAAAATCCGGTTGTTATCGGAATCCAAAATAAACAAATCACCTTGTCCCGAAACGCCGCATGCGGTGGGATACGCAAATTGAAGATTGCTGTTTTCATTATTCTTTGTAGTAAATGCCGATAAAAAATTTAAATCCTTATCGAAAATTTGTATACGGTTATTATTTTTATCGGCTACATAAACATTAAGTGTGGTAGCATAAACATCAACGGGGTCGTCAAATTGTGAATCATCCCAGCCGTAACCGCCTATATATTTCAGCATTGTTCCCAACGAATCGTATTTGAATAATTCATTTGCATAGGAATCGGTTATATAAATATAACCGTTCATGCTAATTGAAATAGAAAATCCGTTTTCGAACTTTCCAAAGGTATTTAATAGTTTTGCCGACTGGGAAAATACGACGGAAGAAACCAGAACGACAAAAACGGTAATCAATTTAATTTTCATAAAATTAATTTACAGATTTGAAACTTGATTGGAAAGTCTTAAATTCGTTTCACGATAGTTAAATTTTTCATAAATTTTGAAACATTTTTATTACAATTAAAATAATGAAATTATGACAAATAATTCGACTGAAGAGAAAACAAGAGCCGGAAAAATTTTGAGCATTCTTAAAAAAGAATATCCTGATGTAAAACCGGCATTAAATTTTTCTACTCCTTTCCAACTTTTAATTGCAACTATACTTTCGGCTCAATGTACCGATGCGCGTGTAAATATTGTTACAAAGGACCTTTTCAAAAAATATAAAAAACCCGAGGATTATGTTAATGTTGATCAAGAAGAATTGGAAAGAGATATTTACTCTACCGGATTTTACAAGCAAAAGGCAAAAAGCATAAAAAATTGCTGCCGGGCATTAGTGGAAAACTATAATTCTAAAGTCCCTCCGGATTTTGAACAGCTAACAAAACTTCCGGGCGTTGGACGAAAAACCGCATCTGTCGTTGCCGGAAATGCTTTTGGAATTCCCGCAATTGCCGTTGATACTCATGTAATCAGACTGTCTAATTTAATGGGTTTTGTGAAAACAAAAGACCCTAAAAAAATAGAACAAAAATTGAAAGAATTAATACCTGAAAAAGATTGGGTCGCTTCTTCTCATTTGTTAGCTGCCCATGGCAGAAAAGTTTGTATTGCCCGCAGACCGAAATGTGATATTTGCAAGATAGCAAATTTTTGTCCCGGTTTTAATTCAAAAAAAAATTAAAATCACAAATTAGTTTATGAGGAAAAAATGAAAGATAGAAATTACTGTTTGAATTTATTGAAAGAATATACCAAAAGCGAAAGCTTGTTGAAACACGCATTTGCCGTTGAAGCTTGCGTACGTGCGTATGCAAAAAAATTTAATGAAGACGAAGAATATTGGGGGAATGTGGCGCTGCTGCATGATTTCGATTATGAAAAATATCCTTCTGCCGATCAACATCCGTACAAAGGCGCCGAAATTTTAAGAGAAAAAGGATTCGACGAGGAATTTATAACAGCTATTCTTTCTCATGCCGATTATACCGGCGTTCCCCGCGAAACCAAGTTGGCTAAAGTGCTTTTTGCATGTGACGAGTTAGCAGGATTTATAACAGCTGTTACGCTTGTAAGACCAAATAAATCTATTGATGAAGTAAAAGTAAAGTCCGTAAAAAAGAAAATGAAAGATAAAGGATTCTCCCGCGCTGTGAGTCGCGAAGATATTATTAAAGGTGCCGAAGAGCTGAATATTCCTTTGGAAGATCATATCCAATTTTGTATTGATGCAATGAAAACGCAGAAAGATGTTTTAGGTCTGTAAATCATATTTTAACTTTTTGCATACAGGAATTTAACGGGCTATTTAACTTTAAAGTAGTTTTGCCGATAATAATAAAAACAACAAATTTTAAACACGGAATTTATTCCGGTTTTTGTCGTAATTCCCGTTTTTTTTGAACATTTAAAACATCTACCAAAATTTGTTGAAGAAGATTAATTGACTTGACAAAGTAGGTATAAGTTCCCTATTTTAAAGTCACAAATTTTTAAGGGAAGGTATTTATAGGTAATTCTGCTACATTTTCAAGCTAAGTTTTAATTTAGCGAATCAATACTAAATACGGTTAATTACTAAAAATGTACGTAAAAAGCAGAATATCTATATTGATTATTTCCCTTTTTTTGTATTCGGCTGTCTTTGCCGGCGGAAATATAAAAATCATTTCTTCCAGCAGCTCGTCAGTTGTTCTGCAATATTCTCCTGTAAATATTCAAAGTTCGGTCGTAAAACTTACTTCCGGTAAATTTATTCGTATTAGCATTGATAACGCCCAAACGGATCCTTCGGTAAAAATAGGTGAACCCGGAATTCTTGTTTCTGTTGTTAATGTTGGTGTGCCGGGTGAATTCGGAAATACAATCCAAATAATCGGCTCCGAATTTAAAACCTTGAAAGGTAAGCTGCTTCCTAAACCAGATTTAATAAAAGAAAACGGACTTGCCGTTGAAAATTATGAACCCGGCAACGATTACAGTAATTTTACAAATCCCGACTTGGTCACATTCGGTGATTTCGGTTTGGTAAGAGAACTTAAAGTGCAAAAGATATTAATTCATCCCATCCGGTTTTTACCTAACGATAATACAATTAAAGTTTTTACTAAAATAATTTTTAGAGTTAATTTCGGTAACACTGCAAACAACCGGAGTTTAATAAATGACGATTTACTTAAGAATGTTATTATTAACTATAACGTGGCAAGAAATTGGGGAACTAAAAAAAGCACATTGCAAAAAGGGGGAATAAATTCGGTTTTAGCTAACGGTACTTGGTATACGTTCGAAGCACCCGAAGAAGGAATTTATAAAATTACAAGGGATATGCTGCCCAAACTTGGAATTGATCCCGAAACCGTAGACCCGCGAACCATTAAAATTTATAATAACGGCGGATACATTTTGCCCTGGAAAGTTACCGCACAGCGGCCTGATGGTTTAGTGGAAAATGCAATTTACATCCGGGGAGAAGAAGACGGAAAATTTGATGCTGATGATTACATCCTTTTTTACGGACGAGGCGTTGACTTTTGGTTTTTTAATTCCTCAAAAAGTAAAATAGTTAGGAATAAAAATTGGTACTCCAAAGCTAATTATTATTGGATAACCTCCGGCGGAAACCCCGGGAAAAGAATGCAGCTTAAAACATCTAACAATGACCCGAATCCTAAAATACAGACCATTACCAAAGCATTTAAATTTTTAGATGAAGATAAACGGAATTTAATAAGATCCGGTTTAATTGACGTTGGTGATGAATTTTCTCTTTCTTCCAAGTCAAGGTCTTATGTAAACGAAGTGAAAAATTATGTTGCGGATTCTCTCTTAAAAGTTTCTTACCAATTTATTAACGCTTCCAAAAAAATAAGTAATATTAGTCTTTACGAAAACGGAAAACTTATTAGTTCGCAAAACGTATCGGGACCGCGGGTTCAACCCGATTATACAATAGGCAAAATATTGTTTGCCCATGCTTCATATTCAGGCGCTTTGCCGGATGACAGAAGTGTTTTAAAATTTACTTTCAATCCCACTTCAAGTTCTGCAAAAGGATATTTGGATTTTTATGAAATTGAATATTATTCGTCTTTGTATGCAGTGGCGGGAAATTTATTATTCTTTTCAAATCCGGTTGGCGGGAACACACAATACAAATTAAGCGGGTTCCCAAGCAGCAATGTACAAGTATTTGACGTTTCCGATTATTCTAATGTTAAATTAATTTCCGGCTTAACCGTTAACGGTCCGCAAATTACTTTTCAAGTTAACGAACAAAGCGGGAAAATATCAAAATATTATGCAGTTGAAACATCAAAATTTAAAAAGCCCGAGAATTTTAAAAAAATGAAAAACTCCAATATTCACGGTATAGATCCCGGCGCAAAATACATAATTGTGACTAACGAAAAATTTAAAGATCAAGCCGAACGTTTGAAAGAATACAGACAGAATGAAGCTCCTCACAAATTATCTTCGGTTGTAGTTTATGTTGATGAAATTTTTAACGAATATTCTTCCGGAATGTTAGACCCAACCGCAATAAGAAATTTTTTGCAAGATGCGCTAAATAATTGGCAAGTAAAACCGCAATTTGTTTTGTTCTTTGGCGACGGAGATTTCGATTATTACAACTTGCTGGGTAAGAATAAAAATTTTGTACCTACTTTTCAAACTTTACAATCGATGAATGAGATAATATCTTATGCCATGGATGATTATTATTCGCGTTTAATAGGAGATGATAACTCTGCCGATATTGCTATTGGAAGATTGCCGGTTTCATCGCTTGAAGAAGCAGAAAGCGTTGTTAACAAGATAATTTTTTACGAAAAAAATTCTGAAAAAGGACTTTGGAGAAATACAATAACTTTAGTTGCCGACGATGGTTTAACGTCTAAGCGAGACGACGGCTCGTTGCATACCGACCAATCCGAAAGATTATCTAAAAACAATATTCCTCCGTTTTTTGATCAGAATAAAATTTATCTTTCTAATTATCCTACTGTTATAACCGGTTTGGGAAGAAGAAAGCCGGAAGTTAATAAAGCAATAATAAATGCAATTAATAACGGAACTTTAATATTAAACTATATCGGTCACGGAAGTCCGGAACTTTGGGCGCACGAGCAGGTGTTTGTTCGCGAGACTTCGATTCCCCAATTGAGAAATAAAGATTACTTTTTTTTAACCGCAGCTACGTGCGATTTCGGGAAATTTGACGACCCCGAAAACCAAAGCGGCGTTGAGGAAATGTTAGTCCTGAATAATTATGGTATGATAGGAGCTTTAAGCGCTGTTCGACCTGTATATTCGCAAGAAAATGCCGCTCTGAATGGTGTGTTTTATAGAAAACTTCTCGGACCAAAAGATTCGCAAGGCTTACCTTATCCGATTGGAACGGCGTTTTATCAAATGAAACAAAACAGAACCGGCGAAAACGATGAAAAATTTCATTTGTTCTGCGACCCTGCATTAAGATTAAATCAGCCCGTGTTACCTGCAGATATCGATTCTGTTAATCATACAAGCATCACTACTAATATTCAAATAAAAGCATTGGGAAACGTTGTAATTACCGGAGAGGTTAAAAATCTTGACGGAACACCAAATGATTTTAACGGCGAATCTATTATAACCGTATTTGATTCGGATAAACAAATTTATTTGAAAGATATAAATTACAATATGGTTGTTCACGGAGGCGTGATTTTTAGAGGAAGAACAAAAGTAAACAACGGAAAATTTTCTACCGGATTCGTGGTTCCAAAAGATATATCGTACGGAAATAAAAACGGTAAAATAGTATCGTATGTTTACAACGATAACACCGATGGCGTTGGGTTTACTAAAAATATAATTGTCGGCGGAACCGATTCTACTATTTCGAACGACGGAAAAGGTCCGGATATTAAGATTTATTATGACAATTTCAATAATGCCGATTCGTATTTGGTGAATCCCGATTTTACGCTGTTGGTTAAAATACAAGATGAAACCGGAATTAACACAACCGGTCTGGGTGTTGGTCATAAGCTTGAAGCCATAATAAATGATGATGATGAAAACCCGATTGATTTGACTAATTTTTTTATCGGCGATGTAGATTCGTTCGGTAAATCCGGAGTAATAAATTATAAATTTACGGGAATGGACCCCGGAGATTACAAAATTAAAATTAAAGCTTGGGATGTATTTAACAATGTATCAATTTCCGAAAGTCGTTTTACTGTTGTTAATTCCAACGATTTAGTGATTAAAGATGTTTTCAATTATCCTAATCCGTTTAAAACTAATACTTATTTTACATTTCAACAAAATCTTGATAAACCGTTAAATGTTGAAATAAAAGTTTATACAATTAGCGGAAGATTGATAAAAATAATAAGCAAATTTAACGTTACGGACCGGTTTGTTAAAATAAATTGGGATGGTAAGGATGAGGACGGAACGATGATTTCCAACGGAACCTATTTGTATAAATTAATCGTTAATTCCGTTGACGGCAGTTACAGTAAAAATGTTCTTGGAAAATTAGCTGTAATTAGGTAAAATTAAATTTTTATAATAATGAGAAATAAAAATAACCATATAAATGGAGGAATAACAATGAAACGTTTTGGCTTTCTTATGCTGATATTAACGATGATGCTGAGTACCCAGATAAAGATAAATGCTCAAGGCGAAGCAGCCGTGCCATTTTTGCTATTAGCGCCGGATTCACGATCGGGCGGTATTGGAGAATCGGGCGGGGGACTTGCAGATAATTCAGCTGCAATATTTTGGAACCCTGCTGGTCTGGCATTTCTGGACGGCTCCGAAGTAAGTATTACGCACAGTAATTGGTTGCCGCAATTCGGGTTAAACGATCTTTTTTACGACTATCTTACTTACCGCCAATATATTGAAGATTTGGACGGTAGCATTTCTGCGAGTATAACCTATATGAACTTCGGTGAATTTATACGTACCGGTGAAGATAGTCCAGAACCAATTGGTACTTTTAGATCTTTTGACGCTGCTTTAACTCTCGGTTATGCAACCAAGCTTAGCGAGGATTGGGGTCTGGGATTGAATTTCAGATTAATACATAGCAGACTATCCGACAAGCCAACAGCCGGAGAACAAGGATCGGGCGTGGCTACATCGGTTAGTTTTGATATTGCAGCAATGTGGAGACCGGCAAAATTAACGCTTCCTTTAATCGGCGATTTTAGTAATCGTCTTAGTATTGGCGCTAATTTAAGTAATATCGGTCCGGCTATTTATTACATCGATCAAGCGCAAGCCGACCCGATTCCTACCAATTTCAGATTGGGATTTGCGTTTAGACTTTTTGAAGATGATTTTAATTCTCTTACTTACACAATAGATTTTAGTAAATTATTGGTTGGTAAAGCCGATAGCGCAGGTCATAGAGATAAATTTTACAAAGCTATTTTTACTTCCTGGTTTGATAATTCGTTTAATGAAGAGATACGTGATGTAGTAACGTCAATGGGATTGGAATACTGGTATGGCGGCGATGATTTTAAATTTGCCGTACGAACCGGATTCTTTTACGAAGATCCTTCTTTCGGAAACAGAAAATTTGTAACCCTCGGTGCGGGAATTAGATACGATTTATACGGATTCGATTTTAGTTATATAACAACGGATGTTTTTAAGAACGGTGAAAATCATCCATTGTCTGACACAATGAGATTTACAATCCTTATTGGCTGGGGAAACAACCCCGTTAAAAAACATCATGGATTTCCCAGAGGAATTTAGTTGAAAATGAAAAAATTAATCCTCTTTTTGCTGATTTTTAGTTTGGGCAGTTTATCTGCCCAATCTTTTATTCCTAAACTTATGCCCTCCAATTCCATTAAAAATTTAACTGCCAATTCAACCGATACGGTGAGGATTTTTGCAGTTATGGTGGAATTCCAACCGGACGATTTTGATTTGACTGCAGGTACCGGCAAGTTCGGAACTTTATATTCAAAAGATTACGGCACTACTATTTTAGACCCTTTACCGCACAATGCCGGTTATTTTAAGGAACATTTGGAATTTGCAAAAAATTATTATCATAAGGTCTCCGGCGGAAATGTTGAATTAAGTTTTGATGTTTATCCTAAAGTTATTACGGTTGATAAAGTAATGAGGGACTATTTCCCTCCTAAGGATGAAAATTTCTTAAATCTTGCCGATTTTTCAAAGGAAGTATGGCAAAAAGCAGATTCCATTTTTAACGGAGTTAATTTCAGTAATTATGATTTGTTTGTGATTTTTCATGCAGGTACCGGCGGTGATGTTATTACTCCTGGTTCCACCGGAAGCGAAAAAGATTTACCTTCCATCTTTTTAAGTAATAGTTTGTTGAAAAATCTTTACGGACAAAACTTTAAGGGCTTTCCCGTAAATTCCGGAAATTATTTTATTAAAAACAGTCTGATACTTCCCGAAACCGAATCCAGAGAAATTTCGGGCATCGGCGGAACTGTACTGTTTCAACTAACAATTAACGGATTAATAGTTTCCAGCATCGGCAGTTATTTGGGATTGCCGGATTTGTTCAATACATCAGACGGGTCAAGCGCTATCAGTCGTTTTGGATTAATGGACGGTCAGGCTATTTTTGCCTTCGGAGGATTGTTCCCACCCGAACCTTCTGCATGGGAAAAAATTTTCTTGGGTTGGGAAACTCCTGTAGTTGTTAAATCTAACCAAAATTTAATTGATATTGCTACAAGATTAAGCGCTTCTTTCCAGGATACAACCGTAATAAAAGTCCCTATTAATTCGGATGAGTATTTTTTAATTGAAAATAGAAACCGCGACGTAAATAAAAACGGAGCAAATATTACGTATAAAGTTAACGGGGAAACCTTAACAAAATCATTTTCGAAAGACGAAGATGATTTTATATATTTTAACGTCGATGCAATCAGCGGTGTAGTTGTAGATGTTGATGAATATGATTGGGCTTTGCCGGGAAGCGGAATTGTTATTTGGCACATAGATAACAACGTGATAAAAGAAAAATTATCGCTTAATAAAATTAATGCCGATCCGGACCACAGAGGCGTTGAGGTTGTTGAAGCCGACGGTATAAACGATATTGGCGAAAAGTTTACCAATTTTCTTGGTGATGTTTCGGAAGGTGAAGGTACGCAAGAAGATTTTTGGTATGCATCCAATCCGTCTGAGTTTTATGAAAATGCTCTTACTCCTAATTCCAAGCCTAGTTCCAAAGCACATAACGGGTCCAACAGTTTGGTTAATCTTACCGGATTTTCGGATATTTCAAATAAAATGTCTTTCTCCTTAAGTTTCGGGTCGTCAAATATTAATTTGATGAATTCAGGTAAACTGGATTTATCCGGTCAACCTAAAACAAGTAAATCATATTTATATAATTCCAATGGCAATACCTTTATTCTTGATAATTTAAATTTAATGATGTTTAACAAAGCCTTGCAAAAAACTGCAAGTATAGATAGTTTCAGCAATGTTACACCTGCAATTGCAAATTTGCAAAGCAATGATGTATTAGTAGGATTTACCGGTAAGAAAATAAATGTGGTTTCGTTTTCAGACACCGCCGTCCTAACAACAAATTTTTTAACAGCCGAAAATCTTTCGGGCATTCCGGTTATAATTTCGGAATCGGCGGACAGTTTAACTTTTTATGCCGGCAGTGAAACGGGAAAGTTAAATAAGTATTCATATAATTTGAATTCCAATTCGGTTTCACTTTTACAAACAAATGATTTTATTTCCGGAAAACCGGTTAAACATATTGCAATTGACGGAACTTATTTTATTGGTGCCTCGGATTTTATATTAAATACTTCGGAAAATTTACAAACTGAGTTTCAAGAGAAAATAGATAAAATTATTTTAAGTAAAAACAAAAATAACGAGTATATCGCCGTTGTGCTTTCCGGCGGGAAGAAGTTTAGTGTAATTAAAAAAGGTAAAGTTATAAACCGGTTTGTTATTCATGATTCCGTTAATACATTTACGTTGGCAAACCTTTTTAATGACGGTGAAAATTATATCGTCTTTAACGGAAGAGATAAAATTATGGCTTATAATTTGGTTGGCAGTTCAGCTTTAAATTTTCCCGTAAAATTAATTAACGAAAATAGTTTTAGTGGAACACCGTTAGGAATTGATATTGACAGCGACGGGAAAACCGAGTTGATAAATTTTTCCGGAGACGGACAAATAAATCTTGTATCATCGCAAACGGCGCAAAATATCTATCCGTTTCCGCTTTCTGCCGGCTCTAAAATAACATCCGCCGGAATTTCAAAATCCTCTTCTGGCAAAGGTATTTTAAGCGTTTTAACCGATGAAAATTATTTGATTAACTGGGAATTGGATTACCCTTTAAAAATTGTGTCAGGAACGGAGTATGGAAACGGATTTAACAACTCATTTGTCGATAATCATCAAACAGTTAATATTACAAAAGAATTCTTTCCGAAGAACAGAACTTATAATTGGCCCAATCCGGTTTATGGAAACCAAACTTTTATAAGAACATACGTTTCGGAAGACGCTTTGATAGATATAAAAATTTTCGATTTAGCCGGTGATTTTATAGACGAATTAAAATTCAACGCAACCGGAGGATTCGAAAACGAAATAGCTTGGGATGTGTCTAATATCCAAAGCGGTGCTTATTTGGCGCGGGTGGAAGCCAAAGGATTAAATAAATCCGATTACAAGATTATTAAAATAGCAGTCGTTAAATAAAAAACGGCAGATTTTAAGTTAAAGTTTAAAATATCTGATGAAAAAAATAATTTCTATTGCTTTTTTGCTGATTGCGCAAAATTTAATCTTTGCTCAATTTAACGAATATGAGCCGGACTTTAATTGGTATACTATTAAAGGCAAACATTTTTACGTCCATTATCATGAAGGCGCAGAGCGGACGGCAAAAACCGTTCTGAAAATTGCCGACGAAGTTTGGGAACCGATAACCTCATTGTATAATTATAAACCGGATATTGTGCATTTTGTAATAAAGGATATCGACGATTACTCTAACGGCGCAACTTATTTTTTTGATAATAAAATTGAAATTTGGGCGTCGGCATTGGACTTTGATTTAAGAGGAACTCACAATTGGTTACGGAATGTGATTTCTCACGAGTTTACTCACATGGTGCAAATTCAATCGGCAATGAAACTTAATAGATCAATTCCCGCATTTTATCTTCAGTTTTTAAACTATGAAGATAAAAGAAGACCCGATATTCTTTACGGATTTCCGAATGTTATTGTTTCATATCCTTTAGCTACAATTAATGTTCCTGCTTGGTTTGCAGAAGGAACTGCCCAATATATGAGACCGGAATTTAAATATGATTATTGGGATACGCATCGTGATATGATTTTAAGAAGTTATGCGCTTGAGAATAACTTTTTAACCTGGAATCAAATGGGTGTTTTTGGAAAAACAAGTCTCGGTAATGAATCGGTTTACAATTCCGGTTTTGCATTAACGCGTTATATAGCTCAAAAGTACGGTCAAATTAAACTTAGGGAAATTACCAAAAAATTGTCAAAACTTACTAATTTCACTATTGATGCGGCATTCAAAGATGTTCTGGGTAAAAGCGGTAATGAAATTTATAAAGAATGGACAGACTTGCTAAAAAAGAAATACAGGCAGCAAACCCGGCTCCTCAGAAAAAACTTGATTGTCGGTAATGAAATTGCCGGTGTTGGGTTCGGTAATTTTTATCCGGTTTTTTCTAATGACGGAACAAAAATTTATTACGTCTCAAACAAAAATGCAGATTATTTTTCACAATCATCCATCTACCAATACGATATTGCAAATGGGAAGGAGAAACTTATTAAAGAGGGAATACGCTCTTCGTTAAGTTTAACTCCGGATGACAAATTTATAATATACTCAAAGCTGAGTACTGATAACCCGCACTGGCGAAAAATTCACGATGTGTATAAATACAATATTGCAAACGATGAAGAAACACGGATAACATTCGGATTACGTGCAAATAATCCTTCAATTTCGCATAACGGTAAACAAATTGTGTTCGTTTTTCAAAAAGACGGAACCTCGAATATTGGTATAATTAATATTAACGGGAAGAACTTTAAAAAGCTAACATTTTTTGAACACGGCGAACAAGTTTATAATCCTAAATTTTCACCCGGCGATAAATATATTGTCTTTGGATACTCGAACAGAGACAGCAGAGATATAGCGCGTGTTGATTCCGACGGAAGTAACTTTAAATTTATTGCTGATTCGCAAGATGTAGATGAACGGAATCCTACATTCGGCGCCGACGGATTTTTGTATTTTACAACCGATAGATATTCCATATTCAATATTGTAAAGGTAGACCCGGAAACTAATACTAGAATTCAAAAGACTAACGTGCTTGGTGGTGCTTTTATGCCTTCCGTTAATTCTAACGGCGATATTGTTTATGCCGGATATAAATCCACGGGTTACAAAATATTTTTATTGAAAAAGAAGGATCAACAAACGGTTTCAAACAAAGCAAGATACGTTTGGGATCCTGTCTATTCAACCGAAGGTAAAAGATTAAATGATTTTAGTGATTCGTATTTTAAGAAACTTAGAAATTTTGACGATACAAAACTGCCCGATTATAAAGCCGAAAAATACGGCGGATTTTTTACAAGAATGACTTTTTTACCTTTTATACGCTATGATAATTATAATACATCTAACTCCACTATAGATAAAATCAAACCGGGATTATATGTCGGTTCTACCGATATGTTAAACAGATACAGTTTGTTTGCCGGGGGTTCTATAAATACAAGGGGCGAGCGGGATTTATTTTTGAATTTTATTTACCGCAACAAACTTCCTTTACTATACGATTTGGGAATTAAACCGGAACTGTCTTTAGACCTGTTTAGCGTAAGCAGAAAAGCGGATGTAGATATTTTCTTCGGAGTTGATAGAACTACCAATCCGCCTAAATATGAAAGCGTTGTTAAAACGGATGTTACTTATAATTTGTTTGAAGTCGACCTGTCCGCAAAACAAAAAATATTTTCGAAAAAAAACGAACTTCAATTGAAATTCAGTTTTAGCGATTATACGGCAGCGTTGGGAAGTTTTATTTTTCCCAATACAACTCAATTGTACCCAAGTACAAGCGATGAATATTTTATCGGAAGAAATCTTGAGGTGAAATTTTCACATAAAAGTTTTATTCCGAATGTTGATTCCGATATTAATCCTGTAGGAAGAGCTTTTGAATTCAAATATAACTACGAGTTTAATAAATATAATCCTGATAGCGAATATAAGGTTGATAATGGAATTCTGGTTCCGATATTTAAAAATTTTAATTTTCACCGCGTTGAATTAAATTGGGAAGAACATTTATCAATTATTAAAGGACATACATTAACGGCAAGAATTAGAGCGGGGTCTATTCTCGGTCCAACCGTTCCGGATTTTTTCGATTTTTATTTAGGCGGGTTAGTCGGTATGAAATCATATCCCTTTTACGCTGTTAGTGGAAATGAAATTGGTTGGTTTAACCTAACTTACAGATTCCCTCTGTTAACGCATATTGATACAAGAATTGGACATATTTACTTGGATAAAATATTTTTATCGGTTTATGCCGATATTGGTAATGCTTGGAGCGGTCCTTTCCCCGAAGCAAAAGAATTTAAAAAAGGAGCCGGAGCGGAAATTAGAATAAAAATGAATTCGTTTTATTTATTCCCGACAAGCTTGTTCTTTAATGCTTCATATGCCTTCGATAAATTTACGAGGAACGTTTTTAACGAAACGGTAACTTACGGGAAAGAATGGCAATTTTACGGCGGAATTTTATTTGATTTTAACATATAAAAAATTATGAAAACTAAACTCTATTTTCTACTGCTGCTCAGCTCAGCGGTATTTGCTCAAAAAAGCAAATTGGTCTATTCCGGAAATTTATTAATGGATTCAAAAATTAATATTCAAAATATTAATAATATAAATTCCGGTCAAAATGCAAATATATCAAAGGGAAACAGAAAATCGCCGCTTCTTGCGGGAGTTTTATCTTTTGCAATTCCGGGGGCGGGAAGTTTCTACAATAAACAATATCTAAAAACTGCCGTTTATCTTGGCGTTGAAGCCGCCGCAATTACGGTAGGATTGATTTACGATAAAAAAGGTGATGATCAAACTGCGTTTTTTGAAAATTATGCAAATCAACATTGGGATGTTAAAAGATACGCTAGGTGGACGCTGGCTAATGCCGATAAAATTAATCCGAATATAGATCCTTCGCAATACGGGGTTTTTGATAATAACGGTAATGTAAATTGGAACGAACTGAATAGATTGGAAGGAGATATCGGTAGTTGGTATTCCCACCGCTTAGCGCGCTTTGGGGAACAGCAATATTTCGAAATGATTGGAAAGTATTCGCAGTTTAACGTTGGTTGGGATGAATTTGGCGATGATGAAACCAAACCTTATGTTTTCGGCGATCCGCTTACTAATGAATTTATTTATTATTCCAAACAACGCGGTAAAGCTAACGATTTTTACGACGTTGCCAAATGGGCTGTTATCGGAATTGTCGTAAATCATTTTGTTTCGGCACTGGAATCCGCTTGGTCGGCTCATCAAATTAATAAAAATTTAAAAACGTCAGTTACAATCGAGAAAATTAAAATTGGATATTTTGTCGAACACTATCCTCGCTTGAATATTAGTTTCAGATTTTAATAGATGGTGATATGAAAATTCCTCTCGTTGTTATAATAGGCAGACCGAACGTCGGTAAATCCACGCTTTTTAACAGATTAACCAAATCTAAAAATTCAATTGTAGACGATGTTAGCGGAGTTACGCGCGATAGAATTTACGGTGAAGTTGAATGGAACGGTAAAATGTTCAGATTAATGGATACCGGAGGTTACGTTCCGGATTCTGCCGATCAATTTGAAGCGGCGATTAGGGAACAGGTACATATTGCTTTGGAAGAAGCCGATGCCATTTTATTTTTAACCGATGCGAGGGTTGGCGTAAATCCTATTGATATTGAAGTGGCAAATTTACTCCGTACTTCCCATAAGCCTTATTTTTTACTCGTAAATAAAGCGGATACGGAAAAATATGCTTCGTTAAAAACCGACTTCTTTTCCTTGGGTCTGAAAAATATTTATGATATTTCCGCCATAAATGGAAGAAATATTGGGGATGTTCTGGATGATTTAATTGAAACTTTATCCTTTAGTGAATCTGAACTCGAAAATGAAAACAAATTGAAAATCTCTATTGTAGGCAGACCTAATGTGGGTAAATCGTCGTTAACCAATGCGCTTCTTGGTAAGGAACGAAGTATTGTTACGGACATTCCCGGTACTACAAGAGACAGTTTGGACTCCGTTCTGAAATATTACGGGGAAGAAATAATTCTTGTTGATACTGCCGGATTGAGAAGAAAAGCGCGTGTTAAAGAAAATTTGGAATTTTATTCTAATGTTAGAACTTATAGAGCGCTCGGTGAATGCGATGTAGCCGTTATTTTACTCGATGCCCAATTGGGTTTGGAAAAACAGGATCAAAGAATTATACAAGAAGCGGTAAGAAGAAGAAAAGGAATTATTTTAGCGGTAAATAAATGGGATTTAATTAGTAAGGAAACAAATACTGCCAAAGAATATGAAGATAAAATTAGAACTAAACTCGGTTCTATTGATTATGTTCCCATAATTTTTATTTCTGCGTTAACCAAAAAAAGAATAACCAAATTAATAGAACTATCCAAACAAATTAAATCGGAAAGGTCTAAAAAAATTTCAACTTCGGTTTTGAATGATACATTACTTCCGGAAATAAATAAAAATCCTCCGCCTTCTACAAAAAGAGGAAGGGAAATTAAAATTAAATACGTTACTCAGGTGGGAGATAAATATCCTATTTTTATCTTCTTTGCAAATGATGTTGGAGAAATTCCCCAACACTATAGAAGATTTTTGGAAAAGATAATAAGAAAACATTTCGGATTTTTCGGCGTTCCAATTTCAGTCAGTCTTAAGGAAAAATAATTACTGTAAAACGGTTCGTTTTTTAATATTTGTTTCCGTCTCCCAAGTCAGAAAAAAAATATTTAAATTACAATAATTATTTAATCATTTTAATGGGATGAAATGTTAAAAACTCAAACCGGAAGACAGAAAATAATTATTGTTGGAGGAAATGCTGCTGGACCTGCCGCCGCCGCAAAAGCTAAAAGGCTTAGTCCTAATTCCACCGTCAAATTGTACGAAGCCGGAAAGTTTATTTCAACCGGAACTTGTGAGTTGCCTTATGTGCTTTCAAAGATAATTCACGATTATAAAAACATTGTCTACTTCGACGAAAAATCATTCTTTCTAAAAAAAGGAGTGGAAGTTTATACTAAACATTTTGTTGAAAAGATTGACAGAAAAAATAAAAAAATAACCATTGTTAATATTATTGACGGAAAAAGATTTGAAGAAAACTACGACAAATTGATTCTAACTACAGGTTCAAAACCGAAAGAAATTCCAAACCTTTCCGTATCCCTTGTAAATGTTTTCCATTTGAAAAGCGTAAAAGAGTTAATCGATATTCAATCATATTTGTCTTTGAATGATGTAAAAAAAGTTTTGATATTAGGAGCGGGTTACATTGGTCTTGAAGCTGCGGAATCTTTTATTAAGTTGGGGAAAGAAGTGACCATTTTAGAGTTAGCCGGATTGCCTTTTCCGGGAGCGGAACCGGAAATTCAGAATTTAATATTGAACGTTCTTAACAAAACCGGAGTTAAATTTTTAGGAAACAGCAAAAACACCATGTTCCAAACAAATTCCGAAAGACTTAAAGGGATTAAATATAAAGGCAGATTTATTACTTTTGATATGGCAGTAGTAGCAGCCGGCTTTGTACCGAATAATGATTTGGCTTTAAGCACTAAATTGAAAACAGGTGATTTTGGCGGTTTGCGCGTAGATACCAAACTAAAAACATCCGATCCCAATATTTTTGCCGCGGGAGATAATATTGAAGTTCCCAATAAAATAACCGGCAAATTCGATTATTTGCCGATTGCTACATTAGCGCACGAACATGGACATATTGCAGGGGAAAACGCTGTAGGCGGGAACATGCATATTCATCCGGTTATTAAAAATACGGCGGTTAAAATTTTCTCGAATGTTTATGCCTCGGTAGGTTTAAATTTTGAGCAAGCAAGAAATTATTCAATTCACTCCGATTTTGTTTACGGATTTGCAAATAATATAGTGCCTGTAATGCCGGATAGTAAAAAAGTGTTCGGTAAAATTATTTTTGATACGGAAAAGAAAATTATATTAGGTGCCTCATTTTTGGGGGGACGGGAAGTAACCGGATATGCAGATTTAATTTCGGCATTTATACACGAAAAAATTGATGCAAGAGTACTGCATAAACTAAATTTTAATTACACACCTCCCAGTTCACCTTTTATTAATTTGCTTTCGGTTTTAGGAAGAAAAATTAAGGATAAAATTAAATGAAAAATCTTATTATTATTAATAACCCGTTAGTAAAAAGAGACGTTACATATTTGCGGGATAAACGAACCAAGGAATACCAATTCCGTTTAGCTTTAAGAAGAATCTCGTTCATTTTGGCTTCGGAAATTGCAAAACAAGAGTTTCGAACGGTGGAATGTGAAGTGGAAACTCCGTTGGAAAAAACAATAGGTCATTCACTGGAGCATCAAATCGTACTCGTTCCCGTGCTCCGTGCGGGACTTAGTATGGTGAATTCCTTTGTGGAAATGATTCCTAACGCAAAAGTCGGTCATATAGGGATGGAAAGGAATGAAAAAACCCTCGAGCCAAGAACGTATTACTACAAAACCCCAAAAGAATTGAACACGTCTAAAACAATTGTTTTGGACCCAATGTTAGCCACCGGAGGCAGCGCATCTGCTGCTTTTTCGTTCTTGAAACAAAAGGGAGCACGCGATTGTTCGCTTGCTTGTTTAATTTCTGCTCCCGAAGGCGTAAGAAAAATGGAACGGGATCACCCCGACGTAAAAATTTATACTGCCGTACTTGACAGGGAACTAAATGAAAACGGATATATTCTTCCTGGTTTGGGAGATGCGGGAGACAGAACCTTTGGTACATTATAAGCAAATATTAACCTTTCTTATTTTAACAAACAGTATACTATTTGCGCAGCACTTTCCTAATCCTAAAGTTGATTCCTTAATTATAAAAGGTATTGATTTCATAATTACTCAGCATTATTCGGATGCAAATAGAATATTTAACAAATTGGACGAAAATTACCCTTTGCTGCCTTTTGGTAAAATTTATTTGGCAGCTGTAAGCATTGCAAAAACAGCAGATTATCAAGACTCACTTAAAGTAAATTATATCGATAATTATTTAAACAAGGCTATGGATTTAAGTGAAAGGTTATTAGATTCAAACGAATCAAATATTTGGAATAACTACTTTTTGGCTCTTACTTTTGCTTACAGCGCATACTTTGAGGTATTGAAACAAAATTATTTATCAGCTTTCAAAGAAGGGTTTCAATCGCTTCAATATTATAAAAGATGTGCAAAAATAGATTCGAATTTTTATGAAGTATATTTGGCAATAGGAATTTACAAATATTGGAAAAGCGCCAAACTTAAAGCTATAAGCTGGTTGCCGTTTGTTAAAGATAATAGAAAAGAAGGAATTAAATTGCTGCGGAGCACGGTTAATCATTTTACGTATAATAAATATTTAGCCGTAAATTCGCTGCTTTGGATTTATATCGATCAAAAAAAATACGGCGAAGCGGTTAAATTAAGTTTGAATGCTCTTAAAAAATATCCAAACAGCAGATTTTTTATGTGGGGACTTGCAAGAGCATACGAGGGTATTGATAAACAAAAAGCCGTTAAAATTTATAGTAAAATATTAACTTCGTTAAAAAAAGAAGGAAAACTGTTTCCTGTTAACTCGGTTATTCTAAAACATAAAATTGCAATGCTATTATTCGATGAAAAACATTATTCCGACGCATTGGAACTAATCAACCAAATTCTGAGTATTAATAAAATAAGTGACTACAATTTGAAAAAGGTTGAAGAAAGAATTGTGAGAGTTAAAAAACTTAAAGAGGAGATTCTTGAAGTTCTTGCTTCTGAAACTAAATAGTACTATAATAAATATTAGTTTAATTACTTATTGGAATGGAAATACTTAACCCGAAATATAACCAATTGTTAGAGCAGTTATTAGAGTCGTGCAGAAAAAATTTGGTTAGTGTTGATGAAGACCTAATAACCAAAGCCTTTCAACTAAGCTACGGAGCACACAAGAACGATTTCCGGGCTTCGGGGGAACCATATTTTGTTCATCCCGTTCAAGTTGCCAAAATAGTTGCCGAAGAAATGCCTTTGGATGATATTTCGGTCGTTAGTGCTTTGCTGCACGATGTTGTGGAAGATACCGATATCAGTTTGGATTTTATTGTTCAAGAATTCGGAAAAGAAGTGGCCGAAATTGTTGACGGTGTTACAAAAATAGGCGGTGTATTTAGAGGGCAAAATATTACTCAAGCTGAAAATTATAGAAAGATGCTTTTGTCAATGATTAAAGATGTAAGGGTAATATTGGTTAAATTTGCTGATCGGTTACACAATATGCGTACATTGGAATTTGTCCCTCCGCATAAGCAAAGAAGAATTGCTAAAGAAACGCTTGAAATTTATGCTCCGTTTGCCCACAGGTTCGGTCTTGCGCGAATAAAATGGGAAATGGAAGACCTTGCGTTCAAATTTTTGAATCCCGAAGCATATAGCCAAATTGCAAAAAAATTAAACGAAACACGGGAAGAACGCGAAAAGTATATTAAAAAAATTACACAGCCCATTGCAGAAAGATTGAAAGAACATGATCTGAAATTTGAAATTAGTGGTCGACCGAAACATTTTTACAGCATTTACAGAAAAATGATAAAGCAAAATAAGCCTCTGGAAGATATTTACGATTTACTTGCAATTAGAATAATTTTGGAAAATGATGATAATAATGAGTGTTTTTATGTTTTGGGTATTATCAATCAATTGTTTACTCCTATTCCTGATAGGTTTAAAGATTTTATTTCTATTCCCAAAAAGAATAATTACCAATCAATTCATAATACGGTAATCGGACCCGACGGCAGGATGGTGGAGATTCAAATACGAACACGTAAAATGCACGAAATAGCTGAACGCGGTGTTGCGGCACATTGGAAATACAAAGAAAATTTGGTTACAAGCGATAAAGATTTAGAAGAATGGGTCAATTGGATTAGGGATATTTTTGAAACAGCTTCAAAAGACGAAGCAACAAAAGAAATAATTGCAAGTTTTAAACTTAATTTATATCAAGATGAAATTTATGTGTTTACTCCTAAAGGCGATTTAAAAAGACTTCCTATAAATTCCACACCCGTTGATTTTGCTTTCGAAATTCATAGCAGAGTTGGTTTTCATTGCATCGGCGCTAAAGTGAACGGAAAGATTGTTCCTCTTAATACAATTTTGCATAGCGGTGACAGGGTTGAAATTATTACATCTAAAAATCAACATCCTAATAAAAGCTGGCTACAGTTTGTTCAAACACATAAAGCAAAATCTAACATCAGAAAATACCTTAAACGCGAAGAAGATAGAATTGTTGAAGCCGGAAAACAAATTTGGCAGAAAAAAATTAAAAAATTGAAACTTACTTTTAATCAAGATGATATTCAAAAATTAATTAGAAAACTTAAGTTCGAAAATACATCGGCTTTTTATTCGGCTATTGCTCAAGATAAAGTTGATTTGGAATCGATTCTTAATCCTCCTGCGCCTGCCGAACCAACCCAAACAAACGAACTGAAATTCGATAATTTTATTAAAATTGCCCGCGACGGTTCTGGCGGTGTATTGGTAGAAGGGGAGCACAAAGGAATTTCCTACAGTTTTGCCAAATGTTGTAACCCAATTCCCGGTGATCCCATTGTTGGATATGTGACAATTGGAGAAGGAATTAAAATTCACAGAAAGAATTGCTCCAACTTAATTCAAATGGCCGAAAAAAACGAAGATAGATTGGTCCCTGTTGATTGGCCGCATACCAACGGTAAATTGTTTGTTGCAGGTATTACTATTTTGGGCGAAGATAAACCGGGAATTTTAAAGGATATTTCTAATAGCATTACTACATTCAAAGATACTAATATCAAGTCGGTTAATATTAATACTTACGATTCACAATTTGAAGGGCAAATAACCGTTTATGTGGAAGATTTGGAGCATTTAAATAGACTCCTTGAACGTTTGCGCAAAAATAAAGGAATATTTAGCGCAAGAAGATTTGAATCTGCAAATTAATCAAATGACTCTGAAACCGAAAAAAAGAATTTTAGCTATTGATTATGGACATGTACGGGTTGGAATAGCAATTTCCGATCCGCTTGGAATATTTTCGTATCCCTTGGTTACTTTAAAAAACGATAATAATTTAATTAAATCGATATTAAAAATAATTGAAGAGTACGAAATTGAAAAAATTATACTTGGTTACCCGCTTAAAGAAAACGGGGAAAAATCTACGAGTACCCAGCTAGTGGATAAATTTAAGCTGAAATTTGAAAGTAAAACCAATATTCCGGTAATTTTATTCGATGAAAGATATTCCTCGGCGATTGCAAAAGAAAAAATTTTAGAATCGGTTAAATCAAAGAAGAAAAGAAAAAATAAAGAATTAATCGATAAATATGCCGCAGCGGTAATTTTAGAAGACTTTTTAAATGAACAAAACTAAAACTAATGAATTTATAATTTGACATTTTTATCTTTATAAGCTATTTTCACAAAGTATTTAAACCAAATTTGGGAGCACATATGACACTTGACGCATTAGGAATGATTGAAACCAAAGGTTTGGTTGGTTCAATTGAAGCGGCTGATGCTATGGTTAAAGCTGCAAAAGTTGAGTTAATTGGTAAAGAAACAATTGGCGGCGGTTATGTTACCGTTATGGTTCGCGGTGATGTTGGCGCTGTTAAAGCTGCTACAGATGCCGGTGCAGCCGCAGCACAGCGTGTCGGTGAATTGGTTTCGGTTCATGTAATTCCAAGACCTCATTCGGATGTGGAATTAATTTTACCTAAAAGAAGCAAATAATTTTAGTCTATTATTATGAACTTAGCGCTAGGTCTTATAGAGACCAAAGGATTGGTTGGAGCAATAGAAGCTGCCGACGCAATGACAAAAGCTGCAGAAGTGCAATTAATTGGCAAGGAAAAGGTTACGGGAGCATTAATGCTGGTTAAAGTTGTTGGCGAGGTGGCTGCAGTAAAAGCCGCTGTTGATGCCGGAACCGCAGCCGCTCAAAGAGTAGGAGAATTGGTTTCCGCGCATGTAATACCAAGACCGGACGATCAAATTGATCAAATAGTAATTGATAAAGTTGCACAAACAGTAAAAGACAAGGCGCAGAAACCTCAAGTAAAAAAGAAAAGTGAAATTTCCGGTAAACCCGCAGTTTCCGAACAACTGAAACATGTTGAATCCATACAAGAAGAAAGTAAAAAAATTGACGAAAGCGAAGAATCGACCGGCGAAAGAGAAACGGAAACTTCTGAATCTTCCGGAATTCCATCCGATGCTGAGTTAGCAAAGATGAATGTTCATCAATTAAGACGTTTAGCCAGGGCAACTGAGAATTTCCCAATTTTCGGTCGGCAAATTTCTAAAGCTAACAGATCTCAATTGCTGGAATTCTTTAAAAGTATGAGGTAAAAATTACTTGTCAAAATGTATTTTAGAACTCCACTACTCGTGGAGTTTTTTTATATTTAAAAGATATGAAAAAGAAAATTATTCCAATAATACTGATCGTTATCTTTTCCACACTGCTTTGGGTATATGTTTCGTTCTCGGGTGATTATACAATCAATTTAAGATTACCTATTGAATTTAAAAACATTCCCGAAGGATATGCGCTTAGTTCCTATTCGGCAACTACGGTTTCATTGGGTATTAAAGGACAAGGCTGGCAGCTTGCACAACATACAGTTGGACGAAATCCCAAATTTTATATTTATTGCAAAGGAAAAAGAAAACATCAAACCGTTTCTATTCGTAATGAACTTGAAAATAATCCTTGGATTTCTTCAACGCTTCAAATTGTAGAAACTTCGCCTCAAACGGTCAGCTTTACAATTGAACAAGTCAGAAGTAAAAAGGTAGAAGTAATTCCCATTGTAACATTTAATTTTAAACCCGGTTATGGATTGGTTTCCAATATAAAAGTGGAACCGGATTCCATTGTGGTTATCGGACCTAAAAGTAAAGTAAAAAATATTTCGCTTGTTAAAACGGAATTAAGAGTTTTTGAAGGACTCGATGATTCGGTTTCCGAAGTAATTAACTTAGAGAAAATTCCCTTTATCAATTATAACGTTGATAAATGTAAAATTACGCTTGATGTTCAAAAAATTGTGGATAAAACGTTAGAAAATGTACCGGTTCAAACCGTTGGCGTTCCTGCCAACGAACAACTTGTATTAACTCCGAATAAAATTAGAGTCGTTTTGCGAGGCGGAATTAAAATTTTAAGTAAATTAAATGAGAATGATATTAAAGCTTATGTAAATTTTGTGCAAGCTTTAAGGGATACTGTCGGTGCAATTGAACCTAAAGTTAAAATCCCTCCTAAAACAAAATTGGTTGATATAAAACCAAAAAGATTAGACTACATAATTAAAAGATATTAACATGTTTATAACTTTCGAAGGATTGGATTTTTGCGGCAAATCCACACAAGTAGAATTATTAAAAGAGTACTTAATTAAACGGAACAAAGCGGTTAAAATTATAAGAGAACCGGGCGGTACTAAAATTTCCGAAAAAATAAGAGACTTGTTATTAGACCGCGATAATAATGAAATGATTCCCCTTACCGAATTGTTGCTGTTTACCGCAAGCAGAGTACAATTGGTAAAGCAAATTATAATTCCGTCAATTGAGAAAGGAACTTTTGTTATTTCAGACAGGTTTCACGACTCGTCTATAGCTTATCAAGGTTATGGGCGGGGAATTGACTTGGATTTTGTTATTCCGCTTCAGAATTTTGCTATTAAAGGAGCGGAACCTGATATTACTTTTTTTCTAGACATTCCTGTGCAAGAGGTGAATAAAAGAAAACGGAAATTAACTCAGCAACAGCTAGATAGAATTGAAATATCGAAAAATAAATTTTACGAAGATGTTAGAATGGGCTATCTGAAAATTGCAGAGAAGGAAAAACGCTTTAAAATAATAAACGGTTTAAACTCAATTGAAGAAATTCATAAACAAATAATTAATGAAATAAATAAGTTGGAAAATATAGGAAGTTAACAAATGAAATATGTTAAATATACAGGATTACTATTAACGATATTTTTATTCGGTTTTGTTACGCGTACAAGCGATATTTATTTTGAAATATCAAAATCGATAGACATTTTCGGGAAAGTTTATAAAGAAGTGGTCTTGAATTATGTGGATGAAATCAATCCTAAAGAATTTATGATTGCCGGAATTAGAGGAATGCTTTCTTCGCTCGACCCTTACACCGTTTATATCGATGAAAATCAACAGAAGGATATTGATCTGATTACAACGGGTAAATATGGCGGAATCGGTGCAACGGTGGGCATAAAAAACGGTAAGGTTACAATAGTAGATTTGATTGAAGGATATTCGGCACAGCGCCAAGGTATAAGAATAGGCGATGTTATATTAAAAGTTGACTCTATTCCAATTAATAAAGATAATTACAATAAATTAGGTACTTACCTTAAAAAACCAGCCGGCTCGGAGGTTGTTGTTACTGTAAAACGCGAAGGTGTTGACGATAATTTGATTTTTGATTTGGTGAGTGAAGAAATTGAGATTAAAAATATCAGTTACTACGGTTTTGTTCCTAAAAATTCTAATAATGCTTATATAAAACTTAGCGGTTTTACACGCAGCGCAGGTTACGAAATGAAAAAAGCGGTGCAAAGTTTGGAAAAAGAAAAAAAAGTAAAATCTATAATTTTAGATTTGCGCGGTAATCCTGGCGGACTGCTTGATGCGGCGGTGGATGTTGCCGAAAAATTTTTGGGCAAAGGCAAGCTTATTGTTTCGGTTATCGGAAGAGACCCTAATAGAATTCAAAAATATTTTTCGAAAGAAGTGCCGGTTGCCGGTAACGCAAAGCTTGCGGTGTTAATCGACGGAGGGTCCGCCAGCGCTTCGGAAATTTTAGCCGGTTCAATTCAAGACCATGATAGAGGCGTGATTGTAGGAACTAATTCGTTTGGAAAAGGACTTGTCCAATCTGTCGTACCGCTATCATTTAATACTTCGCTTAAAATTACAACCGCTAAATATTATACTCCCAGCGGCAGATGTATCCAAAAAATTGATTATTCGAATAATGAAGTTTTTGTTGATAGTTCGCTTGACAAAAGAAAATCTTTTAGTACCGATCATAATAGAATTGTTTATAGTAACGGCGGTATAAAACCCGATTCTTTGGTTTCGGATGAAACGGATTCCGAGCAAATTAAATTTTTACTTGCAAGGGGAATGTTTTTTAAGTTTGCTTCTTTTTATTATAATACGCATCCTAACGTAAATTTAAACGGGATACATTCGGAAAAAATATTTTCTCAATTTGTTAAATACTTAGATAAACAAAAGTTAAACTTTACGTCAAAAGCGGAAAAAATATTGGCGGAATTAACGGATGTAGTAAAAACCAAAAATTATGATTCCAATGTGATTAGTGATCTTAAAATATTGGATGAAAAATTTCAAAAAGTAAAACATGAAGAGATGAAAAGAAATTCCGCTAAAATTCTAAATGAAATTGCAAAAGAATTAGCCGCAAGAATAAACGGAAGAAAAGGAAGAATTACCGAATCATTAAAGTACGATAAACAATTTATAACCGCTGTGGATATTCTGAACAATCAGAAAGAATATAACCGGTTGCTGGCGTTGAGTGAATGAATTAATTGTATATTTATTGTTTCTTTTAATCGGAATTATTACCGGAAGCGCTTCCAGTCTGTTAGGTATTGGCGGGGGATTAATATTTGTACCGGCATTAACTTTTTTATTACCTGCCATAGGCGTCCCTCCGGAATATCTTATTCATATTGTTATTGCCACATCTCTATTTGCCGGAAGTATTTCTTCGGCAAGCGCTTTTTATCAGCATTACAAAATTCACAACGTGGAAATTAAAAAATCATTATTGATGGCATCCGGAAGTTTTATTTCCGCTATAATTGTTCCTCGCTTTGTTATTTCATTAAATTCGCAAGCGCTCAAAATTATTTTAGCAACTTTCTTAATTCTTGTTGCCCTTAAAATTCTTTTTGAGAAAGACGATGAAGTTAAGCGTGTTAAATCAATACAACCCGAATATTTATTTTTATTCGGATTAGTTATTGGCGCTATTCCGGCTGTAAGCGGTTTGGGCGCGGGAATTATTATTGTGCCGTTATTAACTTATTTCTATTCCCTTAATATTAAAAGAGCTATAGGAACTTCCACATTGGTAGTTTCTATTACCATGTTTAGTTCAACCCTTAGTTACGGAATGCTCCATCCATCTTCTTTTAATTCCGCTATGCAACTGGGATATATAAATTTAATTGCAGGATTAACATTGGGTTTGGGCTCCATTATCGGTTCCAATTTCGGGGCGATGGTAATAAAATCAATTTCCGCTTATAAATTAAAAAAAATATTTGCAACTTTTATTATCGCTGTAATAATAAAGATGATGGTGTGAATCCCAGTTTCAGGAATCTGTTGAATTTTTTTAAAAATGATTAATATTTTTGTATTGGAAATTTTGAATCTATTACTAATTTTTTCCATCAAATTAAATTAGATTGAATTTATAATAACATACGGAGGAGATATGGTTGAGACAAAAGAAAAAGAGACCAAAAGACAATTTAAAGCCGAAACTAAAAAGTTACTTGATATACTTGTTCATTCGCTTTATACTCATAAAGAAATATTTTTAAGGGAATTGATTTCCAACGCATCCGATGCAATGGATAAATTGAAATTCGAATCTACGAAAGGGACGGATTATGTTGATAAAGATTTACCTTTGGAAATTAATATTTGGGCGGATAAAGATAAAAATTTGCTTTTTGTAAAAGATGCCGGTATTGGAATGACGCGGGACGAACTTATTAATAATCTCGGAACAATAGCAAAATCCGGTTCGGAAGAATTTTTAAAAGCACTTTCCGAAAGCAAAGAAAATGTGAATAACATAATTGGCAGATTTGGTATCGGATTTTATTCGGTTTTTATGGTTGCAAAAAAAGTCGTTGTGAAAACCAAGTCTTATTTAAAAGACGAGCCCCCAATGCAATGGGAATCCGACGGAATGGGCGGTTATACGGTTAAACCGTTGAAAGAAGAAATGAAAAGGGGAACAATTGTCGAAATTCATTTGAAAGATGATATGAAAGAATATACCGAAAAATACAGACTTGAATCTATTGTAAAAAAACATTCAAGTTTTATTTCGTTCCCAATTAAAATTGAAAACGAAACCGTAAATACAATTAAAGCTTTGTGGAGGGAACCGAAATCTTCAATAAAAAAAGAACAATATGTGGAATTTTACAAATTCCTGACTTACGATACCGAAGAACCGCTCGATATTATTCACAGTTCGGTAGACGCACCTATCCAATTTAGCGCTTTGCTTTTCATTCCTAAAAGAAATTTGGATTTTTGGGGACTAAACAGAGAAGATTACGGGTTGGATTTATACGTGCGCCGTGTTTTAATTCAGCATAAAAATAAAGATTTATTACCCGAATATTTAAGCTTTATAAAAGGCGTTGTAGATTCTGAGGATTTACCGTTAAATATTTCCAGGGAAACGTTACAAGAAGACATAATCTTTAATAAAATAGCTAACAGCGTAACTTCACAGGTATTATCTTTCCTTTCCAAAATGGCTGAAAAAGAACCCGGGAAATATAAACAATTTTGGGAAGCTCACGGTAAAATATTTAAACTCGGTTATTCGGATTATGCAAATCAAGAAAAGTATTCCAAATTGTTAAGATTTAATTCTTCCTCATGCAAAGATGAAAAAGAACTTATATCTTTAGATGATTATATATCTAGAATGAAAAAGAAACAGAAAGAAATTTATTTTATTCTGGGTAATAGCCGCGCTGCAATTGAACTGGATCCGCACCTCGAAATTTTTAAGCGTAAAGGAATTGAGGTGCTCTATTTATTTGATCCGTTAGACGAATTTGCACTAACATCTTTATTAAAATATAAAGATTTTGAATTTAAATCGGTTGATCAAGCGGATATTAAGAAAATAAGCAAAATGGAAGATGTTGACGAAAATATAAAAGAAAAAGAAAAATTATCCAAGGATGATGAAAAACACTTTTCAAGTTTAATGGCTAAAATTAAAGATATTTTAGGAGACAGAATTACTGAGGTGAAAGAATCCGGCAGATTGTTAGACAGTCCCGCTGTTTTGGTTAATCCCGATAATTCAATGTCTTCTACAATGCAAAAGATTATGCACATTACGGGGCAAACTAAATCAATTCCTAAAAAAATAATGGAGATAAATAAAAACCATCCGTTAATTAGAAATTTGATTAAGGTATTTAAAAACGATTCCAATGACGAGTATATAAAAACGGTTGCCGAGCAACTTTATGAATCGGCTTTGTTGATGGAAGGATATTTGACGGATCCGCACGAAATGGTAAACAGAATTAATAAGCTGCTGGAAAAATCAAGCGATTGGTATGTGACGATAAAGGATTTAAAAAAATAAGACAATTCTTAATTTTTACTCTTATCCTAAAAACCCGGCTAAAGTTTGCCGGGTTTTTTTATGAAGATAAATTTATCTTATATTTGTAATTATGATTTTCATGTTTCAGCAAATATCGTCTGAAAGCAATGTTCCAATGCTATGGTATAAAATTGCCATAACAATTTTAGTAGGATTATTGGTAGGAATTGAAAGGGAACGTGATAAAAAGTCGTCAAAATTATTTGCCGGAGTCAGAACTTATCCTTTAATAGCCACGTTGGGGTTTATAGCTGCTTTTGTTACCTCTTTCACTTCTTATGCCGTTTATGCAGCTATTTTCTTGGTTTTCGGTTTGTTAGTTGCCATCTCCTATTACTTTTCCAGCTTAAAAGGCGGAATTGGCGGAACATCGGAAATTACACATTTTTTGGTTTTTTTATTAGGTTCGTTAATATTTTGGAATTACATTTTATTGGCAAGCGCAACTGCTATTGTTATAGTAATATTTCTCACTTTTAAATCCGAGTTCAGAACCTTTGCCGGAAAAGTTGACGATGAGGATATTTATGCGGTAATTAAATTTGCTCTGATTACTGTTATAATTTTACCTCTTTTACCCGATCAAACCTACGGACCTTTTAACGTATTGAATCCAAGAAAAATTTGGTACATGGTTATACTTATTTCCGCAATTAGCTTTGTCGGATATATTCTTTTCAAATTATTAGGCGCAAACAAAGGAATATTTTTACTTTCGATTCTGGGTGGAACCGCATCAAGTACCGCAACAACATTATCGTTTGCAGGGCAAAGCAAAGTGCTGGGAAGTTTATCGAAAAATTTAGCTGCGGGAAGCGTGTTGGCTTCATCGGTAATGTTTCCTCGAATTCTATTCATTATATTTTTATTTGATTATAACTTTGCGGCATCGTTGTTTTGGCCTATGATTATATTTACTGTTGTGGGAGCGGTCTCAAGTTATTTAGTGTGGGATAAAAGCGACAGTAAACAAGCTCATGATATTGAATTAACAAACCCGTTTAAGTTGATGTTCGCAATTAAATTCGGATTATTGTTCGGAGCTATATTGTTTGTATCTGCCGCTGCAAACCATTATTTCGGCAACGAAGGCGTATATTACTCAAGTATTTTCGGGGGTTTGGCCGACTTGGATGCAATGGCTCTTTCTATGGTGGATATGGTCCAAAAGTTAATTCCTTTGCATGTAGCATCTGTTTCCATAATTATAGCGTCTACCATGAACACAATAGTTAAGACATTAATTGCAACAACTTTGGGTTCTAAGGAATTAAGGAAATACTCTTTTATCGGTTTCCTTCCTATTTTATTGGTTACAATCGGTTATTTGGTAATTGAGTTTATTTAGATCTGAATTAAATAGTAAACTTTAGATTTTTTAATAAAATATCTTTCGAGTTATATTCTTTTAAGTAATGAATTTTTACTTTGTCTTTATTTTTAATAAACCAACTTAAAGCTATTTTTATCTTCTCCAAATCTTTTTCCATTATTCCGTTTTTAAATTGAATAGCATCATTAAAATAATCCGTAAGAGCGTCTTCAAATTCGCCGCCGGAATTCAGAAAATAATCTTTTATGTAAACCGTACCGTCAATTAATAATAAATAATCTTTATTCCCGTTATCGTTTATTTCAACTAATATTTCGGCTTTGTTTATCGGTTCTGAAAGAATGGAAGAACGGTTGAGTTGACCGAGAATAGACTCTATAGTGTCTCTTACTTGAGCCGCCTCTTCGTATTTTCTGTGTGCTGAAAGGTTTTTCATTTTTTTCAATAATCTATCGACTGCAAATTGGTTTTTACCCGAAAGGTATTCGTATACTTTTTGCAATTCGTCTTTATAGGGTTCTTTAACGCCGGCATTTATACAAGGAGCCAGGCATCTTTCAATATCTGCCAAATAACATCTTTTACCTTTATAAAATTCTTTATCGTTGCATTCTCTAAGTTGAAAAGTTTTGTCGATAATTTCAAGCATAGCGCTTGCAGTCTTTCTGTTTGAAAACGGTCCGAAATAGTCATTGCCGTCAAAATCGAAAGCGTTTGCTATTTCAACAACCGGGAAGCCGGTCTTCTTATTGATTTTTATAAAATAATTTTGCGAATATTTTTTTAACAGTGTATTAAATTGAGGTTTGTGTAATTTAATAAGTTCGGCTTCGGTTATTAAGGCGGTTAATTCCGAATTTGTGGTTTCAAACCCTAATCGGGATGAAACGCGCACAATTTTTTTTGTTTTTCTGGGAGCCGAGCTCGAGAAATAATTATTTACTCTTCTTTTTAATGATTTGGCTTTACCTATATAAAATATTTTCCCATTAGAATTTTTAAAGAAATAAACGCCCGGTTTTTCGGGCAATTGATTAAAATCTTCTGCTAATTTTTTTTTGATAATTCTGAATGTTTTATTCGTTTTAGGAATTGACTGAAATGAAATTAATTCTTTTGTGGTTTCGATATTAAAATTTTCTTTTGCTTTCGCTATTAATTTAATTAAAACTTTGGCGGTAGTTGTTGCATCGCTCAACGCTCTGTGAGTGTTTTTTTGCCGTATCCTTAAATGTTTTCTTACGTTGCCCAAAGATTTTTTCGGTAAATCGGGTAAAATTTTTTGTGATAATTTCAGAGTGCATAAGGTTGGCAATTTTCTGAATTCCGTTTCGCATCTGAAATATTCTTGAATTAGAAATGAATGATCAAAGCGTAAATTATGTCCGACCAAAACGGAATCGCCGATAAATTCATCAATAGCCGAAAGAATTTCATCGAAGTAAGGAGCGTTTTCCACATCGGATTGCGTAATGCCGGTTAAGTAAGATATTGAACTTGGCACTTGGGTTCCGGGATTTATAAACGATTGAAATGTATCAGTAATTTTAAGTTTATTAATTTTAACTAAACCAATTTCAATTATTCTGTTTTTTCTGGCTGATAATCCGGTTGTTTCAACATCTACAACCGTAAATTCCGTTTCTTCGGGTTTTATATCGATTAATTCTATAGTTTTCATATTAAATTGGTAATTTGCCTGCATAATTTATAAAATAGAAATCATTTAATTAAATTTTGTTAAGCACAAACAAATGTTAATATGAATTACAACATTTACGATTTTATCGGCAATTTGGGAGTGGCTTTAATTATCGGTTCATATTTATTATTGCAACTTGGCAAGCTTAAAAGCAATAGTTTTATTTATTCCTTCCTAAACGGATTAGGCGCATTATTTGTGATTGTTTCGCTTATTCAAAACTTCAACCTTTCCGCAATGGTAATTGAAGGATTTTGGTTTGTAATAAGTGGTTATGGAATGATTAAGTATTTTTTGGTAAAACAGACCGGTAAAGCCGGTAAGTAAAGTTTTAAGTAATTTTTAATCGGAGAAATAATGAAATTATCGTTATTTTCAAAATCAAAAAATGAGGAAATTTGCAATGTCGGAAAATATTCCAGTCGAATTTGAAAGTATAGCCGAATACAATCAAGCCGTTCTTCAACAACTTATAAATAATAATGCTCTTTTACATGTGTTGCTTGATATAGAGGTAAACAAATTAGCGCAATCAATGATTTCAGAAGAATTTGTAGGCGATGATTACGAAGATTTGTTAAATAAAAAAAGAAATGAATTAAAAAAACAAATTAACGAAAAAATACGCGAGTATAAACTTCATGCGCTTGCGGATATTAACTTAAAAAAGTAAAAACTTATATGATTATAAATATTTTATTTGTAGGCGATGTAGTAGGAAAATCGGGAATGGAAATGGTGCAGACGTGGTTGCCTGTTCTGATGAAAAAGTATAGAGCCGATTTTGTAATTGTAAACGGTGAAAATGCTGCGGATGGGAAAGGTTGTACCGAAAAAGAAGGGAAAATTATTTTTAATACCGGTGCAGACGTGATTACCGGCGGTAACCATATTTGGGATAAACATCAATCTCAGGAATATTTGAAAAACGAAAGACGGGTATTAAGACCGCTTAATTATCCTAAAGGAACGTATGGACGGGGATATATAATTGCGAATTCCAATAAAGGAAAAATTGCAGTGTTAAATTTGCAAGGCAGGTCTTTTATGGCGGCAATCGACTGCCCGTTTAGAGCCGCAGAATGGGCGATAGGGAGAATCCAACAGGAAACAAAAATTATAATTGTTGATTTCCATGCCGAAGCTACCGCTGAAAAACTGGCTTTGGCGAATTTTATTAAAGGTAAAGTAACCGCCGTTATTGGAACTCATACGCATATTCAAACTGCCGATGAACGCATTTTCCCGGAAGGAACCGCTTACATTACGGATTCCGGTATGACTGGTCCTTACGACTCGGTTATAGGAATGAAAACTGATGCCGCCATCAACCGCTTTTTATATCAAACGCCGCAAAAATATCAGTCGGCTTCGGAAGATAATCATCTCTGCGGCGTATTTCTGAAGGTAGATAACGAAACGGGTAAATCTGTTGAGATAGAAAGAATTTGTTTACCTGAATTTGAGAAAAGTATTTCTTAAAAAAATAAAACAAGATGACTAAAATAATTGACGGAAAAAAAATTGCTTCTGAAATAAGATCCGAACTTAAAAACAAAGTTGAAAACGCTAAAATTAAGTCCGGTAAAATTCCGGGATTGGTTACTATTCTTGTAGGTGATAATCCGGCTTCTAAAGTTTATGTTAGAATGAAAGGTAAAGCTTGTGAAGAAGTGGGAATGTTATCTACTACGGAAATACTGCCTGCTAACATAAGTGAAAAAGATTTGTTGGATTTGGTTGAGCAATATAATAACGATGAGCGGTATCATGGAATACTGGTACAATTACCGCTTCCCAAGCATATTGATGAAGATAAAGTAATTGAAAAAATTTCTCCTGATAAAGACGTTGACGGTTTTCATCCGGTTAGTGTTGGAAAGTTAGTAATTGGAAAAGATACATTTGAACCTTGCACGCCGGCCGGAATATTGGAATTGCTTAGCAGAAGTAATATTAAAACCAAAGGCAAACACGTTGTGGTTGTTGGCAGAAGTAATATTGTGGGTAAACCGGTCGCCAATATGCTTCTTCAGAAAAAAGAAGGGGCAAATGCAATCGTTACCGTTTGTCATTCGGCGGCAAAAAATATTTCAACATACACAAAATCCGCCGATATTTTAATTGCCGCAATTGGTCAGCCGAATTTTATTACAGCTGAAATGGTGAAAGATAACGTTGTTGTTATTGATGTTGGTATTAATCGCGTTGAAGCACCCGGTACCAAAAAAGGTTATTCGTTGGTGGGGGATGTCGATTTCAATTCCGTATACGAAAAAGCTTCTTTTATTACTCCTGTGCCTGGCGGAGTAGGACCAATGACAATAGCCATGCTATTGAAAAATACTTTTAAATCTTTCTCAAATAAAATATTAACAAAAACCGAATAATAAAATATGCAGAATTCAACTATCGACAAAATAGTTTCCCAAGTATTTACCGAAAAAGCTTTAAGGGATTTTTACAAAGTAGAAGAAACTTGCGCGGGATGGGAAAGGAATGTTGTTGATCAACCTACTGCCGTAAAAAATATTATTAAAAACGGAGCGGACAGAATAGCCGCCGGATTGGGCGTGGGTTACGAACTCTCCGACTTGTCAATAGCAAGAATGATTGATCACACTCTTCTAAAACCGGAAGCTACTCCGGCAGATATTACCAAACTGTGCGAAGAAGCAAAGCAATATAAATTTGCTTCTGTCTGTGTTAATCCAAGTTACGTTTCCTTGTGTTCAAATTTACTTAACGGAAGTGAAGTTAAAGTTTGTACTGTTATAGGATTTCCGTTGGGAGCCAATACAACCGGAATAAAAAGAGCAGAAGCCGAGTTGGCTTTGGAACAAGGCGCGGAGGAAATTGATATGGTAATGCATATCGGTAAATTAAAAGCCGGCGAATACGAATATGTTTTCCACGATGTAAACCAAGTTGTATTAGCGGCTAAAAGAAAAGGAGCAGTTGCCAAAGTAATTATCGAAACGGCTCTTTTAACGGATGAGGAAAAAGTTAAAGCTTGTTTAATTTGTAAAGAAGCTAAAGCCGATTTTGTTAAAACTTCTACCGGATTTAGTAAAGGCGGTGCAACCGCTGGCGACGTTGCGTTAATGAAATATGTGGTTGGAAGCGCTGTGGGCGTTAAAGCTTCGGGGGGAGTTCGTTCTTTAGAAGACGCAAAATTAATGATAGAAAGCGGAGCCGATAGAATTGGTGCAAGCGCAAGCGTTAAAATCGTTACCGGTAGTAGTTCCGGGTAGGTTGGTTATTAATGGTAATTGACCTTATTGTAACGGAAACAAACGACGGCTATACCGGCGAAGTACCGTCGATAAAAGGATGTGAAAGTTGGGCTCATGATGAAGATACCGCAATTAAAAATACGGTGGATTTGGTCAGGTTTTATCTTACTATCCCGGATGATACCGAAATAATTGTTGATAGAGCACGGAAATATTCAAAAAGAATTGTATATAAATTAATTTTTAATAAAGATGTTTCGTGAGAAGATTCAAAACAGAAAAAAGAATTGCAAAAATTAAATCTGTAATTCAATCCCGTCAATCCTCGCTTCGAGTAATATTGGAAAACATCCACGATCCGCACAATGTATCGGCAATCTTCAGATCATGCGATGCCGTCGGGGTTTCTAAAATCGGTTTATTATATACAATCGAAAAATTTCCTAAAATCAGTAAAGTTTCTTCGGCATCGTCTAACAAATGGTTGGAAGTGGAAAAGTTTAGCAGTACCGTGGAGTGTATAACAAAAGTAAAATCCGAAGGTTTTACAGTCTTGGCAACCGCTTTGGATGAAGGAGCAAAGAATTTTTATGATTTGGATCTAACGGAAAAAGTAGCAATTGTTATGGGAAACGAACATCGCGGAATTTCTAAAGAGGTGGCAAAATTATCCGATGAACTGATTTATATACCTATGCGGGGTATGATACAAAGCTTAAATGTATCGGTTGCAACGGCTGTAATTTTATACGAAGCCCAACGCCAGCGGGCGCTTAAAGGTTTGTACGAAAAAAGTGAATTGACGGAAGAAGAAGTTGAAAAGATGATAGATGAATGGAGCCGTAAATGATTCAAAAATTTGAAAAAGTTAATAGAATATCAGGCGAACTAAAGTTAAAGGGCGACAAATCAATTTCACACCGGGCGGTGATGTTTGCATGCATGGCTTCCGGAGTATCGCGTATTAAAAATTTGTCAAATTCCGAAGATGTAAAATCCACCGTTAAATGCTTTGAAAAATTAGGCTGCGGTTTTCAAAAAGAGAATAATGAGTTAATTGTAACAGGTAAAGGTTACAAGGGATTTGTAAATCCTGCTTCGGAGTTATTTGCAGGTAATTCCGGTACAACAGCCAGATTAATGACCGGTATTCTAGCCGCACAAAATTTTGAATCGGTAATAACCGGCGACTCATCTCTTTCATCAAGACCGATGAATAGGATTATAGAACCTTTGAAGCAAATGGGAGCTGTAATAAAAGCTTCCGGAGGAGGAAAGCTTCCGTTGAAAATAATTCCCGTCGATAATTTAAAACCCATCAATTATAAATTACCGGTGGCAAGCGCTCAAGTAAAAAGCGCGGTTCTGTTAGCCGGTTTGCATTTGGAAGAAACATCGACCGTTCTCGAGTCGTTACAATCCAGAAATCATACCGAAAATATGCTCGGTTTACCGGTATCCGTTAAAGACGGTGTAAATTTAATTAGTTCAAATAGAATGTATTATCCGGAACCCAAAGATTACATTATTCCGGCGGATATTTCTTCGGCTGCATTTTTTATTGTTCTTGCGTTACTTACCGGAAACAGCGAATTGAAAATAAAAAGCGTTTCACTTAATGAAACGAGGGACGGGGTTTTAAGAGTTCTTAAACAAATGGGAGCCGAAATAGTTGAAGAAAACGTTAAATACATAATGAATGAGAAAATCGGTGACTTAATTATTAAAAGCAGTGTTTTACACAACGTTAAAATTGAAAAAAATCTTATCCCGAATTTAATTGATGAAATTCCGGTTTTATCCGTCGCCGGTATTTTTGCAAAAGGCGGGTTTTATATTAATAACGCTGAAGAACTAAGATTTAAAGAAAGCGATAGAATATCGGGATTGTGTAATAATTTTAAAAAGTTAGGTTTGCACGTCGAGGAATTCCGCGACGGCTTTTCCGTTGAAGGTGAAATTAAAAACAAGAATCCTGAATTTGACAGTTTCGGCGATCATAGAATAGCAATGAGCCTGTCGGTATTATCGATGTTACTTAAAGACGGAGGCGAAGTAAATAATTTTGAATGCACCAAAATTTCTAATCCCGGTTTTCTTTTACAGATTAAAGATATCACTAAATAATTAATTATTTAAACTTAATACTATTTTACATTTCCAAAATTTGATGCGCAAATTTATTTATCTTTATTTCGTTGTAAATCCATTTCATTATGTCCAGCCCATATTTATTGGCGAAATAAAAAAAGTTAAGTTCTCTTTCTTGTAATTCATTATCCGGGAAAAGATAAGTCTGCAATTTGCGGATTTGCCTTAAAGAATCGTCATACTTTAAATTTTGAGATTTCTCGGCTTTTTGGAATAAGTTATCCAAAAGTTGTATTATTTTGTCTTTCGATTTTGTTACCGCCGGTTTCAAATTTTGATCGATTGCAAAAAAGTTTTCTTTAATTCTGTCGAATATCAATTCTATATCGGTCTTTGATTCGTTAAATAATTTCAAAATATTTATTTCCGAAATCTCCCTTACAATTTTTTTTGTTAATAAGTCTTCGCCGATAAAAACGTCGTAATATTCAAGCCCGTATTTATCAATTATTTTCTTGATGCTTTTTTCAACAATAGTTAAAGACGATCTGGGATAAATAAAAGGTTGGGGAATTTTATAAAAATTGTAAAGAGGAACAACCTGAGCAAAATAACTTACTTCGCTGGGACCTCCAACGTAAAAACCTGTGGGGAAAAGATAATCTTGACAAACCGGACGTAACAAAACATTGGGACTAAAATCTTCCGGTTTATTTTTTAATCTTTCCAGAAGTTCGTTTTCCGTAATTCTTTTACGTTTACTTTTTAATCTGAATTCGTTTCCGGCGGGTTCTATTAAATAGCGCCCGTCTTTTTCAAGTAAAAAAAGGTTTATGGGATTTACTTTTACTTGTGCGTGGTAAACATCTTCCAATTCTGCGCTAACTTCTACTATTTCTTTCGTATGAATTCTAAAATCGAGCAGTTCCTTTTCAAAAACAGGTTGTAATATTTTTTTTACTTCCGGATCTTGAGGATCAAAAATAACAAGACCGTATTCGTCGAATAAATTAAATAACATATTTGAAAATGCCGATTTTATTGAATTTCCGGCTTTATACGATTTTTTTAAGAATGAAATAACTTCCGGCGTGAATTCAGTGGGAGTAAGATTATTTTCCAATTCCGCAAATGTTTCGTTTATGCTTTTTTTTATTTTTAAATTTCCGACGCTGCCTCTGTTAAATTCACCTGGTTTACCGTCGGTATATTCAATGTTAATAAATTCGTTGTTTTTATTAATAATGTTAAAACTTTTAATTTCCGCAAAGTCGTGATCATCTCCTGCTAACCAAAAAACAGGTACAAATTTATATTTATCATATTGTTCGTTTAAATGGGCGGCTAATTTTATTGCCGTAATTGTTTTATAAAATGTGTAAAGAGGTCCGCCAAAAACGCCTAATTGCTGCCCCGTTAAAATTGCAACTGTATTTCCGGATTTT